>JGI20153J14295_10000081_pt1 | contig 71170 bp, 72 predicted proteins | sample COG_03_FD_14295 | JGI IMG/M metagenome (IMG submission 14295) | reverse complement strand
TTCAGGTGATCACCTGCCTGTGCCTACTGGCGCTCACACCCCTGGCCTCGGCGGAACGTTTTAACACCTTCTACCACACCGATCATCTTGGCAATGTCATGGGTGCCAGCGACGACGATGGGGTTTATACCCCCATCGTCGGTAACAACTATAAGAGCTATGGCGACTCTGGCGGGTATTCACGACCCGACCCCAGTGACCCGGCCTATACCGGCAAAAAATTCGATCCTCATACCGGCCTGTACTACTTCGGCGGTCGCTATTACGACCCCGATGCCAAGCGGTTTATCTCCCCGGACCCAATGGCCTATAGCCCGGGGAACCCGATATCCTTTAATCGGTATGCGTATGCGAATAATAATCCGCTAAGGTATATCGATCCGGATGGTGCTAACGCCGTTACCGCATTCGGTGGTTTAATATACGAGTCTGCCCAGTTTGTCTCCGGTTATGGTTTTAACGGTAGCAACGTGCTCGGAGCCCTTGCCGATGGCTACAACGGCGAAGGCAGTGGCCTGGCTCATGCGGCTATTGATGATGCGCTGACATTTTTCCTGTTGGGGGCGCTGACGGGGGCGGCGGTCAAGTTTGGCACCAAGGCGGCAAAGGTTGCAAAGGGCAAAGTTTTTTGGTCTGGTCCGGGGGCGAAAAAGCAGCTGGTGTATTTGAATCATAGGATCGCCCATTGATTGTTGCCCCCTCCTGCAGGTACCTTGTCGAACTGTCGATACAGACCGGCATTGGTGCAGTCGGAGAACGGCCTGCCAACGCGTTGTCGATAGATAAATTTTATTCATATTAACTAACACAGGAAAATACCATGAGTGCTGACGATTCATATATTCCACCCAAGGTATGGCAATGGCATACGCCAAGCGGCGGCAATTGGGCAAATATTAATCGGCCTATTTCTGGCGCAACGCACGACAAGGTATTAGAAAAAGGGCAACACCCTTTTCAATTGTATTCGTTAGCTACACCCAATGGGGTGAAGGTAACCATTATGTTTGAAGAGTTACTCGCCTTGGGAATCAAAGAGGCGGAATACGATGCCTATCTAATCAATATTGGTGAGGGTGATCAGTTCGGTAGTGATTTTGTTAATATTAACCCCAATTCAAAGATCCCCGCCTTGCTCGATCAAAGCAAAACACAAACCGTTCCTATATTTGAATCGGGATCGATTTTGTTTTATTTAGCTGAAAAATTTCAAGTCCTGATCCCTACAGGCGATAAACGCACCCAATGCATGTCCTGGTTGTTTTGGCAGATGGGCAGTGCACCCTATTTAGGCGGTGGCTTTGGTCACTTCTATTCGTATGCTCCGGAGAAATTTGAATATTGTATCGATCGATTTTCTATGGAAGTAAAACGTCAACTGGATGTGCTGGACAAGCACTTAGCCCATAACGACTATATCTGTGGAGATGAATACAGCATTGCCGATATTGCCATCTGGCCTTGGTATGGCGCGCTGGCCTTAAATCGACTGTACGATGCGGCAGAATTTTTAGATTTGGCCTCATACCAACACCTAATGCGTTGGGCTAAACAAATTGATCAACGTCCCGCGGTTAAGCGTGGCGTAATGGTCAATAAGGCTTGGGGAGAGTTGTCGGGCCAACTGCATGAACGTCATGATGCGAGTGATTTTACCGAACGGTCGCAGGATAAAATTACCAAAAAATGAGTTGAATTTGAGATGCTCATCCAGCCTCATCAGGCTGGATGCCGGCGCTCTGTTAAACCAACGGTCAACGGAATCAGCACCAGTAACAGCGACAAGCCGATCACCCCAGTCCAGCCCCAATGCTGGTAGAGCAGACCATTCAAACTGATGCCCAGCCAACCGCCAACATAATAGAACAGCACATAGAGTGCATTGGCGCGGCCGTGGCCGCTGGTCAGGCTGCGATTGAGGGCGCCCACAGCGGCGGCGTGAACACAGAAAAACCCGGCACAGACCGCGGTGAGGCCGACAATCACCGCGATCAAGGACGCCAGCTGCAGCAATAACAGGGCCAGCAACAGCACCAGGCTGCCGGCGACCAGAGTCGCCCGGCTGCCAAAGCGCACGCTCCAGCGACCGGCCAGTGGGGCCATAAAGATGCCCATAATATAGACCAGGTAGAGCGTTGTAGTCGCTTCGGTCGACCAGCCAAAGGGGGCGTCTGCTAGGCGAAAGGGCAGGTAATTAAAAACCGACGAGAAAACCGCGAAGCTGCCCGCGGCGCAAATAAAGTAACGTACCAGCGGCCACTGGGCCAACAGCTGACCATAGCTCAGCGTGCTCTTTACATGAGGGCCTGCGTTGCTCGGCTTGGGCAAGCCGACAACCGCAATGACCGTAGTCAGCACGGTTAAGATGGCGGTGGCCATAAAGGCATAGCGCCAGTCATCGGCCGGGAACAACCAACCGCCCATCAGCCGGCCGCCCAGGCCACCCAAGACCGTCGCGGCGACATAGGAGCCCATGACCACGCTGAGCTTCTCGATCGGCAGTGTCTTACCTAGGTAGGCGGCGATCGAGGTGGTTAGAGCTGGAATAAACAGGCCCTGGACGAAGCGCGCCGCGATTAAAACCGGGAAGCTGTCGGTCAGGGCACAGACCAATCCTGCGCCGGCCACCATCAGGCCACCGACCAGGATAATGGGCTGAATGGGCCAACGATCGACCAGCAAACCAAAGGGCAGATTGGCCAACGCCATACCCAGAATAACCGCCGATACCGCCCAAGATACGCCCGCAATATCGATACCGAATTGGGCTTGCACCATCGGCAACACCGGTTGCGCCAGATAGATATTGGTAAAGGCCGCCGAGACTAAGGCGAATACCATCAATTGCAAACGCAGGTAAGGAAAAGCAGGCATAGTGAACCGCTGTGCAGAGGGAGGCGCACTCTACCATAGGCTGGCCGAGCTCGGTGTCGATCTTTTGTCGTATGGCCTGCCGCCAAACTCTGCGCCGAGGGCTTCGGCTAAACTAAAAAGACCGCGCTCGCGGCCCAAGAAGGCTACAGAGCGCGGTCTGCCAGGTTGCCTAGGCTGGCCGGTATCAGCTCGCCGGCCGAGCCGTTGCTAGCCTAAGCGTCTTTTTGCGCGCGCGCCGATTTCGCATCGGATTGCGCTGTTTGGGCATGTTCCAATACCGACTGGCCTGCGTCGGAAGACGCGTTGATCGCAATGGTTTTGGGCTTCATCGCCTCGGGCACTTCCTTTACCAAGCTGATGGACAGGAGCCCGTTTTCAAGGGTCGCCCCGGTGACCTCAACGTAGTCGGCCAAATTAAATTTGCGCTCGAACGTGCGGTGGGCAATACCATGATGGGTGTACTGATGCTGTGCGTCGTCCTGTTTTTTACCTGAGACGCTGAGCACGCCCTTTTCAACATTGATCGACAACTCATCCGGTGCGAATCCGGCGACGGCCAGTCCGATGGCATAGCGATTGTCATCCAGCACTTCAATATTATAAGGCGGGTACCCCACGGCGCTGCTGTCCATGCTGAGGGTTGAATCCAATAGGGCAGCGAGACGGTCAAAACCGATGCTGTTGCGGTACAGGGGGCTAAGGTCAATTGAGTTCATCATATATCCTCCAAGAGAAGCAATACTAAATAAAACCAATTCGTCACCAGGCGGCCCAACTGACCCACCCGTGACAGTTGTAAAGATAAGGATTCCGGACCGAATTTCAAGGCCGGTTTGACTGAAAAAAAGTAAAATTTAGTCGCAGTTAAATGTCGCCCTTGCGCGCCTAGGGTCAACCCATTCGAGTGGCGCAACCGTTCTCGATCAAGAGCGACGATAGCGCCGTTCGGGTCGACCGACCTGACCGTAGCTGACTTCCGCGACCACTTCTTGGGTACTGACCAGATACTCCAGATAGCGGCGTGCGGTGGTGCGCGATGCGCCTATCTCAAGCCCCAACTCTTCGGCATTGAGGTGTTGGGTGTGTTGCATGGTGTCGCGCACCTTATCGAGGGTCAAGGCATCGATGCCCTTGGGGGGCCGCGTGGCCTTGCTCGGGCTTGAGACATCATTGATCGGCATCAGGGCATCAACCTGGTCCTGCTGAACCAGCTGCAATTGGTTGAGCTGGGTCAGGTGTTTGGAATAGCGCTGAATGGCATCCTCCAGCCGATCGAACGCCAGGGGTTTTAAGATGTATTCAAACACCCCAGCGTGTAAGGCGGAGCGCAAGGTCTCCACGTCTTTGGCGGCGGTGATCAGAATAATATCGACCTGCTGATTGGCCATGCGCCACTGGCGCAACAGTTCCAGTCCATTGCCGTCGGGCAGGTGGACATCGAGTAAGACCAGTTGCGGCTGGAAAACATCGATAAGATCCTGAGCCTCTTGCACCGAATGCGCGATGCCGCACAGTTCGGTATTGGCAATGCGCTGCACGAAGCGGCGTTGGATTTCGGCATTCTGGGGATCGTCTTCAACGATCGCAATTCTGAGTGGCTCGGCCATGGTACTGGGTTAACCTTTTTTATTATTTTTAGGTATATATAAGATAAAGCGGGTGCCGATGGGGTCAACATTTTCCAGATGAATGGTGCCGCCACACTGGTGCATGAGATTGTGAATCAGGTACAGGCCATAACCGTGATCGTTACCGCCCTTGCTGGAGAAACCCTTGGCAAATATCTTGCTCTGAATCGCCTCCGGGATGCCATCGCCCTGGTCCTGTACTTCCACTATTACGTCGTTGCCCATATCGGTCAAGCTGACATACACCCGACCCCCGACACCGGTAAATTGCCGTGTGGCCTCGAAGGCATTTTCAATCAGGTTGCCGAGGATCGAAGCCAGCTGATCCTGAGTTAGGGTCAGGGGTAAGTCGGTCAGATGACTTTCCGGATCGATCACCAGATTCAGGCCCAACTCCTTGGCGCGGTTAAACTTGCCCAGCAGGCAACCGGCAATCACCGGGTCCGGCGTGGCATTGAGCAGCAATTCCAAGAGCGCCTGATGGTCACTGGTCTCGCGCCCGATCAGGGCGAGGGCCTCCTGCTTGGCATCGAGTTGAATCAACCCAGAAATGGTGTGCAGCTTATTGGAGTATTCATGCGCCTGACTGCGCAACGTCTCGGCATATTGTTCGATTTTGGTTAGCTGCTGACTGATCAGATCGACCTCATTACGGGGTCGAAAACTCGATACGGCGCCGATGATTTCATCGCCCTGCATCACCGGCAACCGATTAACAATCATCTGCTTGCCGCGCAGCCAGACTTCCAGGTCAAACTGCGGTGCACCGGTTTCCAACATCGTCATCAGGCCAGAATCAGGCAAGATGGCGTCGATCTGTTCACCTTCAAGCAGGGTATCGGGAGACAGGCCCAGCGTTTCAACGGCCTTGCGGTTAAAGGTGGTGATCTGGCCGGCGCGGTTGATGGCAATAATGCCTTCGCGCACCGACTGCAGCGTGGCATCGCGCTCGGTAAAAAGCCGCGCGATCTGCTCTGGTTCCAACCCAAGAATTTCCCGCTTAAGGCGCCGTGCGATGGTGATGGCAAAAAACACGCTGCCGCCCATGGCCAACAGCAACACCCCGGCCAACCAAATCGAATAGCGGGCAATGGTGGCGTCGATCTGGGCCAGGGAATAGCCGACCGAGACGATACCGATAATGTTTTCCCCGTTCAGATCATAAACCGGCGCCTTGCCGCGCATCGAATAACCCAGGCTACCCTTTGCCTTGTCGATATAGCCCCGGCCCTGAATCAGCGCCGGCGTGCCCTCGTCACCGTCATCATCGGCCATCGACTTACCCAGTTTGGCACTATTGGGATGGGCTAACCGAATGCCATTGTGATCGCCTACAACAATAAAGAGCGCCTCATTGGTGGCCGCCAAATTTTTTGCGAAGCGATTCAGGCCGACCATATCGCGCCGTTCGATACCGACGATAACGGTCGGTGTCAACGCCACGGTCTTGGCGACATTGAGCGCGCGCTGGCCAATTTCCTGATCGAGCGAACGCGCCAGATTGAGCCAGGCAAAGCCACCGATCAGGATCGCCTGGGCGACAGAGAGCAGACACAGCACAATAATCAAGCGGGTATTGAGTTTGAGGCTGCGATAGCTGCCGCTGGGTGACTTCATAATGTTCCAGGTTCGGCTCAAGGGGAGCTTGAGTCTAGCAAAAAGGTCCGCTCGCCGGCGTGAACAATATGAACAAAATGATCACAAAGACCTTTATGCAATCAACGCACTTAAGCTGTTGCCAATTAGAGCGGCGTCCTATGCTCGGCCGGTCCGGTTGACTCACCAGCAGTCGACCGGCTCAAATAAAAACAACAATCAACGCACCCAATAAGGAACCACCATGAATTCAAAGCGTACCCTAACAACTGTTCTGGCCACGGCATTGAGCCTGTCGGCCAGCCTGACCATGGCTTGGGAGCCATCCGGCAAGGTCGATTGCATTTCACCATCTGGCCCAGGCGGCGGTTGGGACTTTACCTGCCGTAGTGTGGGTAAAACCCTGGCCGATCTAAAGCTGATCCCCGGTTCCATGCAGACCACCAATATGGCCGGCGCGGGCGGCGGTGTTGCCTTTGCCCATGTTATTGGCAAACGCGGTGACGACAACCAACTGATCGTTGCGGCCTCTACCGCCACCACCACCCGTCTGGCCCAAGGTCAGTACACTGGCATGAATGCCGGCATGGTTAAGTGGGTCGGTGCCTTAGGCGCGGACTATGGCGTTATTGCCGTCGGCAAAGACTCCAAATACCAGAACCTGAATCAGCTGATGGCGGCGATAAAAGCCGATCCGCGTGCGGTGAAGTTTTCCGGCGGCTCAGCCAATGGCGGCTGGGACCACTTGAAAGTGCTGATTGCCGCCAAGGCGGCCGGTGTCGGCAGCTTACCGAGCATCCCGTACCTGTCGTATAACAACGGCGGCGAAGCCATTACTCAGGTCGTTGGCGGACACGTTGATGCCTTCACCGGTGACATCTCCGAAGCCGCTGGTTTCTGGGAATCGGGCGATCTGCGCCTGCTCGCCGTATTAAGTGAAACTCGTTTGCCCGGCAAGTTTGGCTCTATCCCAACCGCTCGTGAACAGGGCATTGATGCTCTGGGTCCAAACTGGCGCGGTTTTTATATGCCTAAAGGTGCCGATGCCGACGCGAAACAATACTGGGTTCAGGCGATCGAAACCCTGTATGACTCGCCAGAGTGGAAAGCGACCATGGCTAAAAATGGCCTAATCCCCTTCCATCCGAAAGCGGACGAATTCGAAGCCTTTGTAACCCAGCAGGTTGCCGATATCGAACAACTTTCACGTGAAATTGGTCTGCTTAAATGACATCAATTGGGGATCGACTCTTGGGTCTTTCCCTGTTGATTCTCGCCCTAGCCTATGGCTGGGGCGCTCAACAGTGGCCTGAACCCTTTGGCGGCAGCGAGACAGTTGGACCGGAAACCTTTCCCACCCTACTGGCGATCATACTTGCGCTGGCCAGCCTCAACATGATGTTCAAACCGGACCCGGATGCCGACTGGCCGCCGCGTAAAACCTTAATCGAACTGGCCATGGCGATCTTGGCGCTGTTTATCTATGCGCTGTTGATCGAACCGGTCGGCTTTATCTTGACCACCCTGGCCTGTGTTGCATTCTTGGCCTGGCGTATGGGCGCGGCACTCAAGCCGGCGCTGATGATTGCCACCGTCGGTGCGGTTGTCGTGTACCTGTTATTTAACAACCTCNTAGATTTACCGTTGCCATTGGGCCTGTTGGAGTTTAACTGATGGAAACCTTTAGTCTTCTTATGGACGGTTTTGCGGTCGCCTTAACCCCGCAAAACCTGCTCTTTGCCTTTGTTGGCGCCTTTGTCGGCACCCTTATTGGCGCCTTACCCGGCCTCGGCCCCGCCAATGGTGTGGCCATCCTGATTCCGCTCGCCTTTTCCCTGGCGCTGCCGGTTGAAACCGCAATGATCCTGCTGACATCGGTCTACGCCGGTGCCATGTACGGTGGCCGAATTTCCTCTATCTTACTCAACATCCCCGGTGATGAGCCGGCCATGATGACCTGCCTCGACGGCTATCCGATGGCGAAAAACGGCAAGGCCGCTGAAGCCTTGGCCATTTCCGCCATCGCATCCTTTGTCGGCGGCGTACTCGGCACCATCGGGTTGATCTTCTTGGCACCGATTCTAGCGCGCTTTGCGCTCAGCTTTGGCCCGGCCGAATATTTTGCCCTCTTTATGTTGGCCTTTGCCACACTGGGTGGCATTACCGGCAAAAACACCGGCAAGACCATTATCGCGGCCGCTCTTGGCCTGATGATTTCGACCGTCGGAATGGATATCTCTACCGGCACCCAGCGCTATACCTTCGGCATTCTGAAGCTCTATGAGGGTATCGACTTTATTCTCGCGATCGTCGGTCTGTTTGCCATTTCCGAACTGCTGTTTTTTGTCGAACATCGGGTCAAGGGCCCGGCGCCGAAAATCGTGGTCGGCAAATTGTCCTTGTCGTTTAAGGAAATTATGGCGTTGGTCCCGAGCACCCTACGCGGCGGTCTACTCGGCTTTATTGCTGGGGTTTTGCCNGGCGCTGGGGCATCGCTGGGTAGCTTTATCAGCTATACCTTGGAGAAAAGAATCATCGGCGCAAAGGGCTTTTTTGGTCGCGGTGANCCGCGCGGTGTCGCCGCACCCGAAGCGGGCAACAATGGCGCGTCCTCTGGTGCGCTGGTGCCCATGCTGACGCTCGGGGTNCCCGGCAGTGGCACCACCGCCGTGCTGCTGGCCATGCTGATATCGCTCAATGTTACGCCCGGCCCGCTGATGTTTACTCAGCATGCCGACGTGGTCTGGGGCATCATTGCCGCCCTCTTGATTGGCAACTTTATCCTCTTGTTGTTAAACATTCCGATGATTGGCATCTTCGTCAAGCTGCTATCGGTGCCGACCCATTATTTGCTGCCCATGGTCACCATGGTCGCATTTGTCGGGATTTACTCGATCAGCCACAGTCCATTCGATCTGCAATTTATGGTGGTGTTTGGGATTCTCGGCTACCTGTTGCGCAAGCTGGATATTCCGCTGGTGCCGATCATTCTCGGCTTGCTGCTCGGTCCAGAGATGGAAAAGAACCTCAGCCACGCGTTGATTATCTCCGACGGCAACTGGGGCGTATTATGGGGCAGTTCGCTGGCCATCGGCATCTGGGCGATCGCCTTTGCAGGCTTGGTCTTGCCCTATGTCTTTGGTGCCCGGATCCGCCATCAGATGGTTGCTAAGAAGACGCTGGTTAAGGATAGCGACGCCGACTGACGCTGAAATGCAGCCTCGCCTGCACAAGCAAGCCGATGTTCCGACATCGGCTTAATTGCCCTTTCTTGATCTGACCGCCAACCCACTAATGAGTTGCTTTGGGTCACCCTCAGTCGTGATGCACACCGCCCTTGCCGTGCACATGGCCATGACTGAGTTCATCGCTCGACGCGTCGCGGACCGACACAATCTCGATGGCAAAAGACAGTGTTTTGCCGGCCAAGGGGTGGTTCATATCGCAGTCGACATTAAAGCGACCCACCTTCACGATCGTGACCTGCTTACGACCCTGGTTGGATTCAACCGTCGCGGTCATGCCCGGCAGCCACTTCCGTGCGCCTTGCAGATGTTTAATTGGAATACGCTGGAATGCATCGGCCTGAACTTCGCCATAAGCCTCTAACGGCGTGAGGCTGACCTCAACCTTATCACCCCCTGCCTTGCCCATAAGGGCCGATTCTACCCCGGCGAGCATATTGTTATGGCCGATCAGGATGGTCATCGGTTCGCCACTGTGGCTACTCTCGATCTCGGTGGCCGCTTCACTCATAACATAGTGGAATTCAACTACGGAATTTTTGCTAATTAACATAGGGCATCTCTAGAGTTCGGATAAAGGATAGGGGTGATTGTCGCCGCTAAGAGTGGCCGTGGCAACTGGAAATCGAGTGGCGATCGTCTCACTCGACGGGCTCTTATCTGAAACCGACGGCCGAGCAGATGGCCCAGGGTGGGCCCAGCCACTGACTAAAAATGGATCCAGTCGGCAGAATTATAGCGCCCCAGGGTCTACACTTAAGCAAATCGGTTAACCCAGTCACCCACCGCGATCGGCGGCATCCAGAGTAGAAGCCTAACTAATGAGTCAATCAAGGATCGGAACTATGTCCGAAATGCAGTTTAGGGTTGGTGGGCTGCTATTGCTGGCCGTGGGCTTGGCAGTATTGGTGCTGGGCGGTTATATCCTCTATAGCACCTGGGCTGCCAATGCCCAATTTAACCGAATGGACAGCGCCCTTGGCGGACTGATCACGGAGCTCGGCCACGCCATCGGTGCCGATGTATCTGAATCCTTTCAGCGCGGCGGCGCCTTAGCGGCGATCGGGGCCGTGGTCGCGACCTTTGGTTTCTACCTTTTAGGCAAAGTGAAATAGCCCAGCGCCACCAACCGGTGGTGCAGGATTCAATCCAAGCCATGCAACCTGACAAGCTGCTTAAATTACGCTGCTTCCATATAAACCCGCGCGCCGTGGCTTTCTATCTTAAAAATGGATTCACGGCGACGGCAACAGAGGAACACTTTGTCGTTTTGCAGCGCTCACCCTAGATCAATCCGTTCACCATCGATCTTCACTTCTTTTTTTGCCGTTATGGTGGTTCGTTCGCTGCGTGCCACCCATTGCTTGTGCACACGCTGAAACCATCGATCGGCCTGGGTATTTTTGCTGTCGAGGATGCGTTCAAACTGCTGGTGGAACAGGGTGAATTCCTGCTTGGCACTGCGATGAATTTTCTCAGCGGTGACGTCCAGTTTTTCGGCAATCACCGTCATTTTTAGCGCCAGCTGGCGAAAGCGGCCGAACTGAAACTGCGCCGCAGCGGCATTGAGTTCTAACGACCGAGTTTGTACGCTCAAGGATTCAGTGCTATCAAAATGCATCGACGCCGCGGCAATCACTAGCTCCCCGGGTACTTGCAAACGCTGGCTGCCGCTATCGTGCGCGATCAATACCGCGGTCAGATAAAACCGAGCACCATCGACCAGCAGTGCGACCCGATCGCCGAGCCCCGGTTGCAGCAAACAGCTCGCGGCCAGTTCGGCGCTCAACAGACCTTGGTCGGTGCGCACTCGGCAGCCGGTCTGCGTTAACAGCACGACCTCACCGAGAATAAGGCCGTTGGCTGCTGGCCAAGGGTTGGCCAGTGCGTGGACATTGGTCATCTGCAACTCCTTCATGAGGGCGCCAATACTTTGGTCTGCGCCGGTTTAATGGTGGCACCCACGCCATTGCCAGGCATGGCGTTCTGCATGGTCATGTCGGTCAGGCGGGTTGCCGGCTGGCCTTCGATCATCACCTTCATGCTGCCTTTACTGTGACGGCACTCGCCCATCATCTTGCTCGACATGACCCCGCCGGCGACCCCGGCATTATCGCCCATGCTCAAGGTCACCACGGTTTTAAGCGAATGGGCCGGTGCGTTGGCGACCATCACCTTCTTGGAGGCCGTACTCGGGTTGGCCATGGTGCTTTGCGCCGAGTTGGGGTAGGGCATCGGGACCGGGCCAGCCGGTGGTACCGGCGTCTTGCAGACATCGGGCATGGCCATATTCATGGCGCCCATCTGGGAATTTAAAAACATCGACCTCTCCTTTGATGCCGTAAACGGCGCCTTGTACTATCTAAAGTTTAAATTTTTGTGCGGCAACCCGCTTCGGATCGATCGCCTTGGCTTTTTCGCGATTGGCGCCCAACCAGACGGTCTGGTGGTCGATCAGCGCAAATAGATCAGCGCCGTCCAGCTTGGCGTCGAGGAACAGGGCGTCGTGTAGATTGGCGAAGGACAGATCGGCGTAAACCAAATGCGCCTCGGTAAAGTCAGCGCCCTTGGCCTGCAGGTTAGCCATAATCGCCATATCCAAATAGGCTTGTTTAAAGCTCGCCAGCTCGACATTGGCGCCCTGCCACACCGTCTGCGGCAAATGCGCGTGGCTGAAGTCGGCCCCGATCAGATCGCAGTCGCTAAAGCCGCTGTTATCGGCCACTACCCGCTGAAAATCAGCCCGATACAGGCCACAGGCTTTAAAGGTGCTTTTACTCAAGACGGCATCGGCAAAGCTCACGGCATGAAAGGAGCACTCGATAAACAGACTGCCGATCATCGCCACCTCATGCCAGTTGATGCTGTCGATGGTGCTTTTCCAGTATGACTGCTCGTGACCGAAAGCGCCCTGCACATGCACGCGACTGAGCGTCGACTCGTTCATCGTCCAGCGCATCAGGGTGGCCGCGCCGCAATCTAAATCGGCCAACGCGCATTGACTAAAGGATTGCTGCGACAGATCGGCCCGTTGCCAGTCGATACGGCTCAGCGCCGACTGACCAAAGCTTGAGCCCAGCCACAGACTGTCGGTACTTTTAAACATCTCAAATTTACAGTTATCGAAATTGCAGTCGCTGAAATCGGCGCCCGTGGCAAGCACATTGAGGAATTGGCAACGCTCGAACGTCGCGCCTTGGGCCAGAAAACTTGTCAGATCGGCGTGATGAAAAGCGCAGTCAACAAAGCTGGCATACCGACAGTCGGTGGTCACTAACAGCGCAGCGGAAAAATCGCAGGCCAAAAAAATCCCGCCGGCCAGGTCGACACCACTCAGATCGACGCCCTTAAAACTGGCCCGGTCGAACTCGCGGCCGTCCTTTACATAGGCGGTCAGCCAGTGACCCGGTTCAATCTCAACCGCGGTATCGTTCGCGCTGGGCGCCTCTGGCTCTGGCCCGGATGATTCAGGCTTAGTTGGCTCGGTGGTCACGGTTGCCAGTCCTCGAATAGGGTGTTCAATGTGTGCGCGCGACTGAAGTTGCATTCGACAAAGGTCGCGTGCTGGAAGTCGCTTTCGAACAGATCGCTACCTTGAAAGCTGACCTGTTCAAGCCGACTGCCCAACCAAATATTTTGCGTCAGCAGGTTCTTACTCAGATCGCAGCTGCTCAGTCGGGCATTGAGCCAGGTGACATTGGCTGCCTGGCACTTAGTTAGCTGGCAGTTAAGCAGGGTCGCCGCCATAAAGTTAGTCGCCTCGAACAGACAGGCGGAAAAGGTGCAGGCGGTCAGGTCGGTGTCGGCAAAGTTGGCAGAATTCAAATCCACTGTGTCAAAGCGCAGGTTCTGCTGCGGACTAAAACAGTAGCAGCGCAGGTTGGCCCAATTGGCGTCGCTCACCACTAGGTCGTCCAGGGTGCATTCGGTTAGCGTCAGGCCTTGGGCAGGTGAGCGTTCGAAGCAACTGTTATTGAGCAAACAGGCTTGGAAATCAGCACCGGTCAGGGTGGTGCCGGTCCAGCCTGAGGACAGCAGCGCACAGTTTTCCCAGATCGATTGGGGCAGTTCGCAATCGCTCACCTGCAGCTGCTCGAACTGGCACTCGACCCAACTGGCCGCCTCGCCCTGGCAACGCGCCAACTGCAGGTTGTTGGCCGTGACCTGCTGCCATACGCTGGCATCCAACTGACAATCGAGCCAGCGATTGTTGCTCAGCTCAACCTCAATAAATTGACTGTTGTTAAATTGGCACTGCTCGAAGACACAGTCGAGCCAGACCGACGACTGCAGCACCAGCTCGTTAAACCGGCAGGCGCGAAACGTGCATTGGCTAAAGCGGCACTGGCTCAATTGACTGGTGCTGAAGTCGACACCGTCGAGTGTCACGCCGGTCAAGCTGAGCTCGTTCAATTGATAGCCGACGACCTGCCCGGACGCCAATAGGGCTTCGATATCCATAGGTCTATTCTGCTGCCAACGGCACGCCGCTTAACTTGGTTTTTTCGATCACGCGTCTGTTTAAATCTTTTTGGCGAATTTCCAGCACCGCTTGGCCGCTGGTTTTAATCGCCCGATAGCTGAGGCCATTAAATTCCAACTCGCCCACGCCGCCGGCCCAGGTCTGCGCATAGAGGGCGTATTTGCCACCCCAGGGGTCGTTCGGACTGGCGGCAAAGCTGCCGAAGATCAGCCAGGTACCCTCGGAAAAACTGACCTTGGCCCAGGTCTCGGTGGCCTGCAAAATAATGCCCGGGGTTGAGGGTTTAATGACAATCTGCTCGAGTCGCTCGCCAAACACATTGAGTTCACCGGCGGCGATGTCGGCACCGCTGCTGTCGGTGACCCGCTCGAGCACAATGGTACTCGAGACATAGACCTGCAACTGTTTCAGTTCGGCCTCTTGCAGGGAGAACTGTTGCCGTAAGTAGTCACTCACCGGGACTCGGCTGGCGCCGCCGAATAGGGCGCAGCCCGATAGGCTAATTGTGCCGATCAGGAGCCATAGCGTGCTAATAATTGAATTTTTCATAGATTTCGTTTTACCCTAATTTTATAATTCCGCCTGAAAGCTGCAACATGGCCTTGGCAGTAAAGCCCACCTTAGCACCTGTCACAGTGAGACCGGAGCTGCTTATCTTCACATTCGATGCAGCACTGCCAATCGAGACACTGCCTGAGGGTATTTTTACCGACGATTTTGTGAACGTACTGCCATTCACATCGACTTTTGTCGACGCGGCAAGCTTAATGGTTTTAGCGCTGTCTAACTCAATACCTTTCGCAGCCGTAAGCTCTGCCTTCCCGCTGGCAAATTTAAGATCAACGTCCTTCACCTTTAACGCTGCTTTTTTCTGGGCCAATTCGAACGACGAACTGTTGCCGTTGATCAGTACCTTATAGGTGCCTTTAGCTCCGTCTAACTGCTGTAAAACACCGGTTTTCGCGGCCTTTTGCGCAGACAACTCAATGATATTCTCTTTTGAATCTAATGTGAGCTCGGAAAAATGATCAGACCCTGCTTGCGTGCGCAGATCAATTATATTCTCTTGTGAATCCAACTTAAGTTCAGCAAACTTAGTAGGCCCTGTTTGCATCCGCAGATCAATGACATCACCCTCGACATCGAGATTCAAAGTTGCATAGTGGTCTTTGATCTTTTGTACGTAGATGCCACCACTGTTCTTTTGAATACCTTTTCCTGCGTCATCACCGAGGGTGGCACTTTTGGCGACCCACATTTTGCCAATAAAAGCGGCATCCATATTTTCGAAATGTGTGACGTAATAGATACCCTTAGTTATATCAAACAACTGGGTTGTATTTTTAACATTTTGGCGTAATTTTGATGACGCATCGCGAATATTAAGCTCAATCACCGACCGCCCACTATTCACCACCAACTCTGCAAATGTTCCGCCGGGGCGGCTGTCGTAGGACGCTACGCCAACGGAATTCAAATCCACATCGAGCCGACTATAATTACTTGATCGACCTTCTAGATGATCCGCGTCGCGGACTGAATTAAAATTGGTATCCTTTAAAACATCTTCAAAAGCCTTTTCGATAAGCTTTGCGCTACCAAATATAGATTTCCAGAGACGCTGAAAAAAAACCAGATCACCGAGACTTTCTGAATCTTGCCCCAGAATGGTCGCGGGCTTCAACATCAGGGTCGACTTGGGGTCTTCCACCTGTAAAACAATCGTCTCCCCCGCTATCGTTTCAGCCTTGGTTGTGGTTAGTAAACGGATATTCTTATCTGACAAGCGAAACTCGGGTCGATCGAGGATTTGGTACGAATTAACTGATTTTTCATAAGTGATGTCGACAAGCTTGTAACTATAGTTAAAACTGGCACCGGTATAGCCAATATCAAAGGCCATTCCGGTTAGGCCGAAGTCAAAACCCATGGCTTTAACACCCAACTCGACATCAAGCCCATGTGCAGCGAAATTTGCATCAATACCCACATGGGAGTGGTTTTCGCTAATTCCAACCGATTCGAAGCTGTGCGCCCTGTCGACGGCTGTGACATTGTGAGTGTTCTTGCTGAGCTGGATGCCATAGGTATCCCCCAGCTGGTAGCCGTAGGTATGGCCAATGTTTTTGCCTACGCCATTGTCCTCAAAATTAACTTGATCGTTAGGCTCACGAATAAAAAAATCTGGTATCGGAGTATCAATCTTATAAGCGTCCGGTAGGTCTGCAAAATCGGTTTCGTAGGAGGACATTCGAAGAGCCGGTTTTTCGTCTTTTTTTGGACTATAAATATCATAGGGGAAGCTACCGTCCCATGATTTGAAGTTAGAATTATCTTCTGTCGTTTTGGCACTCATGGTTACGCTATAACTGTTGCAGAAGGCATAGTCATGGCCACCGCCGAAGGTGTAGGTGTTGCCGCTGGACCAATAGTAACGATCGCCCTCCTGGGTGTTAAAGTGCGCTTCAGCCAATGCAACACTGCTCAAATTTGTTTTTGATACCCTCTGCCTAGGTTGCAGGTCTCCGTATGTGGACGAAATGTAAAACGCTTCCTCTACGTCGAGATCGAACAGATTGCCGGCGGCTGTATGATACTGTGTCCTTAAGGTATTGGCCTCTAAACGCAGATCAATCGCCGTCTGTCCTAGGGCAATATAGGTTTGACTGGCATGATCTGCCGCACTGGTAGAGAGGTTCTCTTCTGCAGCGTCGGCCTTTCGTTCTGCCTCCTGAACGTCTGTGAGTGTTGTCATTCGGTTCTCCTGCCATGTTTGGTTAAGAAGGTACTGGCAATCACAGCTTGCTCACGGTCGCCATTGATCATCTGGATCACTACCTTGGTGCCCACTGGCATCGGCTCATAGGCACCTGCGCCATTATTTGACGAGCTCGGGCGCAAGCGAAACAACCAGGCTTTCGGGTGAGCTATTTTTTGTTCAATAGTTAGGGCAAAATCAAAGCGCACCCGATAGCGCATCTGACTGTCGCGATCGCCGGACAGCTGATCGCTGTCACTGTGAATGGTGGCGATCAATGGCGTTAAAAAGGGCGGCGGTGTTTCATCCAACACCGACAGATCGAAATAGTCATCGGTCAAGGTACTTTGCGCCAGGACGGTGCAATGATAGCCGGTACGATGATGGTAGCTGTGGCTGACCTCCAGCGGAATAAAGACCATTTTCTCATGTCCGCGCCGAGTTGGGGTGTATTCGTATACCTGGTCACAACTCAACGGTTTATGAGACTGCAGCTTAACCTGCTGGTAGGCGGTTTGTTGGTTGGCTTGGTTGACACCAATGGTATCGCTGGCGTTCGCCATATGATTGATTTGGCTAAACTGATCTCGATACCAGCGCGCAAAACGATTCACACTGTAAGTGTGGCTGGACAGCTGGGACAAGTCATCTTCGGTCAATACAATACGTTGCACCGGCACCGGCAACAGGTCGGGCACGGTTAGCCAAATATGGTCGCTCTGCGAGGCATGGTAGAAAAATGATGCGCCCATCTTCCAGACCAAACGCGTAAAAGCTTCGCCATTGGTTTCCTGAATTTGCACCAGAAGCTGGTTCTGCCACCAGTCGATGCGAAACACGCCCAGCTTGGTATCGGCCGCCGAATCGACAAAACCGCTGTCTTCACCAATGGCACTTTGGTTGAGCAAGCGGGTCAGTTCTGCCAGGGTCGGCACCGCCGCAAAACCGATATTGAGAGGGTCTTGGGCATCACCGACCTCAAAGACGCGCATCGCTTGGTGGCTCAAGCGCGACCAGCCCCGGGGGCGCAAGGCCAATTTAAGCTGCTGACCCGATTCACCGCCGGCCTGGACATCGGTAATGAGGGTGTAATGCCGGGCAACTATTTCACATTCGTAGGTAAGGTCACCGATCAATAGGGTCGCGGCATTCCTTACCTGACAGGCCAACAGCTTGAGTTTGTCGGCATGGCGGATATCGATATCGAAGGCAAAAAACTCGTTCACCGCGTCTCGGCTATTGGTGATCGCAATCACGTAATAGGCTTCGCCGGCAACGGTAAAGGTAACATCAACACTCATCTATAAGCTTCCTGTACTCAGGTAAATTAGTCTATTTCATTTTCCGGGCTGACTAATTCGATTTATATCCGGTGGCTTTTTTAATGGCCGTTAAGATGGCCGGATCGAGTCCACTTTCGACGTCCGCCTCGGCCATCATCTTGGCCACCATCTCCAATGGTATTGTTTCGAGCAATGCTTCGGCGTCCTCGGGCGTCGCGGTACCGGCTAAGACGGCTTCAATCAGGTCCTTGTGCTCAGCCAGGGCGCCGGCATTTAGACCGGCCTCCTGGGCTGCCTTCATCATCCGCGCCGGCTCGGCGAGCAGTTCCTGCAGGGCCGAGGGGTCGTTAATCACGTCGGCCGTCGGCGAACCGGCCGGCAAGGCTTCTTTTAGCACTGCATCGATGCCACCCTCATCGCTCAGGCCGGCCATCAGTTCAGCCGTTAGACCCATTTCAAGGCGGTTTTTCTTCATCAGCGCATTAGCACTGGCGATCTGGTCGGCCATCAATTCCATCAAGGCATCCAGGTCGGCCATGGCTTCGGCGACAGCCGGGTCTTCCGGGGGCGACTCGGGCGCCGCGTCGGTTTCGCTTGCCGGCGCCTGGGCGTTGTTTTCAACATTGGCCGGGACAGCCCCGTCGGCTGGCGCCGCGCTGCCGACACTCAGTTCGGTCGCTGACGCGTCATCCACCTTGGCCTCCGCGGCCACCGCCGCTTCGGCCTCAGCGCCACCCTTACCGCCTTTCATTTTAGCCAACGCCGCCAAGGCACCCAAGCCGATGCCGGCGCCCGCGCCCGGTAAGACCACCTCGGGCACGCGACTCGGTTCCGGTGGATGCAAGACGCTCAGCGGCTCGCCATTGGGCCGCAGGGCTAGGTCATCCGGATCCTCTATATCGCCCTCTGGTGCCAGACGGCGGGTGAGGGCGTCGGCATAGTGTTGAACCGTTTTCTCAGGCCCCAAGGGGTCTTCATAGGCCACCAGCAGGGCGTTGATTTCCGATCCATCGAAGGTGTCCGTCGTACATTGAGCGCGATAGCAGCCGGTTTGCACCTGTTCAGTGGGGAACAACCAACAGGTTTCAAATTTAGCCGTCAACTCAAACAGCTGTTCGGCTTTTAACACGAACAACCGTATCCGCCACTGTCCCAGTTGGCCTTCGAGTATAGGCTGCTGCGGATGCATGTTGCGCACTTTAAAGGGCTCACCGCCCTGCCAGAAGCCGGCCTTAAGCCATTGATCTTCCGGCGCCAAGTTAAAGATCGTCCAATCGATATCCTTGGCAAAACCCGGCGCATCGGTTTCTTGCCAGCGGCCGCTGTAGGTGCCCCATTTCTCCTGCCGGGGCGACCAGAGAATATTGCGCGCGGTGAAACCGGCCGACACAATCGGCTGGTTCGGATGACTGAAGGGGTCATCCGGGTGCTCAATCTGCGGCAATAAAAGTGCATCGGCGCCGATGCCGACTGGGTTGGCTTTAATCTGCGCTCCGCCATAGGCGACATCGTAACGGATCGGCAAGGTACTCAAGGCCTCCGCATTGGTACTGCCGATACTGGTGCGCCACTGCCGACGGCCAATCACCTTGAGGGTTTTGCTCAGCGAACCGACCTGAACCTGAACGTGGTCGGCTGCCATCGGGACCGAGCCATAATAGCTGCCATAGACCAGATACTCACCGACGGGCTTAGGCATGCCCTCATCATAGACATCCCATTCGCTCAGATATTGCGCCGCCAAGGTCCACAGATCCTGTTCGCTAAACAGTGCCCGTCGAGCATCGAAGGGCTGCGCCAAATGCACGCCGATAGCCAACATCTTCTGCCGGCTGAACTCGAACGGCCGAATCTGCACACTCAGTTCTAAAGGCTTAATAACACGCATGGCTTAATTGGCCCTCGCTCACGGTAGACGGTTGGGCGGCCCGGGCCACCGTTAGCTAGCTATCGGTCTGGTTCTGTGTCTTCTGTTGATGGCTGCGCAGACGGTGACCGATTTGGGCCGAAAGCTCATTGCATTCGTTGATAACACTCATGTACACATCGTTTATTTCCAAGCCACCCGCCTTGGCGATTTCTACCGTGCGTTTCTTATGATTAAGTACCTGGAATTCATATTGCTTTAAGAGTCGAACGTCACTGATTTCCTTCAGCGTGCGTTCGATTTTCAACAGTTCTTCAAAGGTGGCAAAGAGTTCCTTGGCAATGCGATTTTGTTGGCTGAGCGCCTTTTTAATTCGCTTATCGCGCAGTTTATAGAGCAGCGCGAGGGACAGCAGCAGCATCAACAAGATTAATTCTTTCAGACTCTCGAGCCCGGTCACCGCATCGGAAAAGATATTCAAGCCAAAGTTTGGATCATAGTATTTGGCACTGATCGGATGCAGATTCAGCAGCCGTAAGATTGGATCGTTGGTCGGGTTGACGTCGAGCAGCACCGGCGCCTTGGCGCGTAAGTCACTGGTATTGAGCGCCTCCAGAATGATAGCGACCTTGTCATCGCTAATATTTCGACTCGCGGCCAACACGGCCATGGTGCTGATCGTGGGCACCGCTTGAGCGGGTAAGGGGCCATTGATCGAGGGGTACACTCCGGCCGGAATAAAGTCCTTACTGTGAAAGATATGGTTGAAGGCAAAGCCCTCTGCCGGTGTAACCGGCATCAGCTTATACTGGCCGCTAAACAAAACATCGCGTAGATCCGGATTCAATAGGCCGGTAGTCACGATGGCCCCTTCGATAGCGGGATTGTTTAACAATTCCTTAAAATAGAGATCGTTCCCGACCATGGTTTCATCGTCTACGCTGAAAAACTCCATCAGCTGCTTAGCCTGGGTGCGGTAGCCGGAGCCCTGCACGCCGAGGATAAAGGGCTTACCTTCGAATTCCTGCACGGAGTTGGCGTTGCTGTCCTTGCGCACCACTATATGGGAATAGTCTTTCCACAAGGGGGCCACGATGCTCAGGTTCTGCAATGAGACCGAACCAATTGCTAAAATGCCGACATCAACCGCACCCTTGCGCAACAGCTCGCTGTTATTGACTGAGCCGCTGGTCGATAGAATTTCGATGACATACCGATCGCCGGCGATGCGCTTTAATTCCGACTCAAGGTGTTTACCAAATTCGTAATAATAGCCGCCCTTGGATGCCGTCGCGATCACGATGGTTTCCTTGTCCTGTTCCTGCTGCCAAGCCCACAGCAAGATCGCCGTCGCGATTAGGCCAATGACAATCCAGTTAAATGCTTCTTTAAAACGATACCAGTTCATAGGCGGTTCTCTGTGTAACGCAACTCGCGGACTGAGTGGCGTGTGGAAAAAGGGGTTCGGACTGCGCCCGGTGTCGCGGTCAATGTCATAGTTCAATCACAATTTCTTTGTCGTGCTGTTCGGCCGCGGCGAGCCAGGTTTTTACACCCAACATGGCCTTCATTGGCTCACCCAACGCGGTATTTTTTTGCGCATCGCGGGCCAGGTGCAGATGCAGCTTGATGGCCAGTGGTTGGCCAATATAGCGCTTCAGCAGGATCCGGGTCAGGGTCAGATAGTCGTCATGGGTATAGCGCTGCAGATCCTCGGCACTGAAGGTGGCGAGCGTGAAGCGACAACCGTTCATCCGGTCTTGCAGTTTATAACCCAGCACCGAGTCGCCCCCTAAGGCATTGCCACCGAGCAGACCGGTCATCTGTTGACTGGGCAGATAGCGCTCCAGTACCACGCCCTCGATCAGCTTAATGGTCTTACCCGGAAACAGACAGGCCAGGAGCGCAAGCGCGCCCTGCCAACTGCCGGTGGCGTCGCCAAACAGACGCTTGACCTGCACCCATTGGCTAGCGCTAAGTAAGCCCCGACTCGGCTCAGTCAGATCGGCTAAGGCATCCGAATGCAGAAAGCTGGCAAAGCTGTTGTGGCCATGGCGGGCCTGTTGCAGCACCGGCTGGTAATGATCGCTCATCGCCACGGCCTGTGCTTGCAAGGGCATTAACAATAACGCCAAGAGGGCCGGTATGGGCCCCTGCTCATCGGATTCGACCGCCGCGCCATAGAAGCCAGGCAGCAGTGGGCCAAACTCGGCGCTGGCGGATGCGCTGCGCTGGATCAGCGCATCCGCCTGAAGCGGAGTATCGGTTATCATATTACCGCCCGGGTGCCACTGGCCGCTGGCCAATAGAGTAGATCCTGCTGTTTTTCATTCTGTACGCGCAACGCCATAACGCTGTTAATGGCCAATCGCCCGCGCAGCATTTGCCAGATTAATAAGCAAAATTGCCAACAATCGGCATCACTTCGAAACGCGCTGCGCTCTAACCTCAGGGTTACTTCTTGGCCGAGAATAATACTGGTGCCGCGCGTTATCGTCGTAGCGCTGACGCTCAAGCTGAGCAGCGCATCGACTGAACGCATGAGCCGACGGCGTTCGTCGAAGTGACTGTCTTCGGGCGGCAACAGACCCCGCAACTGATCGACTAGGGCCGCCAAATCGCCGCGTTGCTGCGCGCTCTGCTGCGCGTGCAACATTTGCCACTGCGCCTGTTGCTGATCCGGTGCCGCGATCCATTGGCTCGGGCTACAGACCAGATGGCCACTTATTGGCCCGCTCAGGGTGGCGCCGGTCGAGGACCGACTGGCCGCGTCGCCCTGGTGCGTTAAGCATTCGATCATCACCAGTCCAGCGCTCGACGCCGGTCGATCCAATCGCATCTGGACTTGGGGTTGACGCGTCTGCCGCAGCAGCTGATAAACGCCATCCTGAGCCCCTCGATGCGCCACCTCGGCGATCGGATAATAATCATGACGCTCACCCTGGGCCAGCTGCTCATTGACCGAGACAATCGCGACCAGCTGCTGCACAGATAGGCGTTCGTCTGCCAGTGCAAGCTGATATAGGCTTTGCTCTAGCTGGCGGGTAAAGGGCAGCAGCGCACTCGGCTGCAGGTTAATCAATGGCAATACGTTAAGGGCCAGCTGGCTCAGCTCAACCTGTTGCGGCAGTATTTCGCGCAGGCTGAAATGAATCCGGAATGTCTCGCCGGCCGTCAGAGCACGTTGTTCTAGGGCCGGGCTTAGATCAAGATCGAACGCCAAGATGCGCTCGGGTAAACACCAACATTCTTGCAGCCAACGCGGTCGGCTCGTTTGCACCCGGTTATCGACCGCGGCCAGCCAACTGCCGTCGGCCACCTGATAGGCCGGTTGCCAGGCACTGGCCGGCAGCGGCAGGCGCTGATCAGCGTATGATAATTCCCAGCCATCGACACCAGTAGCCAGATGATAGGCGAGGGTCTGGCTGTCGTGCAGGTCACCCACCAGTTGAACGCGAATCGGTTGAATCGGCGCTGCAAGATCGCCCTGGACGGTGAACTGAAGGCTCAATGCCTGCCCAGTCTGCTCCAGGTCGGTCAACACCAGTGGCAGGAGAGTACAATCGTGCGCGACCTGCCAATGCACAGATCCGTCCTGGCTGCCCGAAACGAAGGCGGTACCGGCGGTAACGGTCTGCGTGTCGGCACCCACCTCGGCTTGTGCCAAGACCATAGCCGGCAGCGGCAGGAGCAGTTCCGGCGCGATGGCCTGCAACCAGCCCTGAGCCTGCTCGTCCCGATCTTCGGCCATCTGTTCGGCCTGTCGGGCGGCCACGAGTGCGACGCCTTCGAGCAGGCGGGCAACATCGGGATCGGTGTTGTCGCGCTGCAAATTGACGGCCAGATCCGGGTAACGTTGCGCTAAATAGGCTGCATCGTTCCGCAACTGCTGCAATATTTTTTCGTAATGCTCTTTCAACATGGACTGATAACCTACCCCATTAAGGCGAGGTGAATTTTTCCATTGCTCAATTTTAACACCGCCCGCTCATGCGGCGTTGCGGGGTCGGCAATGAGTTCAAAATGCAGTACAAAAACCAAGTCCGGTTGTCGATTCTGCTCCCGGTTGCGCACAAAGTCCTGCACTACTTGGCTGCCTTCGCTGTCCCGAAAGGCCCGAATCGACAGGTGCTGAATACGCGGTTCCATATGCGCTAAGTAAGCGCATAGATCCGGCCAACTTTGTTCGTCGGTCAGGCGATTCAACGCCGGAAACCACTGTTGGTATGCCCGACCGTACTCGCCAGCACCCGGTTGCAGGCGGTGGTTCAGACTCTGCTCAAGATACTCTAGAACCGACGCCTGGTGTTGCTCGGCATGGCTTTGGCTCTTATGGCGAAAACCCAGCTTGGCCGGTTTGGCTTGGAGCATGCGTTCAAGCAGGCGCACGGCAGCGTCTCCTAATGATGGGTGCCAATGCACCGCGCAGTAATGTGGCCAAGCGCGCACGATGACCGAGGTAAATGACCATCTTAGAAGAAACCTTCCGAACTGGCTTCGCTGATAAAGTCCCCAGTTCCGGGTTCTGGACCGAGATATTTCCAGGAAATCTCTCGATAACTGAAGGTTAACAATTCCTTCAAGATGCCATCGTCGGAGATAAAGTCCCACGGGGCGGCATAGATCAGCTGGGCATCGTCGAGCACGATACGATAATCGTATTCAACGGCGTCGGTTTCCTTATTAACCCAGTGCCAGACCACCTCGACCTTGGGAAACAACTCATAGTTGGTCAAGGCCGACATCAGCCGGGGCGTGAAAGCATCCACGGCACGCACTAGCTGTAAGGTCTGATGACGCAGAGTCTGATTGCTCGCCGAGAAGGCATCATTGACCGTTACCCAGCCACGCGCGTCGGTCTGAATACCACCCAAACCCAAACCATGCCGCATATCGAACAGCACATTGTTTTCGACCACCGGGCCACTGCTCGAACTGATGTTTAATAAACCTGCCATCTCGACGTCCTTATACAAATAGGGTCATGGATTTTATTCAGTTCCATTGCAGCACCAAATCGACTGCCCGGTCGTAATCGGGTAAGCGGGCGCGCAGCGCAATATTCAATAACTGCCCACCCTGAGCGTCGCTGTGCCAGTCCAGCTGGACCGATTCAAGCGGTTGCCGTTGCCACTGCGAGCGACTAACCAAGCCCGGACTCTGCACGAAGGGCTGCAGCCATTTCTGGGCCATCTGTTTTATTTCATCCGGACTGCCGTGGCCCAACCCTTCCCGGATTAGCACCTTGAGGTGGCGGGCAAACTGGTTTTGCAGCAGCAGCAGCTCGCTGTGTAAATCCTGCTGGGCCACGGAGTATTCTGGGCCGAGCGATGCCAGCCCGGCGCGCATTTGGAAACGGGGCGCGAAGGCCATACGTTGTTGGTTACTCAGACAACTGTTAATGCCCAGATCGGCGAGAATCTGTTGCCGCTCTGGGCTCAGTCGTTCATCCACGCGCCGACTGGCATCGGCAGGCCAAGAGCGCATTTGCAACGGCCGCAGGTCGCACGGCTCGGCACTGGCCAAGGCGGTACCGACCCGCAGTTGCGAACGGGCAAACTCGTAGATATGCCAGATGTGCAGGTGAGCCCAATGGGTCGTCGGCAAGGACTCGGCAAAACCGATACCCGAGGCAAGCGTTTGATAACGGTGCGCGGCGCGGTAGGCATACTGCCCGGCCGATAAGAGCAGATAGCGGCTGAGGGGTGACTCCATCAACGCCCGCCATGCGTAAAAGCGCGGTTGACTCAAAGGCTCATCGGCTAGCGTCGCGTCCAGATAGAGGCTTGGCGCTATGGCGACACTCAGCACACATTGCGCTGCGGCCGCGGTCACGGCGAGTGCGGCCAACAATTCCAGGTCTGCGGGACGGTCGCTAAGGTCAAATTGAAAGCTGGCTAGATGATAGGGGACGCCGCCGAACTGCCCAAGTTCATCGCCGTAAACTAGGGCATAGAATTGGCTGTCCCGCGGATTGGACACGCTGCTCTGATCTTCAACCAGCTCGGCCTTGCTCAGGTTAAGCAAGGTGATGCGATAGTGGGGCTCACTGCGGTCGGCCTGAACCTGATCGGCCTTGAGATTACTGACAAGCTGATGCACTAGGGTCCAATTGCGTTCCAACAGCTGATAGTCAGGATGCGCTAGCACCTCGGCCACGCTCTGTTCCAGCAGGGCACGCAACTCGTTGTAGCGCAGCCACAGTTGCTCGCTGTTGGGCCGGTCCTGCTCGTGCCAACTGACCCAGGGCGCTAGGCTGGCGAAATCAGCGAACTCGGTCGTTCCGCTCGCCTGTTGGCGCAGGGCCTGCATCGCCGCTTGCAGGGCGATGAAGTATGCGCTGCAGGTCAGCAATTGAGTCGGTTGAAAATCCACCAAGCGCTTGAAGCGCAGCTCAACTCGATCACCATCGGCGAGACGCAGATCCACTTGCGGCGCCATGCGCTCAATAACCTGATCAAAATTGGCAATGTCGATATCCATCTTTTGCCACAGCCGATGACCCAATTGGCCCACCACCAGGGCACGTACCGCGCTCATCCCAGTCGGCATATTGGCACTTTTAAACAGCGGCGTTAGGGCCATGGCTTAGAGCTCCATGGCTAGGGTGGTGGTACTTAGATCCCAACAGTCAGCGACGATCGGCGGCGTGGCCAGCTGACTGGTGGCCAACCGATTGAGCATCGGCATATGTTGCTTAAAGCGGAAATTGAGGTCGAAATATCGGATACCTAAGGCCGCGAGCCGATCTTCAAATTCTGGAAACTGCGCTATGGGTAGGCGCGTGGTGCCATCTTTAAATTCTTGCACAAAGCGCGCAAAGCCAAGCGCGCCGGGGTATTGTTTCTTCACCACATAACGGCCCACGGCGATACTCAATTCAAAGCTCTGACAGGTATCGCTCCACTGCATCATCTGACTGATTGGGAAGTTATTGTTACGCAGCAAATACTCGCGTTCCGGGCACACCAGCGTCAATTTGCTTTCATGCGGCAACAGGGTCGCGTTGATATTGACCGAGATCGGCTTAGCATCGATAAAGACTTGATAAAACGGCTTATTATTAAATCGATAGGCCGAACCATTGTTGAGATACTGATAGAGCGTTGGGGTGAGTGCCAACGAGGCATTTTCAAGCTTCTTGGCGCTGAATACGCCATTGCCTTTTTTTACAAAGGGCGCCAAGACCGCATCGTGAAATGCCCACAATAGGCCCTCCTCGACATAGGCTAGATTGGGCACGCTGGTAAGCGGCACGCCATCGAGGTTGGCCAAGTATTGATTCTGCCATTGTTCCTGCACAGCACAGGTCGCTTCTTGCATCAGATAACGCTGACTGGCAACCACCGATCCTTTAAAAATTCGCCAAAAAGCTTTGGTGCTGGCCTTTTCCCGCCCGAGCTGGGTTTCAATGGCCGAGACCGCTTTCCAGGCCTGAGCATAGGCGGTAGTGCCACCACCGGGGTTGCGCGGCGCGAGAAAATTTTCCCGCATGGCCGCCAGAGACACCAAGCGCTTTGAGGAATTGGCGACAATATCGCTCAGGCCTTGCTGATAGAGCAGAACCATATCGGACACGTCAGCCATGGCCAATTGCATCTCGGTCGGTGAAGGGCCCGCGCCACCGCCGCTGTCGAGTGATTTCTGGGTTTTCTGCACGGTTTTCGCCATCTTAGCGATGGCCTTGCCGCCCGAGCCCAGCTTACTGATCAGCTTGATCGCGGTTTTGGTCGCGGCCTTGTTGTCGGCGCCACCCCCCGGAGCCGTTTGGCCCAGCAGGGCCAGCACCTGATTGTAATAGTCGATCAGATACAACCAGTCCGGCTCGCGCTCGGTGCCGATGAAATCGATCAGTTGATTGTTGGCCTCGGTCAGCACTAAAAAGAACGGGTTCTTAGCATTGCGTAAATTTTCGACAAAACCCTGCCAATCATCCTGGTTAGCCAGCACCTGAGCCCCGTCGCCAAAGTTGATCAGGAAGTCTTCCCACTGCTTTAAATACTCACTGTAATAGTCCTCGCGAAACAGGCGCAATTCAACCAGGTAAGCCGGTGCATCCTCAGGCAAGGCAATGCGGTCGCCTAAGTCGTCGAAGCCAATGCCACTGATCTGTTCCATGCTGTCCAAGAGCGCGTCAATGGCTGCTTTGCCACCGACAGTATAGGCGCCCGGGACTTCATGCTTTTTTACCAGGGTTGCGCCTCCGCGCCAATAATTCTTGAGCTGCACCCGGTCGCCATAGGCGACCTTGTTGGCCCATTCGATCATCCACGAGAACTGCCCGGGGAATTCCACCAAGATTTGCTCCAACAGTTCGCGCTTGGCTTCGAGATCTTGGGTCACCAGCTCGCCGTCACCACTCCAGTCAAGGTGGGCACGGTACACGCTATTTAATCGATCGACCTGCTCCTGATCGACAAAGTCCGGCAGAGTTGGGAACGTCAGCGAATAGGGCGGCGCCAGAGCCGTCAGTTCCTTGCCGCGCGTCCCGCTGGTGTAGGCCTCAAGCCAATTAATCTGATCGATCAGCGTATTAACAAACTGACCCATTAGCTTGATATCACGACCGACGAGCAGCTCCTCGGTCGCCTTGATCTTCAGATCGCTTTCCAACCGAACCAGCAATGCCACGTCACTGCGACTGACGAAGTTCATCTTCACGTCTGCAACGAAACGATTGTGGGTGATCCAGGGAAACCAGATACGACCATCCAGGGCGTTAATCACCGTCTGCAGGCGATAAAAGATATTGATGTTTAAGAACGCGTCTTGGCGCTCAACCAATGTGCCAGCATATTGCTCGCGCAGGTCACCGACAAAGGTTCGATGACCGACGTAGCTATAGCCGAGCAGACCCAGCACCAGTGCCAAGACCATTAGGTAGCCGCCAAACAGGCCGTTACGCATTTGCCGTTGACGTTGCTCGGCCTCGGGCAAGATGCCCGCTAATCGATTTTCGGCGGCGAGAATCTGTTCGAGAAAAACCTTAACAAAAGCCGGCTTGGTGTAACCGTCCTCAGTGGTTATCTGTGCGCTCAGGCAGATGCCGCGGATGTCTGGGGTGTTTTGGAACGCACTGACCTGGAAGCAGCCATTGACGAAAGCCGACAGCTTGCTTGAATAACCGCGCAGCGTCGACGGCAGCTCAATTAACGAATGTGCCGATTCATGTTGCAGCAAGTAGGTCAGAGAACGCTTCTGAATGGTCTCCGTGACATGGTCGATAAACTGACCCATAAATTCGTCGCTGCCGATGCCATCTCGATTCAAGACCCCAAAAAATTGATCACGTTCGGCGTCACTCATCAGGTCGATCAAGACCGCCATGCCCGGCAGCTGTTCAGCGCCCGTCAGCTGTATATAGACGGGCATCTTGACACCAGTAAGACTCATGGCCTCGTCGATTCGTTTGCGATACAGCTCGCCCAGCTCGGCCAGCTCATCGGCAGAACGGTTTATCAATTCACTGATCGACAGGGCCACGACAAAACCGTTAACCGGGTTGGCCGGCCGTTGAGTTCGCAACAGGCGCAACAGGCGCAACCACTCGTCCAGCTGAGGGGCGCTGCTGGTTAAGGAGGTCGAGGTGGAAATCAATACCGCCTGGTTGGTTAACCACCAGCGGGTTTCGAAATCGGGGCTGTTAAAGTCGCTCTGATCCACACTCGGCTTACCGACATTGGCCGCTGCAAGGGTGGCCTCTATGTCCGCGGCCGGGGTACCCACGACGACAAACCAAGGCAGCGCGTATTTGGGATTTTGATTGCGCGCTAAGCGACTGCTGGACAAGAACCGCAGCACGGCGTGCAGGCGCTGGTCGACCCCAGGCTTGACCCAACTCGTTGCCAGTTTCGACCAAAAACTCGTACTCTCGCCGACGACGGCCGGCTCAAAATTCGCCAGATGCATGGCACGGGAGCGCGCTTTATAGCGGATAAACATCCAGCGCAACAGGCGCCAGCTCAGCCATAGGGCAAAGATAAGGCCGGCCCAGCCGAAGCCCGGCTGCATATTCTCACCATTGATGACGTAACTGGCCCCCAGACAGATGGCGGTAACCACACCCCAGATCAGGACCAGATAAAATATTTTCAGCACCATTCTCATGGAGTTTGTTTCCTGTTTTTTTGTCTGTTTAGCCGTCAAAAACCCTGCCGCAGCAGGCCTGTTGTAACGGACACCTTTGGCTTACAGTGTTTTTACCAAATTTTCTATCAAACCCAAGAGATCGACTCGCATCCAGGCCACCGCAACCGTGACCACCAGCAAGGGCACGCCGTACATCAGCGCCCAGCCCTGAGGCTTCGCGCCGACATCGGCATCTCCACCGGCCATCGGTTGCTGGCTAAACCACATCGCCTTGGTATCCGCCACGCCTTGCTTTTGCATCAGCAGTTGGTAATTCGCCGTTCGAATGGCGGCCAGCTCCTGGACGCCGGCATCGGTATAATATTTGCCGTGAAAACCGAACGCCAAGCAATAGAAAAACACCTCCCGGACATCCATCTCGAAGGCGTCAAACTGATCGAGGGCACTGAGTTTTTCAAAGAACAGTTGACCTCCTTTAACGGTATTAAAATAATGCTTTTGCGCTAGCTCGGTGCGCCATTGATCCTTGATAGACAGATCGGAACCAATAATTTTTTCATCGAGCCATGCGACCACAGCAAATTTGGCGTCAGCATAATGCTGACTCTGGTAGCCCCCCTCTGTTGCCAGATGGGCCTTGGTGGCCAGCAGTTCATCGAGGCGCTGACGCACGGCGGTGTCGGACATGGGTTCACTGTCAACGGCGGTCAATTGCCGGACAAAGGTGAACACATCGACGAAACAATCGACCAAATGCATAGACTTATCCTTTGAGTTGGGCCAGTTCGACTGAGATATCATCTGGTCGGTCAGGCCAATAGAGCACCAAATCCTCACCCTGTTTAATGGCGTGCAGCAGATCGCTGGCGTGGTCCAAATTTAGTCGGAAATACCACGAATTCGGGCGTTGAGGCAGTCCCTCTGGACGGTTCGCCTCGGCCACAATTTCGATACCGGGGATCGCCTTGTCCAATAGAGTGGGCAGGAGATTGGCGGGCGCCAGCTTGGCAAAGGCCAACAAGTCATCGCGCCAGTCACTGACCGGCGCAGTGCTGCGCACAATCATAAAGACTCGACTTAGGTTTTTGGCAAAATCCGCCGGCAAGACCGCTTGCAGTCGATCCACTCCGGACGGTTCCAGACGCACTAGGCGCTCGGGGCGCACGGACAATTCATTGAGTGTCTCTAACAGGCGCTCTTTGAGCTGTTTAAAAGAGCGATCGGCTTTTCTGTGTTCATAGTTCAGAGCTTCAGAATTACTACCGCGTTGCCCAAGTACATCGACGCGCGGGGTAAAAACACTCACTTCCGCCAAGAGCTGCTTCAGACAGAGATACAGCTCATCAGGGGTGGCTCGCTTGGAGGCGCTAATATGATCGAGCTGCGCGGTGTAGCGGCTTAGAGTTTGCAAGGCCAGACGGAAGCGGAAGATGCGACTGCTGAACTCGCCATTGTCCTGACCACCCTTGTAGTCTTCCAGCTGGCGACAACGGTCAAGCAACTCCTTGAGCAAACTGCCAACCAGGTGCTGCAACGCCGGCACGCCAGCAATTACTAGGCTAGGCGGGATGAACTCAGCGTCCTGTTCGATGCGATCGTTGCGCCAAACCAGGCGGGCGATCGGAATTGACTGTTCTTCCGGTTGCAGATACTGACCATCTGCGGCTGTGCCCGGCGAATATTGGCTATGCTTGAGGGCAATGCGCAAACTGTGGGTTAGCACCGGAATATCGATTGGGTCGCCACCCTGATAGAGATCGGGCATCGGCACGGGGCTCTCCGTGTCCAGATAGCGTTGTCCGAGCGCCTTCTGGTTGATTCGATGCTTGGGCAGGGCCAGGTAGACGATTAGACTGGCATCCGCGCCAAAGGCTTCACTGCTTAAGACCAGCGGCGTCACCGTTGCGGTGTCGGGCAACTGCACCCAGGTGCCATCCTGAAACACTAGGTCGGCAGTCTGAACTTGCACGATGTTTTCGACCAACAGATTTTCATCAAGCTTGGCTGAGATAACACCCCAGTGATCTCCGGCAAGGGTTTTCCAGACCTTGTCGATGGTGGCGTGCAGGGCCTGGTCCTGATACTGAAAATGCTGCGGCTGCAAAAACAGACCATGATGCCAGTAAAGTGGTTTATGCATGATGTGCCTCGATTCCTATCAATAGTCACGGTCAGCGACTATTGGCTGATAACGCTGTTGGTTCATTATTCGACGGCCCGGCCACAGGTCAATTAACCTGAATAGCCACCGAAGCTATTTCTTGTTCGCCCGCATCTAACCAGATCTTCAAGCGCGCCGGGCGCTGACGCACGACCTCTTTGTTGAGCGGCCACAGACGGGTAAGTAAGCCGGTTTCTAACGATTCTGATACGGCCGGGATACTGATCAAACGGGTCACCGTTTTGTATTCATCGAGCCGATAATAGCCCGCCAGAATACCCACATAGCGTACGCCCTCTTCTCGATCAAGGGTCAGGGTCATGCTGCCGCCGGGCATCAGATAGAGCTGCTTTTCGGCCAAAAAGCTGGCATCCAATGCCGACTGAGTCAGCATATCCGCTAAACCAAAGGGGTCTTGACGCAGTCGATTGAAATTCTTGGGGTTATCGAGTTGAATCACCTTGACCACCGTGGCATGACTGGCGCCCTCAAAGACATTGAGTTCGTCCTGGGCTGAGATGCGCAGCAATAGGGCCTCGTTCTCATACAGCCATTCCTGCGCTTGGGGAATTGTACTCGCCGTCAGGGTCCATTTGCGTGCTCGATCGTCCCACTGCCAGCCGGTGCGGTCTTCACTGGCCTGACTGGCCTGTTCCGCAGCAGTCAGGTTTTGCGTCGGCACCTCGCTGGTAACCGGTAGCTCCACTCCAGGCAAGGCCTTACTCAACAGCTGCTGGACCATGCCCACCCCACCACCAGCCGGGTTAGCCCCGATCAAGCCCAGTGGCAAGGCGCTGTCATTGGCCTGGGGTGAGTCCTGCGCTACCTCTGCCGAGGCCATAGGCTGTACCACCATGCCTGGGGCATAGGTTTCGATCGACCCGTCCCAGGCCTGGCCTTGCGGCGGCTTTTTAAGCAGCGCACAGCTGGTCACCAGTAGGCACAGCGTTACCGCTAGACCGACTTGACACCCTCGCGCTGTTGTTACCCGACTGCGCTGCAAGATACTAAACCCTTATTCACCAGACCAATTATCAGTGGAGGTGCTCGAGGCCGTTTCATGATTCCAGGTAATGCTGTTGAAGGTGAACTTCACCTCTTCATAGGGCATAAAGTCATCGAAACTGGCGTCCAACATGTTGGGCGAAATGGTTTCGATCTCGACTACTTTGGCGCCTTCCAATTCGATCGAATAGTAATGCACTGGCTGGCCATCGCTGCCGGTGTCGGCACTGCGAAAGAACATAATCGAGCAGGTGAGGCCCTTCGGCTCTGCGAGCAGCTGGTACAACAGCGGCGACGATTTATCGATCAATTTGGTGATACGTAGGTATTCGTGTCGGCGGGACGAGGTGATTTGGCCGCTCAGACGATCGGTTGCGATGCTGCCCTTCTGCGCGAAGCCAACAACATAGATCTCATCTTCGTGTTCTGACTTGAAATAGGCACCGATGCTTTCTTTGGTGCATGCGCCTTCAGTAATGGAATCGCCTTCTTCGGTTTCAATACTCATGAAAATATCTGTAGCCATGATCTCTTCCTTAATAGGTTGTTAGTGATCAAACCAAAAACCAACGGTGCCTGCTGCTATCAAGGCAGGCGACACCGTAGGTCTTTTTCTCTAATTAGCACACTAGACGTTCAACGCTAGGCTCGTTCCAGCACACCGGTCAGCGACAGGGTGAAGTTTGCGCCCATAAACTTAAAGTGCGGCGTAACCTCCAGACCCACTTCATACCAACCCGCTTCGCCATCGACTTCAGTGACGATAATCGCCGCTTTACGCAATGGCCGCTGGCTGCGCGTTGCCGGCGATGGATTTTCTTGGTCGGCGATATACTGGCGAATCCACTTGTTCAGTTCGCTTTCCAGATCGGCACGGCTTTTCCAAGATCCCAGGTTTTCACGCTGCAGAACCTTGATATAGTGCGCTAAGCGGTTGACGATAAACAGATAGGGTAGCTGAGTACCCAGCCGATAATTAAGCTCCATGGCCTTCTCTTCCGGATCGGAGCCGAATATCTTAGGCCGCTGAACCGAGTTCGATGAGAAGAAAGTGGCGTTATCAGAGCCTTTACGCAAGGACAGTGAGATGAAACCCAGATCGGACAGTTCCATTTCTTTACGGTCGGAAATGACCGTTTCAACCGGTCCATCCAGACCTTGGGCGCCATCGCGCTCAACAGCATTGACCGCCATATTGAGGATCGCACCACCGGATTGAGGCCCGATAATGTTCGGACACCAGCGGTAGTTGGCAAAGCTTTCGGTCAAACGAGTGCCATAAGCATAGACCGAGTTAGACCAGAGGTAATCGCTTTTGCCCTGAACGGTTTCGGCGTATTCAAAGGTTTTAACCGGCTTGTTAACGCCGTATTGGACACGACCCATAAAATCAGGCAACACCAAACCCAGGCTGCGCGCGGTATCGTGCTCGCGCAGACCCTGCCAGGCCTTATATTGCGGGCCGTCAAAGATGGATTCGACTTCCGCCAGGCTGGCCAATTCAGAAAAATCCTGTAAGCCGAACATTGCTGGGGCGGCCGAGCTGATAAAGGGCGCATGGGTGACCGAACTCAGGTCTGCCATTTGCTTGAGGAACTCAACATCGGCCGCACCATAACTGAAGTTATAGTCGCCTAAGACCACACCGACAGGCTCGCCACCAAACTGGCCATATTCCTGGGTATACACAATCTTATAAAAAGCCGATTGGCTCAGCTTGGGCGCGTCTTCGAAGTCCTCTTTCAACTCATCGAGGGTAACATCAAGCAGTTCGATCTTGATATTTTCATCAAAGTTGGTGCGATTGACCAAAAACTGCAACCCACGCCAGCTGCGCTCGCTTTTTTGGAATTCTGGATGATGCAAAATTGCATCCATTTGTCGACTCAGACGGGCGTCCAACTCGGCAATCATATCGTCTACGGCCTTTTTATCGACCTTAACAACCATCTCGTCTTGTTGCGCCAGCATGCCCGACAAAAGCCGTTGCACACCGGCCTTGGCCAGATCGAAGCCATCGCTATGCTCTTCTAGGCGGGTCTGTGACATGACCTCATCTAGGAGTGATTGAGCTTGCTTACTCATCGCAAAACCCTCTATTTCTTATCCAATTATATGAACCGCAGACGCCGACTAGGCAGCGTCGAATGTTTTGGTGTCTCTTAAAGACCCAATTCGTGTTTTAGCTGATCGCGCTTGTCCGGGTTCTCAAGCATCAGCTTGAGCGTCTTGCGCAGTCCCGGCACGTTGCCAATGGGTCCCTTCAAAGCCTTGAGCGCATTACGGGCTTCGATGGTTTTACGCAACTCTGGAATGGCATCAAGGATCGAGTCGGGCTCAAAATCCTTAATCTTGCTGACCGGCAGGTGCACATCGATATTTTCACCCCCATCGGTCAGGTGATTTTCGATGCTAAAGTTGAGGGTCACGCCGAGATTTTCGATGACTTCATCGAAATTGGCCTTGTTGATATTGATCGGTGAGCGATCGGCCAAGGGACTGGCATTGTCTTCCGTTGAAAACTTGCCCAATACCATCATCTTAAATGGCAACTCAACCCGCTCGGTCGTAGTGCCGTTTGCTGGACGGTACGAAATGTTAATACGCTCTTTGGGGGCAACACTACCCGTCGTATTTTTAGCCATAACTCCTCCTCGAAGTCCTCTTATATATAACGAGCTAACGAGCTAAGGCCCGAGCGCGCGGATAAAAAATCTATGCTATGAACGGTGCACTTCGAAGGTGAGTTAATGTGAATTTGCCCTGTCAGTACGGTCATTGGTATTTGGACTAAGCTATTCTCTTACATTCATTATTGTTGTTGCTGGCGTGAGGCTACTGCAAAATCTGGAATCACAGTGTTCTTTTAGACTAGCTAGTCCTGAGAATAATACAGTGTAATAAGAAAAACCAGCAGTAGATAGCCTGATAAGGCCCGAAAGGGCGGTTAAGTTGGCCGACGTTTCGGGCCAGTTTACAAGGTAGGTCGCGCTAACATAAAAAGGGAGCAAGGGGCCCGTATCGGCCCCTTGCGGTCAGGCGTTGAGGCCGGATTCGGTCAACAGGGCAGCCATTTTTTCGCCGGCTACGGCGCTGCCTTCATCGCGCTGCCATTCGATATAGCGCGAACAGAAGGCTGCCACCTCCGCGACACCGGTCAGGGCCTTGAGATCTTCCGCGGCACGCACACCAAAGCCGATCGCCAAGGGTAGGTCGGTATGTTGGCGGATACGGGCGACATACTGCTCAAATTCGGTACCCCACTGGGTTTGCTTGCCGGTTACCCCCATGCGGGACACCACATAGATCATACCGCGCGCGGCGCGTGCGATCTTTTCAATGCGCACCTCGGCGGTGTTCGGCGTCACCATCAGCACCGGCGCCAAACCTAGGGCGTCGAGCTTGGGCAACCAGGGCTCCAATTCCTCTACTGGCATATCGGGAATGATCATCGCCTTAAAGCCGGCTGCCGCGGCGTCCTCGAACAGCTTCTCCAAACCGTAGCGATAGAGCGGATTGAGATAGCTCATCAGCACAAAGGTGGCCTCTGGGTGGCGAGCACTCACGGTTTTAGCCAGTTCTAGCGTCGCGCGCACCGAGCCGCCCTGCTTCAGCGCCTCATAACAGGCGTTGACCAGGGTATGGCCATCGGCCACTGGGTCACTAAAGGGCACCTGCAACTCGATCATTTTGACCCCGGCCTCGACCAGGCCGGCGATGGCGAGCTCGTTTTCAGCCAAGGATGGAAAGCCGACCACGGCATGGGACATTACCTGTAATTTGGCGTGTTGAATCGGCAGCATTAGCTTTCTCCTTGGCTGGCGGCAAACAGTTCTTTGGCACGCACCGCTTCGCGCTCTAAAAATTCAGACCACTCTGGTTGCGGAAAGGCGCGCGCTATGTTGAAAATGTCTTTGTCCCCACGGCCGCTCAAATTAATAATGACATGTTGATCCGGGCGCATGCTCTTGGCACGCTTGAAACCACCGGCTAGGGCATGGGCCGATTCCATCGCAGGGATAATGCCCTCCGTTTTCATCAGGAGTTTAAAAGCATCGGTCACTTCATGGTCGAGCGCGCTTTCCGGGGTAACCCGTCCGGTTTGGCTCAGATGGGCCAGGATCGGCGATACGCCAACATAATCTAAACCGGCCGCAATAGAATGAGTATCGCCGAGCTGGCCATCCTCATTTTGCAAAAACAGCGTCTTATAACCTTGGGCAATGCCCGTCTCGGCGGTATTGGGCAAGAGCCGGACCGAATGCTGGCCGGGCGCCAAGCTGATGCCGCCCGCCTCGATACCCACTAAGGCTACCTCAGGATCATCGAGGAAAGCGGAAAACGCGCCCATGGCATTGGAACCACCACCGACACAGGCAACCACCTCATCGGGTAAGCGGCCAATCTGCGCCAGAGACTGGACCTTCATCTCCTGCGAAATCACACTCTGGAAGTAGCTGACCATTTCCGGGAAGGGGGCCGGACCACAGGCGGTACCGAGCACATAGTGCGTGGTTTCCACGCTCGCGGCCCAATCGCGCAGGGCCTCATCGAGTGCTTCTTTGAGGGTCCGGGCACCGGTCTCAACGCCGACTACCGTCGCGCCCAATTGGCGCATCCAAAAGACATTTGAGTATTGCCGTTCAATATCATCAGCACCCATATAGATGGTCGCGTCCAAACCCAGGCGGGCCGCCATAATGGCCGTCGCCAAGCCGTGCTGACCGGCGCCGGTTTCAGCGATTACCCGCTTCTTACCCATACGCTGGACTAACAGGCCCTGACCGAGCACATTGTTCATCTTATGCGCGCCGGAATGATTCAGGTCTTCCCGCTTGAGCCAGAGTTGGGCTCCACCTAGCTGGGCCGACAGCCGTCGCAACGGCGTCAGCGGCGTCGGGCGGCCACTGAATTCTTGGGTAAGGGTGAGATATTCTTGCCAAAACGATGGCTCTTCACGCAGTTCAAAGAACATGGTCTCCAGCTGCTGCAGGGCTGGGAGCAGAATTTCGGGCACATAGCGGCCGCCGAATTCACCAAAAAAGCCATTGTTGCTGCGTATCATCATAATTCCTTAGTTGAAGCTGAGCTGGACATGTCGTTTAGGCTGGTTTGCAGCGCGCCACCCGATGAAGCCATTAGGGCGTGACATTAACTAAACGGTTTAGTAAAGTTTGCACCAAGACAATTAGACAATCAAGCAGTTTTTATGGCCCAGAATTCAAAGAAAGACCAGATCGCCCATGCTGCCCTGCCGCTGTTCCTGGAATTCGGTTTTAAGGGCAGTTCGGTGGATATGGTGGTCAAAAATGCTGGGGTATCCAAACCCACCGTCTACAACCATTTTCCCGACAAGGCGGCGCTGCTCTGCTATGTGCTTCAGGTCTGGTTGCGCGATCGGCCCGCACCTCGGCTGGCGGCCGCCACCTTGGACGAGCTCGCCGACCAACTCGACCGGGACTGCTTTAGCCCCACCAGCTTGGGGCTGTATAGGTTGGTAATAGGTGAGAACGGCCGATGTCCGGCGGCTAAGGCGTGTTTTCAGGCCGGATTCGATCGGCCCTGGCGTGACGAACTTACGCGCTGGGCGCTCGAACGGGGTTTCGATCCGCACCCAATAGAGGCACACTTCAGCCATCTTTTGCTGAGGCACCTGTTCGATGGAACCCTTTGATGTTCGTTATGACCTCTTTAATGGTGCCCAAATCAAGCTGACAGCCGACAGGGTATCACCCGACGAGCTAAGCAGACTGATCGGCCAACTGAGCGACGCGGGTAAACAGCTGGTCTGGCTCACCTTACCGATTCACCAGGCCCACCTGATCGCCTGCTTTACCGAGCAAGGCTTTGTCTTCCAGCTCTGTCAAGAACAGGAACTGACCCTGGTGCTGCGGATCCAGGCCGACGCCTATGCCCCCTTCGCACCGACGCACACCCTTGGCGTCGGTGGGCTGGTGTTAAACCCGGCGGGCGAGGTATTGCTTATTCGCGATCGCATGATGCGCGGACAGGGTTTTAAATTGCCCGGCGGCTATGTCGATATGGGGGAGTCGGTGCAACGGGCCGCCGAACGTGAAGTGCGCGAAGAAACCGGGATTCGGGCTAGCTTTAGCGCACTGGTCGGCTTAATCGGCAAGTACCCCCATCAATACAACAAGGGCAACCTATACCTGGTTTGCCGGCTTACCGCGCTAAGTACAACGATCGAAATACAGGACACCGCCGAGATAGAAGCCGCCGTCTGGATGCCGGTCGCCGATTTTTTGGCCGACAGCCAAAGCAGTCGATTTCACCGCCACCTGGTGGCATCGCTCACCGACAGCAGTGGCTTAACGCCGAATGCTTTCGAGTTTGACCCCGATCCACTCGGCAGCCGAGAAATCCTGCTGGTCCCCTAAACGGCGCTAAGCATTCTGGACCGTCTTAGGGCTGCTGGGCCAGCGCTTTGTCACCCACTCGTTAACGACAAGGCGCCGTGCGACGGGCCAACAGCGGGACCGAGGCGGCCGAGGCTTACTGCAGTTACACCGCAGGTTTAGGTCTTCGATCGGCTGCTTACTGAGCCAATATTTGAGAGGTGATTCGATTATAAAACCAGACCAATCTGGCAGCCAAGTTCAATTCTACTGAATGAAAAACCAGCCGATAACGATACTCATCGCGTACCAGACCGTGGGAGAATACATTTAACTGAGCAAAATGCCGATGGTGTATTAAAGTTCTCGACGGCCAGGTGTTGAGCCCTACAAATCCGAATCCAACCTAATCATAATAAGATGGAGCAACAAATGAGTGATATTAGCTTTCCGATCAAGGGCTCATGCCAGTGTGGCGGCGTGACCTATGAGCTGCTTTCCGCGCCGCTAAAGGTCCTTGCCTGTCACTGTGTTCAATGTCAGAAATTGTCGACCAGCGCCTTTAGCATCACCGCCGTGGTCTTGGCGAGCGAGCTGGTGTTTCATGGTGCCATGGCGGATTGGAGTCGAACCTGCGACAGCGGCAATCTCAGCAGCGCTAAGTTTTGTCCGACCTGCGGCAACCGGATCTATCATGTGAACCCGGCTGAACCCAATAATATCAAGTTGAAGGCCAGCAACTTGGACGACACCCGAGTGCTCAACCCCTCTGCCCATATCTGGGTAAGCGAAAAGCAGGACTGGTTTCAGTTGCCCGAAGGCGTACCCACCGCCGAAAAAGGCGCCTAACCAACACCCAGAGATCGGGCCAGGCGGTCCGGCCAAAAGCATCGGCACAGATCCAATTGCGTTACCAAAGCGTAATTTCAACACCCTGAATTCGGAGATATTGCGTTGAATCGCCTACGTTTANTAAGCCTGGCTCTGGCCACCTCCTTGGCCGCTCTCTCGGCGAATGCCTATGACGATACCGGTCTCAACTTGGGCGTGGGTCTGGTGACTTCGGATCTAACCGCCGATGTGGTCGAAAAACCCTTCTTTCCCGGCCTGCAGACCGACACCAAACAGTGGATGCTACTGCCTGGCCTCAGCTATCAATGGCAACAGTTTGGTCTGGGTATCAACGGCATCAACTGGCGCAGCTTGGAATCGGCCGCGCTGCAGACCAAACTGAGCGTCGGTTATCCGAGCAGCAGCATGAGTGTCGGTGGGCAACGCGGTTGGTTCCGTTATGGCTTCAATGCGGCACTGCAGTATAGCGACGGGTTGGCAGGCCGGTTCGGAACCACCCTCGGCCCCTTAGGTTATGAGCGCTCGGTTGGTTTTGACGATCGGACTGATGAACTGAGTGAAAAAGTATCACTCGGAGCGCCGATCTTTATCAGCAAAAAATGGCGCCTCACCGTTATTGGCACCCTAGCCTGGTTGCAAGACAACAAAGCCTTCACACAACAAAAACTCGATATCGCGCAACCGCTAGCACAAGGTCACTACCGGGGTGCCGAAGCCAATATATTTGCTATCTATCGGCTCAATGACGCCACCCGATTATTGCTGTCAACGACGCTCAGCCGCCCGGATAATGACCTGGTGCAGGAAGTCGCTGCAGTACAACCGCTCCAACTGAACCTCTTTGCCCTGCTCAATTATCGCTTTGGATCCTCTGGGGCGGAATAATTGGCACTGGCATCGGTTCGGGTTTCGGTTAGACTCCTCGACCTAAGCGACCGGGCAGCTGTATTGCCAGTCCGCGCTATCAGAAGGGAAACCCATGGCCAACGCCGATTCACTGGTTGTACTCGATTTTGAAACCACCGGCCTGTCACCCGACCAAGGTGATCGGGCGATCGAGATTGGTGCGGTGCGCATCGAGAACGGTCGTGTCACCGAGCATTTTCAGTCACTGATGAACCCGGGTCGGCGAGTGTCGCCCTTTATTGAAAACTATACCGGTATCAGCAATGAGCTGCTCAAGGATGCGCCGCCTTGTGGCGAGGTGATGGCCGAGTTTGCTGACTTCATCGGCACCAGCAACTTATTGGCGCACAACGCGTCGTTCGATAAACGCTTTCTCGATGCCGAACTGCAGCGCATTAACAAGCCCTATGCTGGCGAGTTTACCTGTTCACTTCTAGTCTCGCGGCGGGTCTTCCAGTCCGCCCCGAACCATCGCTTAGGCACCCTAGTCGACTACTGCAACATCGAATCGACCGGCGATTTTCACCGGGCCCTGTATGACTCTCAGATGACCGCACAGCTTTGGCTCGCGATATTGGCAAGCATCCGCACCACTTACCAGCGCAGCGAAATCCCCTTTGCGTTGATGCAGAAACTGTGCAAAACGCCCAAGCCGGGTATCGCCCGATTATTGGCCGTGCCGAGCTAGCCGTTTGCGCTAGCACAGTTCAGTAATATTGACCGATCAGCGCTGGTATTTTATCTTATTGAGCTGTTCTTTCAGTTCGAAAGTGGTGGTCAAGTCGATCTGATATAGATTGGCCAGCGCGGCGACGTAATACAACACGTCCACCAGCTCTTCGGCGATGGACCCCTTCAGCTCACTCAGGGTGGGCTGGCCAACCTTTTCTGCACGGATGGCTTCCGACAATTCACCCACCTCTTCAACCAGTTTTAAAAAGTAACCGGGATCGGGCCGGTCTAGGGTATCAACTGCTTGGATATGGGCCTGCAGTTCGACTAGTTTCATGGGACGCCTCGCTCTGAATTGGGCCGACGGCTGGCCGACTGTTGCGCTCGATTGTGCCCGCTCGGCAACGAAAGTTCATCAAAAAACGCGCGTCTTGATGCCGAGCAAGGCGACTGACAAAACTGACTCTAAATGTAGCGCTAAGCCTTATACTCGGCCCTAAGCGCACAGACGCACCTCAAGGAGCGACGATGAAAATTGGTGAATTAGCAAAAAAGTCTGGTTTATCCGCCCACACCCTGCGATTTTATGAAAAAAGTGGCCTACTGCGAGCCACCACTCGCACGCAGAGCAACTATCGGCTATATAGCCAGGGCGATTTGGACACCGCCGTCTTTATTCGACGCGCCCGCGAGATTGGCTTCAATCTGGACGAGGTCGGGGTGTTCCTATCGATTCGGTCTGACTTATCCGCCCATGTCTGCGCCGAAGCCAAGAGCTTGGCCGATCGCAAGATAGAGGAAGTGACGCACAAGAGGGACCAACTGACGCAGATGTTAAGCGCATTGCACAAACTCTCAAACGCCTGCTGCGGTGGCAGCGAAAGCGCCGAGTATTGTACGATTATCGAGGCCCTTGATCAGCCTCAGGACCACTAATCAGTTCACGAATGAGCCCCGCCAACTGCATCACCCCGGCTTGGTTCGCCCAACTGGTGCGCACGACCAAGGCCACCTCGCGGTGCCGCCCCGGTTCCCGAAACTCAATAAAGACCAGGCCACTGTCAAGTGCGCTCAAGGCTGCGACCGCCAATTGCGGCACCAAGGTGATGCCCTGATGATTGGCCACCAACTGCATCAGGGTGAACAGGCTGGATCCGGCGACCTCGTTGTCGGTCGATAACTGGCAGACTTGCAGGGTATGGCCGCTCAGGCAGTGACTTTTTTCGAGCAACAACAACTTGTGCCCAAGCAGATCTGCCGCGCTCAGGCTAGTGGCTGGCGCCAGTGAATGGCCACGCGGCAGCGCGACATAGAAGCGATCATCAAATAGCGGCATAACCTGCAGCGTCTCGGTGTCGAACGGCAGCGCTAAGATGCCGACATCGAGTGCCCCCGATGTGACCGCCTGGACCAGCTCGTTACTGGTTTTTTCGCTATTCTCCAAGCGTAAGGGAGATGTTTGCCGATGCACCGCCGGTAGCAGGCGTGGCAGTAAAAAGGGCGCGATGGTGGGGATCAGCCCAACTTTTAACGCCGCGATCGGCCGCTGGGTCGGATCCGCCGAACCCAGCCAGCGGTCCGCCAAGGCCAACAGCTGTTCCGCATCGGCGGCCAACCGTTTGGCTTCGGCCTTAATAATGATGTTGCGCTTATTAATCCGCTCGACCAACTGCACCCCGAGCAGGGATTCCAGCTCGGCAATACTGGCGCTCATGGTCGATTGGGTGACGAAACACAGCTCCGCAGCTTGGCCAAAATGACCGGTTCGCACAAGAGCGACTAAGTACTGCAGCTGTTTAAAGCTCGGATAGTGCACCGCCATGGCTCAACTAAGCTCCTTAACCAAGCTTTGCCGCAAAGTTTGCGGCCCGAGCAAGACAAAACCAACGGTTCGCTCGTCCAACTTTGCCCGACCCACCAACCCTTCGTCCTGCTCGATAAAGCTCCAGCGTGCGCCTGGAGGCGCCGGCACCAAGCTGATCGGCACGGCCGGTGTTTTCACCGCCACCGGCATCAGGGGAAAGACGATATCGGTCGGCGTTCCGGTCAGAGTCGCCGCCAGTGCCCGTGCAGCATGCATAATGGGCATGATGTAGGGCAACCAGCGCTCACCGTATTGGGCGCAATCCCCCAGTGCCGAGATACGGGGATCATCGGTTTGGCCGAGCGGGTTGACCACTATGCCACGCGAGACCGTCAGACCGGCGGCGCTGGCCAGATCGACATTGGGTCTCAAGCCGACTGCACTGAGCACCAGATCGACCTCCAAGTGTTGATCATCGGACAGGGTTAGCGTGAAGCCCGCCTTAGCTTGGTCGATTCGGGCCACGGTCTGGCCCAACTGCCACTGTACGCCCGCTGCGGTCAGTTTTTGCTCGACAAAACGACCGGCTGTTTCAGGCAACAGGCTCGCCAGCGGCCATGGATCCGGACCGATTACCGTGACTTGTTTGTCGGCATGGAGCAGGTCATTGGCGAATTCACAGCCAATCAGACCCGGACCGATAATCGCTACCCGATCCGCCTTTGCCAGGCGCTCGCGAAACAGTTGGTAGTCGTGAATCTGATTGACGCGCACCACCTGATCGGCGCCGTCACCGGCCGTGGGTAAGTGCAGCTGTTCAGCCCCCCAGGCCAAGACCAGTTGATCGTAGTCGACTGGTCCCTGGTCGGTCAGCACCTGCTGTCGGTCGCGATCGATGCCCGTCACCTGGGTCTGCACCAGAACCTGCAGATCGTATTGGGCGGCCATCTTAGCCGCCGGTGACAGAATCAGCTGCTCCGGTGACTTGCCCACGGCGAGGGCATTGGACAGCATGGGCTTGCTATAGGAGTCGCCATTGTCGCGCGTGATCAGCGTGATCCGGGCGAGTGGGTCCTTTTTACGCACTTCCCGGGCCAGCGTATAACCTGCCATACCGGTGCCAATTATTACCAGATTCATAAAGGTTCCTACTAAAGTTCGACCATTTCGAAGTCTTCTTTCGCCACGCCGCATTCCGGGCAGGCCCAATCGTCAGGGATGTCTGCCCAGCGCGTGCCGGCGATCAACCCTTCCTCGGGCAGGCCTAAGGCTTCGTCATAGATAAAACCGCAGACGATACATTCAAACTTTTTAAAATCACTCATAGTGCTGTTCTCCAATGGGGTTCGGGTTAACTCGGCTATATTGGCTAGGGCTAAGGATTGGACTTTAGGTTGTCCAAGGTAGCTTGATAATGTTGAGCATGACGCTGCTCGACCTTGGCCAGGGCCGCAAAACGCTTTTCCGCCTTTAGCAGCAGTCGGCTGAATAATTCAGCGTGCTCTTTTGACTCCTCGATCTGCTCATCCATTTCGTTCACGGCCGCTTGGTTGCCTTCGAGCATGGCGGTATTACGGAATTCCGGATACATAGTAGTGTATTCGTAGGTCTCCCCATCGATGGCCAGTTGCAACATGGTTTCGACGCTCAGGCTGTCGGGTGGAAATAATAGCTCTAAATGGCCGTGAGCATGCTTCGTTTCTTGCTCAGCGGTGGCCTCAAATATCTGTGCCACATTCTCCGCCCCCAGGCGACGGGCATGCTTGGCAAAATAAAGATATTTACGGTTGGCCATGCTTTCGCCGGCAAAGGCGGCTTCTAGGTTTTTGATGGTTTGGCTCATAATCTGTTCCTCAGTTGGTTAGGAAACAGATCTTACCTAGGTTATTTAATCGCTTATAACGAATAAAATCAATATTATATATTGAACAAACCACTTAAAATGATCAACTTTCGCAGGCGCGACCTAATTCTGAAAAAGCCAGGCGATTTAAGCCGTAAATGGCTTCGACATTGGTCAGCAACTTATGCAGAATAAGCTTCCTAATTTATAGCTGGACCCGCCGTGCCGCTTACGCCTGAAGAAATCGATCAGTTTCATACTCGGGGCTACCTGATACTCAACGCGACCGAGCGCGGCTTTATCGATACGGCCCAATTGGCCCGTATGCAGGATGCGGCCGAGCAGCAGTTGCTCGACGCCCAACAACCCTTGGAGCTGGAAACCAGTACCGGCTACCCCGGCGCACCGGACTCTGTCCAGGCGCGGGGCGGCAGCACGGTGCGGCGCCTGTTAGGCGCGCACGGTCGGCACCGCAGTTGGCAAGCCTGGGCGACCAACAAGGCCGTAGTTGAGAGTCTGGCGACCCTGTTGGACGGTCCTGGCGTGGTGCTCAATCGAGTGCACCACAATTGCCTAATGACTAAAAATCCACGCTTTAGCAGTGCCACGGGTTGGCATCAGGACATTCGTTATTGGGCGTTCGACTTGCCTGAGTTGATCAGTGTCTGGCTGGCGCTGGGCAACGAGAGCGGCGAAAATGGCGGACTGAGGGTGGTGCCGGGCAGTCATCGACTGGCTCTAGCGAGCGAGCGCTTTGACCAACAACTTTTTTTGGATCCCGACCGCGCTGACAATGAACCGCTGTTGGCACAGGCGGTCGATCTGACCTTGGCCGCCGGTGAGGTGCTGTTTTTTCACTGCAAACTGCTGCACAGCGCAGCACCGAACCACAGTAACCGCACCAAATATGCGTTGGTCTTCACTTACCACGATGGCCGCAATGGCCCGGTAGTTGGGAGTCGATCGGCGGCCCTATCGGGCATTAGACTGGCCGACTGAGACGCGTGCCGAGAGCAATCGAAACCACCTACTGCTTTAGGGCAATACGCCCGGCCTTGACCACCTGAGGTCGAATTCGAACCCGACCCGAGAGAATATAGAGGTCGCCATTGGTGCCCACCAGCTGGATGGGCACAAAGGCCGCCTTAGCAATTGCGGCGTTGGCGTGCAAATGCTCGGTTTCACCGTGCACTGGGATAGCGATTGTCGGTTGAACCCAACGATACAGCTCGGCGACCTCATCGGCACAGGGGTGACCGGAGGCATGGATCGGTTTAGCCGCAGCCTTGGCGACCACTATGTGCACCTGTTTGCGTTCCAGCGCGGCAATCAGCCGGGCGACACTGTGCTCATTACCCGGAATAACGATTGAACTGAAGATCACCGTATCGCCGACGTCCAACTCGCAAGCGTAATGGCTGTTGTTGGCAAGCCGATTCAACGCCGTACGCGGTTCGCCCTGACTGCCGGTGGCGACCAATAAGACTTCCGACTTGGGCAAGTAGGCCAGATGACTGGCTTCGATCAGGCGCAGATCCTTGGGCCAGACATCGGTCGCCTGGGCGGTACTGACCATATTCTGCAAGGACCGCCCGAGCAAGGCCATATAACGTCCGGTTTGTTGCGCAATTTTCGCCAAGGTAATAAGCCGCGCGATATTACTACCAAAACAGCCCACCACAACACGGCCCTCGGCGGCCTCAACTAACTCATACAGGCCGTCATAGAGTTCCCCCTCCGAGAGCGAACGGCCGGGTCGATTGGCGTTGGTGGAATCGCACACCATGGCGGTGATGTTCTCGTGCGCCAATTCCTGAAACGGCAACGGATCGAAGGGTTCACCCACCACCGGCTGATAGTCGATCTTCCAATCGGCGGTGTGGAACACATTGCCGGCAGCGGTGCGAATCACTAGGGAATGCGGCTCGGGCAGGGAATGCGTCAGAGGTAACCATTCAACATTGAACGGGCCAATATCGATGCGTGCACGCGATTCAACTTCTATAATGGGCACCTTGCCCGCCAGGCCGACCTGGGCCAGCTTGCGGCGCAAAAATTCAGCGGTAAAGGCGGTGGTGTAGACCGGGCAGCGAAACCGACGCCAGAGTTGCGGCACCGCTCCGAGGTGGTCTTCATGCGCGTGAGTGATCACGATGCCGACCAAATCCTCGTGCCGGTCGGCAATAAAGCTCGGATCGGCACTGACTACCTCATGCAAGGTCGTGGCATCTGGGCTCAGGCTGGCATTAAAGGTGACACCGCAATCGACCATCAGCCATTTGCCGGCATGGCCGTACAGATTGAGGTTCATGCCGATTTCACCGGTACCGCCTAAGGGCAGAAACCAGAGGTCGTGCTCGCTGGGGCTGAGAGTGGAGATGGTGAACATTCCTTTTTAATAAACCAAATACTCGGTCGCGCGACCGATCTACCAGGATGATACGATGACAGGGGCCTTATCGCGACCTTTAAAGCCGGCAGATGTTAGCCGCGCCGGCGCAATGCACCACCTTTACAGGCTCTCGACACAGGCACAGCATGATCGACAGAGCTTGATCTACCGGTTAGGTCGATGACCGAGCGCCTCAGGTTTAGTTCCAAAAATGGCTAGTCTATTGGCCAAAAGCCCTTACACTGGGTTGCTATACTCCGCTTTGCAGGCCAAGGTATGACTGAGCGCATCGAATTGACCCCCAGCCAATGTCAACGCGCCCGAGCGGCCCGTGATGGCCACTTTTTTGTCGCCGCTGCCGACCTCTCGCCCTGGGGCAGCTACGCCACCTTTCAATGCGGGAATGCAACCTTATGACGGACTATCAAACTGTTTATCAACGCATCGACAGCCCCCTCGGCCCGATCACGCTGAGCGCGCATGACCAGGGCGTGCTCGGCGTCTGGTTTACCCGTCAGACCAGTCAACCGGCCGACCTGGGGCGGCCGTCAGCCGACCATGCTATGATTCGCTGGGCCCGCGCCGAACTGGCCGACTACTTTGACGGTCACTTTTCCGGCTCGGGGCGCAGTTTTAGTGTTCCGCTGGCAGCATCGGGCACACCGTTTCAATGCCTGGTCTGGCAAGCCCTAGGCACCATTCCCTATGGTCAAACCTGGAGCTATCAGGATCTCGCCGAGGCCATCGGCCGGCCCACGGCCGCGCGTGCCGTGGGCATGGCCAATGGCAAAAACCCGCTTTCGATCCTGGTGCCGTGCCACCGGGTGATTGGCAAAGGCGGTCAATTGACCGGCTATGCCGGCGGTATTGAGCGCAAAGTCTGGTTGCTCAACCATGAGGCAAACATCCCCCATAAGACCTCAGTCCGCTTCGACTGAGTCGAGGCCTGAACGGCGCCTCTGTCGTCTCTCGACAGCGCAAGTGGGTCGAGTCCCTGCGGCCAAAGCCTTGGCATGCACGAGTCCATCTGGCTGTTTATCACGCCTTAACTGGAGCTTATTGAGCGGTTTCGGGTAGACTGTGGCCGTCTATTCGGAACAGCTCTGGCGTGCCGGCCGAATTCGTCGACGGATCTGTCCATAACCCAGATCGGTCGAGGGCAAGCGATTGGTAATAATCGCTCGGTAACATTGCCTTGGCCCACGCCCGGCTGCGATAATCCCGCGCACCGGGCGACCCGAGGTAGGGCGCCAGACTATTGACCACCGAACATCCCTGACTGCTAAGGATCAACATGTTGCTCAACCTGTTAAAAGATTCACTCAATTTTTATCGGCGTAATTTTGTTTTTCTGGCGATGATTGTCTTACCCTTTTCGATATTTGTGGGTCTCTTTGAGCTGCTCTTTAATCAGCAGGAGCTGCCCGATAGCGGTCTACTAACCAATCCGTCAACACCCTTTTTGTTGTCTTTGTTGATCTACCCTATTTCCCAAGGCGCGCTGGTCCTGGCGATTGCCGCCTCAGTTGAGGGCCAATATCCGTCCTTGCCATCCCTCTGGAAGCAGGGTCTTCGGCTCTGGTTCCCGGTTGCGGCGGTTAACTTTCTCTATGCTGCGGCGATCCTCGGCGGGCTCTTTATGCTGGTCATACCGGGTCTGATCTTTATGGTGCGCTTTATGTTCGCGGAGTACGCGGTGGTGCTCAACAAACAGCATCCATTGGATGCCATGCGCACCAGCTGGACGCTCAGTGGCGGTTACTTCAGGCTAATATTGGGTGGGTTTTTGGTTATTACGGCGCTAATTTATTTTCCGGCGCTGATGCTCACCAATCTGCTCAATGAACTGGAGATTGCGCCTTTTTTCAGCGAGTTTTTGCCGTCGCAACTGTTCAGTGTGCTGGGGACCTTTTACGCCGTGTTTGTCTTTCGAGTCTTTCATCAGGCGCAGAATGACGTTAAGGCAACGCCAGACGCCTAATCAGCACGGCGCTATAAAGCGGGCCCATCCTAGTGATGGGCGTTCAATGCGGACCACCTAGTCCTCGTCGTCATCGGCTCCGGTGACCCGGGCAATGCGCTCACGCTCTTCCTGTTCTTCCTGAATCACGGCTTTAATTTCTTCCAGCACCGAGTCGACATTGGCATTCTCGTCGTTGCCTTCGAACAGGCCGGTTAATTCATAGTCGACAGTTAACTCACCCGCGGCAAACAGCTCCCATATTTCTTCGGCGTATCGGGTTGTGGCCAGTTCGGGCGCGAAATGAGCATAGTACTGGGTCATCTTATTCACATCCCGGGCAAACATCGCCTGGGCATTGTTATTGGCCGCGGCATAGACAGCCTGCGGTAGATCGATCACGACTGGCCCATAAGCGTCGAGCAGGACATTAAATTCTGACAAGTCACCGTGTACCAGGCCAGCGCACAACATCAGCTTAATGTAATGCATCATCAGATAGTGATCTTCTAAGGCCTGCTCTTCGGTTAACACCACATCATCGAGGCGCGGTGCTACATCGCCCTGATCATCGGTTATCAACTCCATCAACAGCACGCCATCGATACAGCCATAGGTTTCCGGGACTCGAACGCCGGCGGCCTTTAACTGCGCAAGGGCGTCCACTTCGGCATTTTGCCAGATTTCTTCCTGCTGCTTGCGCCCGAAGGTCGAGCGTTTTTCCATGGCCCGCGCCCGACGACCGCTGCGCACGGCTCGGCCCTCCTGGTATTGTGCGGCCTTCTTAAAACTGCGCTTGGCGGCGTCTTTATAGACCTTGGCACAGCGAACATGGTCACCACAGCGGACGATGAAGATATCCGCCTCTTTTCCGCTCATCAGGCGGCTGATCACTTCGTTGATTAATCCATCGTCGACGAGTGGTTGTAGGCGTGCAGGAACTTTCATGGCAACCTTTCAAGTAGGGTGAACAACTCGGCTCGACCGTCCGATGTTGGCATCGGCCGAAAAATGACGACCATTCTAACACTTATGTGGGGTGTATATTCAATGACTCGATACAGACGCTGGCATTATTGCCGCAAAGCTATGCCGAGTAACTTGGCAGTTAGGACGAGCGTTGAGAAAGGGCTGGCAAGATAATGAGCCAACTGATACATCAGCCGCGCCGTGCTAGTCGGTTGACAAAGTCGAACCGTCATCGCCACGGCTGATGATCAACTGCCTGCTACTGACCTATAACGTTGGTATCTTTCTTGGTTTTTTTCGCCGCTTTCTTTTCTTTCGCGGTCAGTAACGGCTTTTTTTTGTTCTCTTTGGTACTGTGCTGTTCTTTACTCATGACGGTTTCTCCAGGAAACGGGTGACACTGTTGGTCAAACTCTGTAATCGGTCTGCGAACAGGCATACAGCGCTAAAGCATCGTGAACGCTGCTTGCTAGTGAATTATGGCCCTAACGGCTACGAAGTAAAGACTGTTCTCTGGCCATGGCGTCGGCACCGCCCGCCTCGACACGGCTCAGGCGCACAAGTCGCCATCCGGATCAGATCCGGTCTATGCAACGCCCTAGAGATATCGACTGCGAATATGGGCCAAAAAATGCGCCGAATTAAGCGTTTCACCGGTCGCCTGAACCATCAGGTCGTCATAACTCAGAGACCGACCCTGGTGCCAGATATTGTCCGATAACCAACTGAAGACGGGTTCCAAATTGAGCTCGGCAATCAGCTCCGGCGCCTTCGGCACGGCCTTGAGCAGGGCGGCATGCAATTGGGCCGCATTCATCGCGCCCAGGGTATAGGACGGGAAATAACCGATGGCGCCGGCCGGCCAGTGAATATCCTGCATCGGCCCATCACGATAGTTACCCTCGGTGTTCAAGCCCAGATAGCGGTGCATCGCCTCATCCCAGCGCCCCGGTATATCCTTAACCTGTGCCGTCCCGGCAATCAGGTCGCGTTCAAGCTCATAACGGAGGATCACATGCAGGGGGTAGGTGACCTCGTCGGCATTGACCCGAATCAAACCCGGTTCGACATGGGTATAGAGCCGACGCATGTTGTCGGCCGCAAAGGCGGGATCCGCGCCCAGATATTGCCTGACTCGCGGCGCGATGGCATCGATAAAGACTTGCGAGCGGCCGAGCTGCATTTCAAAAAACAGGCTCTGGCTCTCGTGTACGCCCATGCCCATACTGCCCCCAACCGGCTGATGGCGCCAAGCTTCGGGCAAGCCGGCTTCGTAACGGGCGTGACCGGTTTCATGAATAATGGCCATCAGGCCTTCGATGACATTATCTTCATCATAGCGGGCGGTGACTCGGCTGTCCTCACTGACCCCACCGCTAAAGGGATGACCCGTTTCATCGAGGCGTCCGGCGTCGAAATCAAAACCCAAGACCCTCATCAATTCGCGCGCCAACTCGATTTGCTTGGCCTTGGCAACCGGCTGTGACTGGCGAATCAGCGGTGGTTGGCTGCTTTGTCGCGCGCGGATCTGTTCAAGTAGACTCGGCAATTCCGTTTTCAACTGGGCGAACAGCGGATCGATCCGTTTCATCCGAGTGCCGGGATCGAAGATATCCAGCAGGGCATCGTAGTCGCTCTGGTAGCCTCGCTCATCCTGCAGGGCGGCGCGTAATGCCTGAGCCTTTTCTTTGGCCAGATCAAAAACGGTCTGCAATAGGGGTTCGAAGTCGCGCCAGTTATTGTCACGGCGCATCTGCCGCCAGGCATGCTCACACTCATTAGTGGCCATGGCTTCGGCGGCGACCAAATCTTTCGGGATAGCGCAGGCACGCTGCCAATCGAGGCGCATCTCGCGCAGATTGGCATGTTGCCAGTCGGCGAGCAGATCTTGCCGATCGTTGGCCGCGGCAAAGGCCTCCACCAAGGCCGGTGCCTGCAATATTTCCGCACTCATCACAGACAGTTCGGCCAACGCCAAGCCCCGTGCCTGATTGGCCTTAGGCGGCATCATAACTTGCTGATCCCAACCTAACAGGGCATTGGCATGGCCCAACTGCGCCAGCCGGTAGAAGGTCTTGCTCAGTAGTTCGTAACTCATATGGGATCACCCTCGATTGGCAAATAGCTCAGAATGCGGTGTAAAAGTCGTACGTTAGTCGATCGAATCTTGTAGTTGTCGACTAATTTGGCCAGTATATCGGCAAATTCGACCTTCGGTACACCCAACCCATGCAGCTCATCGATGTCAGCGTCACGATTCAGAACCAGACCATTCTCGACCGAATCAATTGGCATGTGCCGGCCGGTCAATCGTGGGTTGTGCTGGGCACTAATGCCAGCGGTAAAAGCACCCTGGCGCGCCTGTTGACCGGCGAAATACATTGCTCACAAGGCCGTCTCGACGACCCGATTGCCGGCACGGCCTGGGTCTCACTGGAATCGCAGCAAGAACTCTATGAACGGGAGCTCTATCGAGATGACACCGACTTTCTCGACCATATCGATGACGGCACACCGGTCAGCGCCCTATTAGCGGAAATTGCCCCCTGGTCAGCGCAGCACGATCGTCTGGTTGCGTTGCTCAAGCTGACGCCCCTACTTCAGCGCGGTTATCGGGTGCTCAGTGCCGGAGAGGGGCGCCGCGTCATGCTCGCCCGTGCCCTGCTGGCGCAACCGGCACTGCTAATTTTGGATGAGCCATTCGAAGGGCTGGATCAAGCCAGTCGCTTGGATTTACACCGGGTGCTGGCCGAGCTGATCCAACAGGGCCAACAGCTGATGCTGTTAATCAATCAACTGAGCGACCTGGTGGTCGGCTTTCCTTATCTGGCTTTATTAAATAAGGGTGCAATGCTGTTTAGTGGTGCCATGCCGAGCGATATCGAGCAAGCCTGGCAGCAGCTGTTGGCCGTCGGTCGTCCCATGGCGGCCCTGCCGCCGCGCCAATCAGCCTTTCAATTGGCCCATTGGCCGGAGCATAAGCCATTAATCGATCTGGTCGATGGTTTCGTCCAATATGACGAGACTTATCAGTTCCAGGATTTCAATTGGCAGTTGCGACCCGGCCGCCATACCCAGGTGCGCGGCCCCAATGGGTGCGGTAAATCGACCCTCCTAGGCTTGATCACCGGCGACCATCCGCAATGCTATCGGAATCAATTAAAGGTACTCGGCTACCAACGCGGGCAGGGTGAGAGCATCTGGCAAATCAAGAAACATCTGGGCCTTGTCTCGGGCAATTTACATCGCGATTATCGCGTATCGGGCAATGTGCTGACCGCCGTATTATCGGGCCTGACCGATTCGATCGGCGTTTACCAGAGTGTCGGCACCAGCGAGACTGAGCTGGCCAAAAGTTGGCTGGCCCTGATCGGCCTGGCCGATAAGGCACAGCGGCCCTTTAAGGCATTGTCGATGGGCGAGCAGCGCCTGGTACTGATCGCGCGGGCACTGATCAAACAACCGCCGCTGCTGATTCTCGATGAGCCCACTCAGGGCTTGGATGATTTTAACCGCTTCTATGTACTCGATGTGGTGGCGCGCATCTTGGCGCAGGGCCCGACCACGTTGTTGTTCGTGTCCCATCGGCAAGACGAAACGCTGGCCTGCATTGAGCAGAACCTGGTGTTTGAACCCGATACCACCGGCCAAGCCCTGTTCCGCATCGTGCCGGATTAACACTGGCGCACTCAATCGGTCGCGGCGCGGCACGCGCCATAGGGCCGATTAAGGGGCCAGGTTAGCTGGCTTAAAAGAGCTGGCTTTGACCGCCGTGCATCAGCGCTTCGATGTCGGCCGCTTCCTTGGGCACATCCTTGCTGAGCACGTCACAGCCGTCTTTGGTGACCACTACATCGTCTTCGATGCGCACTCCGATGCCGCGCCATTTCGCCTCAACGGCCATATTCGATGGCGATATGTAGATGCCCGGCTCAACCGTTAACACCATGCCGACTTCGAGCACGCGCCACTGGCCGCCCAGCTTGTAGCTGCCCACATCGTGCACATCCAAGCCCAGCCAATGGCCGGTCTTGTGCATGAAAAATTCTTTGTAAGCCTCGGTCGCAATCAGCTGCTCTACCGTGCCGGTCAGCAGTCCCAACTCGAGTAGCCCGGCGGTGATCACGGCTAGTGTCGCTTCATGGGCTTCATTCCAATGCGCACCGGCACGGATCGCGGCGATCGCCGCATATTGGGATGCCAACACCAGATCGTAGATCGCGCGTTGCTCTGGGCTAAAGGTGCCACCAACCGGAAAGGTGCGGGTGATATCGGAGGCGTAATATTGCAGTTCCGCGCCGGCATCGATCAACACCAGATCGCCGTCCTGCAATTTTTGATTGTTTTCAACATAGTGCAGAATGCAGGCGTTATCGCCACCGCCAACAATGGCGCTGTAAGCCGGACGCGGACTGCCGGCGAGCATAAAGTCGTGTTCGATTTCCGCCTGCAGTTGGTATTCCCAAACCCCCGGCTTGCAGGCTTTCATTGCCCGCACATGGGCCTTGGCGCTGATGTTAGCGGCATCGGCCATAATAGCGATTTCCTGACGCGATTTGATCAGGCGCATATCGTGCAATAGGTGGGCAATATCGGAAAAGTCATCGGGCGGCACGGCACCCTGACGCACCTTGCCGCGAATCTGATTGAGCCAACCCATGAGCCGATTATCGAACGCGGTGTTGACGCCCATATGGGCATAAACCCGCGCTCGACCCTCCATCAGACCGGGCAGAATGTCGTCCAGGTCATCGATTGGAAAGGCATCATCGGCGCCGAAGTCCGCCACCACCCCATCGGGACCGGCGCGATAGCCGTCCCAAATCTCCCGCTCTTTGTTTTTATCTCGAACAAAGAGCACATATTCGGCGGCTTCACGGCCGGGCATCAAGACGCAGAGCGCGTCCGGTTCACCAAAACCGGTCAGGTATTGAAAATCGCTATTTTGCCGAAAGGGGTAGTAGACATCGTTGTTGCGAATCTGTTCGATAGCCGATGGGATAATAGCGATACTGCCCGGGTCCATCTGCTCCATCAGGCGCAGTCGGCGTTCTCGATGTTCGTTCTGGCTGATCGTTTTCATTGGGGGCTCCCTTCTAATGGACCAGTTGATCGTCTACTGAATCTGGCTGAGGTTCGTTGTATTCCAAAAACACCGTGAGCGCACTCAGGCGGACGTGTTCGGAGATCGCTAGAAAGTCACTTTCACCACTGGCCAACTCTTCACCGCTGTCGGCATCCACCTGCGCAATTTCAGCCAGATCTTCTAGAATTTCTTGCAAGGTGGCGGGCATGTCGCTGATCTCGGTGACCACACCGGTTGAACCAAAGGCACCTAGGAAGCAGCCAGCCCATTCGCTGAGGGCAACGAGTCGGTCCGCTAACGGCGCGTCCTCATCCGGCAGCAGCAGACTAAAAGCGAGCCCTTCATCTTGTAACTCGCCGAGGGTTTTAAAATAAAGACCCTGTAACACGGTGATATGGGCCTCCAGGAGCGCCTCGCTGGGCGCCATCTGGTCCAACGCCCAGTCCAGCCAGTCGTCCTGGCTCATGCGTTTTCCGGCCGACAGCACCCCAGCTAAGGAGCCATGTAAATAGTTCGGCGCAAGACTTGAACCGATCTTTCTAAAGAGGATTGCAAGGTCGGCGTACTGCAGTTCAATACCGGATTGATCGCTAACGGTCATGGATGCTCCAAGGCAAAACGGGTGCGCCGCGGATGGCAGGGCCCACTATTTGGGTAAATTAGACTAAAGCCGTCATGCTATCATGCTCAACTACTGGAATCAGTGACTGGCGACTAATTTTCCACTCGAGCGAAAACCAAGCGACTGCATTTGGATGTCACGCTAGACTATTGTTTTAACGGATTTTCAATCTATTAAAGAGCTATAGTGACATTTGGCTTAAGTTCTCACACAATGAGGCTGCCTTGCACCGAAGTGTATTCGTTTTATCGTTATTTTAGGATTTGGTACTCAATGTCGAATCAGGATTTTTTAGCGCTCGAAGTCAAGATCGACGCGCTGATCAAAGAATATAAACGGCTCGAGCAGGAAAAACACCTGTTACAAGCCGAGCGCGCAGCATGGAAAGCCGAGCGAGCTCGGTTGATAAAACAGAACGAATTGGCTCGGTCGAGGGTTGAAACAATGATCGAACGGCTTAAGGCCATGGAGCATCCCAATGACTGAACAAAAAACGCTATCGGTTTCCATCCTGGATCGCGACTACCGCGTGGCCTGCCCGCCCGGCCAGGAAAAGCAACTGTCCGATGCGGCCAGCACCCTGAATGAAAAGATGAAAGAAATTCGTGATACCGGCCGAGTCTTTGGCGTGGAACGCATCGCAGTTATGGCGGCTCTCAATCTGACCCACGAGCTGCTCGAAGCGAAACCGAGCAATGATAACGATCGCTCGGCTATCGCTCGGTTGAGTGCCAAGCTGGATGCTGCGATGCCGTTTCAGGATAAGGATGCCAGCGGATTCAACTTCCAAGACGATCGTGAATTTTAATATTCTGTTGGTGCCGGCAATAGCGCTAGCCACTGATGCAAAGTGCCAATAAATTGACGAATAGCCCTGACCTCAGTATAGGTAATTTCTCCTAATATTCTTATTACTCCGGCCATAACCTTTGTAGATCTAAATCATCGCTAATAAGCTCACCTGACGGTGCCGATTTTTTGACCATTTATTCTTGGCAGTACCATACTCCCTCCGCTTGGCTGGAGCCCTAAGCGCCACTAGCCTCCCTGGATCGCGCTGCACAAAAAACATCAACTGCCTGCAACCCCCTAATTCCGGCCGATTGGGCATGATTCCACGGTATGGAATGGAGTTTTTAAAAATTAATTCCAATGTCAAGACTGTCTTTTTTCTAAATACCCTTATACTTAAAGCAATCCCTGGACTATTTGCCAGTCGCGAAAAGTCCTCGAGCCTATTTTACGAATTTAGGGGGTTTTCAGCCGATGATGTGTGCATGTCTGCTCTGCAGAAAGCCTAATTCATCGCGAAGGTCCCCGCCTTGAACTGCTTGGTTCAAGGTCTGACGTGATAGCGGTAGTCTGGGGTATTAATTTTTTGGCCATTGCGCCACGCCATCTCAGCAAGATGGTCCGATAGCGGTTTTCATCCCCCCCCCTTTCGTGCACGATTGGCTTACTTTCTTGTGTCAGAGCCGCCATGAACACCCTAACTGCCAAAGTTCAACTTCGAAAGCAGCTGCGTGCGAGTCGGCGTAGTCTCACTGCCGAACAACAGGCGCTGGCCTCTGAGCGTTTATTAACAGTCCTTAGACCTCTGCTCGGCCAAGGCAGCAAGCCGCGTATCGCACTCTATACCGCAATGGATGGTGAAATAGACCTGTCACCTCTGATCGCAGCCTGTCGACGTTGGCGCATCGAACTCTATTTACCGGTCCTGCATCGCTTTAAGAACAGCCTACTTTTTGCCCGCTATGATGCTGATAGCCCGATGCAAGCCAATAAGTACGGCATCCCAGAGCCCTATCAAACCGCCCTGGTCAAGCCTTGGCAGCTTAATCTGGTGCTCTTGCCGCTGGTCGGCTTCGATCCACAGGGGGGCCGTTTGGGCATGGGCGGTGGCTACTACGATCGAACCTTTGCCGGTGCGGCACACTGGCCAAGACGCCCTGCCATGCTCGGCGTGGCCCATGAATGCCAGAAGGTCGCTCGTATACCACTGGAGCCTTGGGATATACAGCTCGATGCCATCGTCAGTGACGCTCGGGTCTATCGAAAGGGCCCCATCCAGGCCAACTAATTCAGGCCAACCAGCGCCGACCCACCTCTGAGGAGTCCAGCATGACCGCCGCCATCTGGTTACTGAAAACCGAACCGGACCAGTTCTCTATTTTGGATCTGGCCGATCGTGGTAACACGGGCGAGCCTTGGAACGGTATTCGCAACTATCAGGCCCGTAATTTTCTGCGCACGATGCAGATTGGGGACGTGGCGCTGATTTATCATTCGGCCTGCGCGGTGCCGGCCATTGTCGGCAGCGCACGGGTTATCAGCGCGCCCTATGATGATGTCGATGCCGTCGACCCGGCCTCGCCCTACTTCGATGTTAAAAGCAGCGCCTCGAATCTACGTTGGAGTGCGATCGACATCCAATTCAGCCAACGCTGGGCTCAGCCAGTGACCTTGGCGCAACTCAAGGCCGCCGTCGAACTGTCGGACATGCTCGTCTTAAGGCAAGCGCGTTTGAGTATTTCACCGGTTTTACCCGCCCAATACAGCGCAATCTTGGCGCTTGCGCAGCAAAATGAGAAGCAGTCGACATTCACGACACCCACTGTTTGATTGGCGTACGGTTCGGTGCTTAACTGGGGACTGGACTTATTTGTTGCGTGCTGTTTTGCGCAGTCAGGATGCGATGGACAAACTCAAACCGATAAAATTTTCATCACTCGCGGTGGCCGAGCTGATTGATAAAACCAATTGGGCAAATGAATTCAATTGGCAGGATATCCGTATCTTGGCGCGCTATTTTACCGCGTATGAAGCCCACCGGGGTCAGGTGATTTTTTATGAAGGCGCCCAGGCAGACTATATGGGTTTGATTATTAGCGGGGCCATTCGGATCAGTAAGACCGGCTCCGATAATCTGGTCAAACCGCTGGTGGTCTTGCGCGCTTCGCAAACCTTCGGCGAACTGTCCCTGGTCGATGGCGCTCCACGCTCGGGTTTGGCCGAATCATTGGGCACGACCCAGTTTGTCATTACCAGCAGGCGCCAGCTTAAGTTTATGTCAGAGGAGCAACCCCACCTGGCCTTTCGCTTGTTGTGGAAAGTTTCCGAAACCATTTCCCGACGTCTGCGCCATACCAGCTTTAAACTACTGGATATGTCCGCTTCGCAACATTAGGCGGCACAGACGAAAACCTCGCCAACGGTTAATGTGCCATGTCGCTGCCAGGTTCGGCACTGAGGACGGGTAATATCACCTCAATTACACCCGCCTGTTGAAAGGTCAGTTGAACGCTGTAGGTCTCACCCACGACAAAGGGCTGAGCCAAGCCCATAAACATCAGATGGTAGCTGCCTGGCTCAAGTATCAATTCGCCGCCGGCCGGTATCGCGACACCGTCACGCTGGTGGATCATTTTCATCATGCCATCGACCATTAAGGACTGATGCAATTCTAGGCGCTTAGCAAAGCGGCCGGAGACATCGAGCAGGATGTCTGCGCTGTCGGTCCGATTGATAACTTTTAAAAAACCTGCGGCCGGGGCACCAGGGGCACTGGCTCGCGTCCACGGCTGATGAACTTCGAGCGCGCCCTCGGCAAAGCTCGGCAGTGACAAAGTGGCAAGCACGAACAGTAACGCGGCGGATAATATTTTCATGGGTGTCTCCAATAGGGTTCAAACAGCTAATCGTCCATCGGGCTAAAGGCCCGATAGGTATTCAATTTCATGGCATGCAGATTACCGCTGAGTCGGCGGCGCTCGCGGTTGGGCACGGGCCACGAGAGCAGCATTGAAAACCGACAATAGAATCGGAACATCTGGGCTGGCGGCATGTACCGGGCCAGCCAAAGTTGGATAGTCGGACGCGACCAAAGGCGAGGACAGGCAGGTACAGCGGTCATCGACGGTGGCGGCGGGACGTTCGCCAGGCAACGCAACCCAATGCACACCCTGGGCCGAACAGAGGCGCATCCAGCCCGCTTCGGTGACACCCAAGGCGGCACTCAGAGGCGCAGCCAAGGTCAGTATCAACCAGCTGCACAGGCACAGGATGTAACCGGATAGGGATTTGATCAATCGGGGCGGCATCGATAACTTTCGTTTGTCTGAGCCACCTAAGGTAACTACAGTTCGGTTCAAGGTCAATTGGCGGCGTCTCGGCAGGTTAGAATAGGATTGGTTATTTTAATCCTGAGATCGACATCATTAAAAACCCTGAAAAAGCCGCGTTGTTGGGGGCCAGATTAACATCCACCAGCTCCTTCATGGCGCGGATCTCGGCGCGATAGGCCTGATAAAAAGACCAACTAGGCCGCGAATGATAGACCAGTCCGTCGAGCTCAAAATGCGCAATCACTCCCTTGGCGGTGGTCGGCTTAACAAAGACCTCGACGCTTGGCCTAAAGTAGGCCGGTACAACGGAGAGGATCGACCACTTGGCCATCTTGTGCCGCTCGAACAGGGTGACCAAGGTGTTCAGGCCTAACTCGGCGTCACCGTGCAGCTGCTCATAGAGGGCCTCGACCGCCTGTTGCTTATCTTGCGGTGACAGGCTATTTAAGCAATCTTTGAATTTTGGTTTTTCAAACAGGGACACCATCGACGACCGACCGACGATCTTGATCCAGTTCTGCACCACCTCTTCGGTATGGGTAAAGGCCGTCGTAGCAAAGGCTTCTTGGCATTGAGCGACCATCTTCTCAACGCGATGCTTCTTTACACTCGGCAGCAGCGCCGGGTCGTCAAAGCCACCTGGGTAGCGCTGAAAAAAATGCGTCTCGGCCTGTAGCAGGGCATCGATATTCATATCAGTTCCTGGTGATTCGTTTGGCGCCGATCGGCGCCAAACGAACTCGGTTAGGTTAATTCCTGCCAGCGCAGAATACCACCGGCAATATTGGCCACCTCGGTGAAGCCCGCTTTTTGGAGAATATTCACGGCCATGGCAGAACGACGCCCGGATCGGCATAGGCAAACAATCGGTCGGTCACGCGACAAGCTATCGGTTTGGCCACGCAGTTCTGCCAATGGAATAATACGGGTATCAACCAGCCGGTCGACCGGACTTTCCAGCTCATGAGCTTCGCGCACATCGAGGATCTGGACCCGCTCTCGGTTATTGAGCACCCATTCGACCGTCACCTCGGGCACGCCGGAGAAGGTGAAGTAAACCGGTGCCCAACTCGGTTCGGCGGGCATGGCGTCGGCGTCGGGTCGGCCACTTTTTAAATTGGCCGGCACCGCATGGTCGATCAGTTTCGGGTGCGGCAGTTGCATTGCGGCCATATAGCCAACAAAGTCTTGTTCTGAGGCGCCACCGCCGACGCGGGCATTGAATGCCTGTTCCTCGGCCACGGTGCTTACCGTACGACCATTGTAATCGTGGCCCGGGTAGATCAGGCATTCAGCCGGCAAGGTGAAGAGCTGCTCGGTGATCGACTGAAATAGGGTCTTGGCATCACCCTGTTGAAAATCGCATCGTCCGCAGCCGCGAATCAACAGGGCATCTCCGCTAAAGACCCGACTCAGATCGGTACTGACAAAACTCAAACAACCGTTAGTGTGCCCGGGCGTTGCGATCACGCGCAGTGACTCTTGGCCAAAGGCAAGCAGATCACCATGCTGGAGCGGGCGGTCGACCTCATCGGCCTGGGTCACGGCTGCTGTGCCAATCTGACAACCGGTCTTTTGCTTCAGTAACCAGGCCGCGGTCACATGATCGGCATGGCAATGGGTATCGAGGGCGAATTCCAGCTTTAGGTTAAGTTCCTTAAGCAGGGCCAAATCGCGTTGCACCCGCTCAAAAACTGGGTCAATTAAGACCGCTGCACCGGTTTCCTCACAGGCCAACAAATAGGTATAGGTCGACGAGGTAATATCATAGAGTTGTCGAAAAATCATCTGGTGCTCCAAGGCAGGCGCTCAGGCGCCGCAGGTTAAGAGACGGTGCGACCCGGCAGGCGTTACTCCGCCGTTAAGATCTTCACCCGGGTACGGCTGGTGCCGTCACTCGACAAGGCCGCCGAGACGAGCGGAAACAACTTATTAAAACGCGCTGCAACGGTCCAGGGAGGATTGATTGCAATGAGACCGGAGCCGGTCATGCCACGCGCTCCGTCGTCCGCAACGCTCATCTCAAACAATTGCATGTTTTTAATGCCCGAGCGGACCAGGCGGCGTTCCATGCGGTCAATTCGGCTGCGCTCGACCACCGGGTACCAGAGTAAAATAGTACTTTGGCTCATCTTTTTCCAGGCCTTTTCAACGGCACTGGTCACCGCGTCGTATTCCGTCTTGACCTCATAGGATGGGTCAACCAGCACCAATGCGCGCCGACTGTGCACCGGCAAGAGCGCGCTCATACCCGCCAGACCGTCTTCAAAGCGGACCTGCGTCTGACGTTTGCGAGCGCAGTTTTGTTCCAATTCGCGCACCGCCTGACTGTGCAATTCAAACAAAGAGCTGTGGTCACCATGGCGCAGCAGCCGATTGACGATTTCCGGTGAACCCGGGTATTGCTGCTTGCCCAGATCGGCGCGCACCAGATCGAGGTAGGCTGACAGCTCGGGCCAGTCTTTATCGATCAGTTTGGCAATACCGAGCTTGTATTCCCCGGTTTTTTGCGCCTCCTGCGAGTCAAGTCGATAGCGCCCGGACCCGGCGTGACTGTCGATGTAATCAAAGGGGGTGTCTTTTTTTCGCATATGCACCAGGCATTCCACGAGCAACCAATGTTTCAACACATCGGCGTGATTGCCGGCGTGGTACTGATGTTGATAGCTGAGCATGACTTGGTCCGGTTACGAAAAAGAGCATTGTAACCACCCCTGACCGAGCGCGACAGCTTTACCGTTAGTTGCGGCACCGGGTTGGCGGATGCTGAGCAGGTAAATGCACCCCGAGTGAAATTTGGAACCCTAATCACTTTGTGAGCTAGGTCAATAATATTGAAATTAATTAAACACCCATCGAGCCGAGCAACAGATCCTTCGTACTGTGTTCATTTTGAAAATATTTTTGACCCCTTAAGCGTATGGAATATGACTTTTCAAGAAGTTACTGTAAGGCGGCAAATAACCCGTTGGAACAGGCAGTAGAAACTCCCAACCTATACGGTAGCTGGCAGGTAAAAACTATGGACAGTTTAAAGACTCACGATCTGGCCCAATTGCTTGGGCTCTATTCCCCCTGGATTATTAAAGACATTGAATTGGCCAGCGATTCCAATTCACTGACCTTTATCGTTGAAAAGCAGCCTGAGAAAAATATTTTTGGCTTCCTAACTGGCAACAAAAAAGGTCCACAGGTAATACATCGTTGGCAACATATCCGCTTCGGTCATGTAAACACCTATATCGAAGCAACCCTCAGCCAGGCTGAGTTGGCAGACATGTCGGCCAATCGTCCACCGGCCTTTCTCGGTGAGGAGCACAAGACCATTACGCGCGAACTGGCCGATACCATCCATATCGCTTTCTCGCGCAATCTCAGCCCCGAGATGATCAGTGGCCTGCTCGGCATTGGCCTCGGCTTAGTCGAGGGCGAGGTGCGCGATATGACGGGCGGCCAGCAGACGCCGCACAACATCGCCCTATTGCCGCTGGAATCCAATCCAATTTGGCGCCAGGTATTAACCGATCAACTAAAACTCACCACGCGCCTGCTGCCGCTGAAATTACTGTTGTCGCGATTAAAACTTGAGGTTCACAAGAATCCCAACAGTGGCCAGGTTATGCAAAAATCGGTTGCCGAGTTGCGCACTTTTTTTATTCGTCATGCCCAGCAACTGCAGCAGGAATTTAAAATACTGGGGGCTTCGGAGAATCAGCCGAATGCGCATACCAACCCCAATGGTGGCGCAAGAAATCGCCTAGTGCTGCCTGGCACCAAGAACCCCTTATGGCACCAATTGCTCACCGGCGAACTGGACTTGGAGAGCCAAAATATGGCGTTGCGTCTGAGTCTCGCCCGAAACAGTCGGAGCTACCTGCTCACCTATGATGAATATGAGCGTTTGGATATAGTCCGCAACCTGCAACTCTTCTTTAAACACAATGCCCGCAACCTAATTCCCGAGCTGCGCCTGTTAACCGAGCTGCTGGGACAGCAACAGGATCAGACGCGCATTCAATTGCCACCGGTTACCGACAATATATGGAAAAATTTATTGCTAGACGATGGCCTACTTAATTCGGAAAAAATAAATTACCGACTGCTCTTGTCGCGCTTGAAAAGCAGTTATCGACGCAATCGTGACCCGCTTAATATTGAACAATTACACAGTTTCTTTATCCATAATGCTCAGACGATGTCGGATGAAATTAGCCTTATTAACCGCCTGGCGGCAAACCAATAATTAGGATGACCCAATGTCAAATCAAGTCAAAATCAATCTCGATAGCCAAATGTTCGACCTGGCCACGGTAATCTTAAAAATTCAGCAGGGTGAATTTATGTCCATTGCGGGTGATGAAAGCCTGCTGGCACAGTTGCCCGCCGGGAATTGGATCGGTGGCACCATTCCCTATTTTATGGACAGGGACGGCGGCAAGGTTAGCCGCGAACAACTCTTCGTTCACACCATAAATGGCACCCAACAACATAATCCACCGCGCATCACCGTCTACGATAACAATACCATTGCCCGCATTGCCCAGGATGCCCCACCCCATGGTTTTACATTGCTGATATTGCCGGCGGCATCGCAGGTGCACTTGAATTACGCCCAAAATGCACCGGAGTTCGCCAATATGTTTTTCACCCCCATCGTGGGTTGGATTTCAGGCTTCCACTTGAATGACGGCAGTGCGGCTCAGGTCGCCTTTGGTCCAAGCGGCGGTGTGCTAATAAGCCAGCAGGCGGTCGCGATNCATGTGCCCTTACCGGACAGCCAAAGTGCCAATGTGAGTATTATTAATCTGTTCGAGGAGGGTGCGGGACCGGTTATCGAATTCCCAACGACAGATTTTTCAGTCAAAGACTGTCTGATTGATGGGGTTCCCAGCAGCTTAGCGGATTACATCGCCGGCCAAGGTTTGGATACCCGCCTGCCATTGGTTGCCGATTATTCTGGTATCAAGGTGAATGTCAGCATACAACAGATCCATGCCAATACTGGCCAGGTCGAGCTCTATGCCCCAGTGTTTAAGGGCGTAAGCTATCGCTTTGCCACGCCGGTGCCGGATTATGTTCAGGCCTTCGATCAGGCCGTGAAGAAGAATGACACTGCGAACATTGCCTTTTCATGCAATTGCATTCTGAACTTCTTGTATTCCGAATTGGAAGGAAAGAAAACCGGCCACATCACCGGGCCCATTACCTTTGGCGAAATAGCCTATCAGCTGCTGAACCAAACCCTGGTGTATATGACGCTAAACGACGTTCGTTAAACCTGACTCGCTCAGTCCGTGTTAGCTGCCCGCTTCACCAATGGCGTCTGTGCAAAGCTGACACCGCGCCAACCCCGCTGCATAAACTGCCGGATATTGGCGTGATTGTCACCCTGCGGATCGGACAAGACCGACCGATAGTGTTCGGCAAATAGGCTCAGGGTGTGAATCTCGGACAAGCCAGCCTGATGCGCAAAACTCAGCACTCGGCATGAGCCTTGGTTTTCCAGTGCCGAATTGCGTAATTCGCCATTGCTGAAAGCCGTCGCGGTAAAATCAAACTCGGTGTCAATTGCGGCCAACACCTCGGTAAAGACGAGCCTGTCCGGCTGGTCATAGACCGCTGCGAGCAAGGTCTGCAAATTGTTCATAATAATATTCCTGTGGTCAATGGGCCTATTCGGCCCGATCATCGAGCGCTTGTCAAAACCCCTTGCCGGAGCTCAGCGCCCGCGTGGCACCAACGACAGCAGATAGGCCGCAATGGCATCGCGATCAGTTTGGTTCAAATGACTGGTACCCATTTCGATCACCTCCACCATGCTACCGCCCACCACATCGCCATCGGGTAGCAAGCCATCGGCGAGAAAGTAGCTTATGTCGTCTGCGGTCCAATCCCGTGCCAAGAGGGCGGCACCATGAATAGGCGGGGCGCCAACGCCGCCCGGGATCAGACTATTGCCCCCAAGGTAAGGCGGTATAAAGGCGCCCAGGCTGTTGCGCGGATTGTGGCACTCGCCGCAGTGGCCGACTGCGTCGACCAAATAGCGGCCGCGCCCGAGTTCGCTACCCTGATCGATTTCTAACGACCGGGTGGTCGCAAACAGCCAACGCCAGGGCTTTAAGCCAAGGCGAATATTGTAGGGGAAGGCCAATCGATGCGGCTCGGAGGCCTGATCTACCGGTTCTGTCGCAAGCAGCGCCTGATAGAGATGCACGACATCCGCATCCGTCAGGCTGCGATAACTGGCGAAGGGGAAGGCCGGGTAGTAGGGTAATCCGGCCGGGCTAACCCCCTGCCGCAGGGCGGCTTCAAATTCCACCAAACTCCAGGCGCCAATGCCATGGCTTAGGCTGGAACTAATATTGGGTGCATAAAAATCGCCAAACGGCGTGTCCAAACGGGGACCACCGGCCATCGCCGGCCCCCCTTCCTGGCTGTGGCAAGCGATGCATCCGGCACTGTGTAACAGCTCCTGACCCAGCAATGCATCTCCCGCAGTGCTGATGGCCGGTCGTTGCTCACCCAGGGGTGCGAAATAGACAATCAACAGGATGCCTATGACGATAAGGTCAAACGCAATAAACCATTTTAAACGTCTAGACATCGGGTGCTCCTGAGGTGGCATGGGTGAACGGCAAGCCATGGATTGAACCGTTTAATTGGGCCGTTGATAGAGAAAACTGCTCAGCTCCTGGCTGCGCAACGTCGCCTTGAGGCGGGTCGCTTGGGCTCGACTCAACGGGCCCAACAGTACTCGAGTACCCGAAACGGACACATCATACCAACGGATCAACTGGCTTTGATAAACGTCGAGACGCGGATCCTCGACCAATGGTTTAATCGATGCAACTTGTCGGAAAAGTCCCAGCTGCAAATACCAGGTGTCTGCTTGGCTGACTAGCGCGATAGCCCCTGAGGCAGGCGCATTCGCGCTCTGCGTGGACTTTGGCTGGTCAACCGGGGCAGGCGCCACCGTGGCCAGGGACACCGGCCGGGCCTGTATGGCCGTCATCTGGGCTGCGCTCGCGCTCACATCGAGTTCCTCGACCTCATCGCTAGCCTGGACCATGATGCGACCGCCTTCATAAACGACCCCGACCGGATCGGCTGCGCGCACGCGAGCGTCGAGCGATGAAAAACTATCCAGCCAAATACGCAGACCAACTTGGAGCCGATACTGACTCTCACTGGGTTGCCACAAGGTCTCGGCAAAGAAGCCCACTTCGGGCGTCCATTGACGCTGAAAACCGATGCCCGCCCAGCCCTGCACTGTTGGCTCGGATGGCAGCCAGACAAGGCCAATCTGAGGATACCAATGGGTATCCCGCTCAGAGCTGTATAAGAGCCGAGCGTCCAGCGACAGTCGGGCGCCACTGTCCTCCTGCTCGCGCGGTTCCGGCCAAAGCACACCGACGCCGATCACGGTGCGGTTGCCGACCGTTGTTGCCAACGATAAACCGACGCCTGGCGCCGACAATTGGACTGGCGCCGCGCTGGCGTAAAGTGACGCCTGCCGATCATGGGCCAAGGTGGTGGTGCCCAGCAATGCCAGGATAACCGCTGCAAACAGGCCGCGGAGCCGATGTGGGCAAGCAAGAACTGAATCTGCTGGCGCGCAGAAACCAAAGACTTTTAGCGCGGTCATAGCAAAGTCAGGCCGCTCCGGCACGGTGTCAGGCATCATCCGCTCAATCGGCCAGCGACTTGCGCAGGGCTTCGATTACCGGTGCCACGTCCGGTCGCACACCACGCCATATGTAAAAACTTTCCGCCGCTTGAGCGACTAACATGCCCAATCCGTCGGCACAGGCTAGGGCGTCATTTTCGGCCGACCAGCGTAAAAAAGACGTCGGAGTTTTACCATACATCATGTCGTAACACTTGGTGCCGGCATTGATCAGACCATCGGGTAAGGGCGGCACCTGACCGGAGAGGCTAGCCGATGTGCCGTTGATTACTATATCGAACTGACCGGATAGCTCGTCAAAGGTTGAAGGCGATATGGCGGGGAAATCATCAGCCAGTTCTTCGACCTTTTGCGCGCTGCGGTTAGCGATCACTAGGTTCGCTGGATTGGCGTCTAGAAGCGGTTCAATTACCGCGCGAACGGCGCCGCCCGCACCGAGTAAAAGAATATTTTGGTGCTCCAAGGGCCAGCCCAGGTGATCACGAATATCGGTCAACAGACCGACGCCATCTGTGGTATCACCAAAGATGCGGCCATCGGCTAATTTTTTCAGAGTATTAATAGAGCGCGAACGTCGCGCCCGATCGGTCATTTCATCAACAAAATCAAAGGCGTCGCCCTTAAACGGAACGGTGACATTGAAGCCCGCATAGCCGTCTTTAAACAGCTGCCACACTCGGGTTTCAAAACTGCTGACCGGTAACTCAATACCTGAGTAGTCAAGCGTCTGTTTAGTCTGGCGGGCAAACAATGCATGAATCTGTGGCGACAGACTGTGCGTGATTGGATGACCTAAGACGGCGTATCGATCCATTTTCGACCCTTCTCTGTATTCTGCTGCAGATAACAAATAACCTAGCAACCGCTGCCTAGCTTAACCGTAGGCTAAATTGTAGTTCCGGAGTACGAACCTGTCGCCCATTTTGACACGACTGAGCCCTCCCGGCGCACGGTACCCCCATTTGACTACCCATTGTGTAGCACCAAAATTGTTAGTCAAATGGGGGGCTCTACTCGTGGGATATGAGTCTAAGCAGCCTAGGCCTATTAGACTTTAGCGCTTAGCTTGCCGAAAATCAGCTGCTCGCTTCCGATTCTTTTTCAGCGTCAGCGTCCGCCCGAGTGGTTTTGGGCAAAAAGCGACTCATCAGGAGGCCCATCTCAAACAGGGCGTACATCGGTATCGCCAAGATACTTTGGGAGATCACGTCGGGCGGCGTCAGTAGCATGCCGAACACGAAACAGCAGACGAAGATATAGGGCCTTTTGGTCGTTAACGACTCGACTGAGACAAGCCCAGAGCGCACCAGTAAGAAGGTTGCGATCGGGATTTCAAAGGCCAACCCGAAGGAGAAAAACATCTTTAGACAAAAATCCAAGACATTGGAAATATCCGGCATGATCGCGATACCTTCTGGCCCGGCGCCCGTAAAAAAACCAAACACCAGTGGCAAGACAACAAAATAGACGAAGGCGACACCGGCGTAAAATAGAATAACACTGGTGATAAAGAGCGGTATGGCGAGCTTGCGCTCATGCTTGTAGAGCGCCGGGGCAATAAAGCCCCAAATTTGGTGCAGGATATAGGGCATGGCCAGCAAGGCGGCCATCACAAAGGCTAATTTCAGTGGCACCAAAAAGGGCGAGGCAACACCCGTGGCAATTAGCGACGCGTTCTCCTTGTCGGGCAAAAGGGTATTAAGCGGCTCAACCAACACCATGTAAATGTCACCAGAAAAGAAATACAAACCGATAAAAATTACGACGATCAGGACCACGCTGCGCAGCAAGCGATCGCGCAGTTCGCGCAAGTGCTCAACCAAGGGCATGGAAAATTGGCTAGGATTTCTCGGTGTCATCGGTCTGTTCTACCTGTTGGGTGTCTGCCTTCGGCGTATAGCCGGGTGCTTCCGGCAAGTCATGAGTTGGCGTTACCGTGGGCACCGCAGCTTCGTCATCATCAAATTCGTCGTCATCGGCAGGCTTGCTGGTATTTTTGGTAAAATCAAGATCTTCGGTCTCGGCCATAATCTTTTTATTCAATTCGTCGAGCTTCATTTCTTGCTCGATCTGGCCTTGCAGCGACGTCATAAAGCGACGCGCCTTACCCATGAGCCGACCTACCGTGCTCACTACCCCTGGCAGTCGCTCCGGGCCAATCACCACCATCCCGATAACCGCTAATAGCAGCAGTTCGGCAAATCCAATGTCAAACATCCTGTTACCCTCACGTTGTTGGGTGCCAAGGCACCCTTAACGAGTTACCAAAACGAAAAACTACTTGTCTTCAACTGTTGATTTTTCGTCGGCTTTGACTTCAGAGAAATTGGCGTCGCCGCTGTCTTTCTTTTCCAGGGAGTCCGGCGTCTTCTTTTCCTCTGCCTTATCACCTTCGGTCATTGCACTTTTAAAGCTCTTAATCGCACCGCCGACATCACCGCCGAGATTTTTCAGGCGCTTGGTGCCGAACACTAGAATTACGATCGCTAACACGATCAACATTTGCCAAATTGAAATACCACCAAAACCCATTGTCACGTCCTCGCTGAGTAAAACTATGCTGGAAACCCGGTATCACCGGCGTCGGTAAAGCTGCCTAAAATATGAAAGTGCACATGGTGCACCGTTTGACCACAAGCTTCACCGGTGTTGGCAATCAAGCGAAAACCCTCCGCCAAACCCATTTCCTGGGCTAACACCGGTGCGGCCACTATCATGGCCTGAATTAGCCCCTGATTGCTATCATTCATATGATATAAGCTGGTGATATGTTGCTTGGGAATCAGCAGCACATGCACCGGCGCCTTGGGCGCAATATCCCAAAAGCCAATCAGTTGACTGTCTTCGTAGACCTTGTTGGCCGGAATTTCACCGGCCACGATACGACAAAACAAACAATCGGTCATAA
>JGI20153J14295_10000069_pt1 | contig 76823 bp, 36 predicted proteins | sample COG_03_FD_14295 | JGI IMG/M metagenome (IMG submission 14295) | reverse complement strand
TATATTATAGCTTTAATTAAAACTTTTTCTTTTAATTTTTTAATTATGAGTTTTTGATTGTTTTTGATACCCTTAAATCTTAATAAAACACTTTTATTCTTTAAAAATGTTATGCGAGATAAAATTTTTTTTAATATTGATATTAAAGTAAATTTTTTTGTTTTTTGTGATCCTTTAAATCCTAATAAACCTGCTGTATAGTATAGTTTTAAGTTACCTGTTCTATCAGTTATATTAAAATTAATATTACTAGATGATAAGTATATATTTATCGTATAAAATATTAATGGTTTTATTTTATTATTATAGTGTTGTAATCTTTTATATTTATACTTTAATGTAAATGGATTTTCAATGGTATTTAAACCATCAAAAAATAATTTTTTTTTTTCACTTTTTGTAAATAAATTGTTTTTATTTTGTTCTAAGTATACGGTATACATAAATTTTAAATTTATATATTTCTTCTTAGGATTCATTTAAAAACTATTTTATAAGACTAAATTAAAATTTATATTATTAAAATGTTTTTTAAAAAGATTTCACCTAGAACACCATCACAAAGAAATTTAATTCAGATAATAAATATTTTTTCTAAAAACAAACCTTTATTAAAAAATCAAATAAAAGGTTCTAAAAATACAGCAGGAAGAAATAATACAGGAAAAATTACAATTTTTAATAGAGGTGGTGGTCATAAAAAAAAATATAGAAAAATACAATTTAAAAGAAATAAAAATACAGTAGGAATTGTAATCAATATAGAGTATGATCCAAATAGAAATTCATTTATTGCCGCTATTTATGATTCTTTAATACAAAAATATTATTACATACTTTCACCTAACAAATTAAAAATAGGAGATATTGTTAAATCAGGTACTAATTCTGAATTAAAATTAGGTCATTCTATACCGTTAACTCGGATTTCAGTAGGTACTGCTATTCACAATGTAGCTAATAGAATAAACCAAAAAGGGATATTTAGTCGATCAGCTGGTACTTCAGCTATTTTAATAGAAAAAAACAATAAATTTGGAAGAGTAGAATTAAGTTCAGGAGAACACAGATTCATACCTATTAATTGTATGGCTACTCTTGGTACAGTATCTAACGAAGATCAATTTTTAACTACGATAGGTAAAGCAGGTAGATCTAGATGGTTAAATAAAAGACCTAAAGTTAGAGGTGTTGCTATGAATCCTATAGATCATCCTCATGGTGGTGGTGAAGGAAAAACTTCAGGAAATAAAATACATTTAACTCCTTGGGGATTTCCTACAAAAGGCCGAAAAACAAAAAAATTCAATAATAAATTAATTATTACAAATCGAAAATAAGCATTTTATGATTCATAAAAGATCAAAATGGAAAGGTCCTATAATAAAAAAAAAAATTATTGAAAAAATAAAAAAAAATTCTAACCGAATATTTATTATTTTTTCAAGGAATTCTATAATAACACCTTTGTGTTTAGGGTTAAAATTTCAAATTACTACTGGTAAAATTTTCAATATGGTTACAATTACTGAAAACATGATTGGTCATAAATTTGGGGAATTTGCAGCAACTAGAAAAAAATTTTTTTTTAAAAAAACAAAAAAATAAATGGCTCAAAAAATAAATTCTAGTATTTTGAGACTAGGCTATAAAAAAAATATTTGGAAATCTAAATATAATGAAAAAACTATAGAGGAATCTTCAGTAAATGTTTTCCAAGATTTAGAGATTAAAAAATATATAAATAGATTCTTTAATTTATATGGGTTAATAGTACATAGTTGTAAAATTAATAGATTTTCTAACAATTTAGAAGTATTTATTTCTTATTTTACAACATTACAGTCAGTTTCTCTTATAAATTCAAAAAATAAACTTTTTTTAAAAACGAGTTATTCTACTACAATTCAAAAAAAAAATTATAGTAGAAAAAGATCTTTTAGTTTATTAAAGCATAGAGATTATTTGTATAAAAAGAAATATAAAAAAAAAAAATCTTTTAATGCGAATAATTTTATTGGAAAGATTTTAATCAGTTTAAATTTATTTTTAAAACATAAATATAATATAAATATTGTCTTACAAAATTTAAATAAAAGTTTATCTTTTAGATTAAAGAATTATGAGGCATTAGCTTTCAGAAAATCTATTATAAAATTAAGATTTTATTTTAAATCTTTTTTTTTCAAAGAAGCTATTAATATTTTAATTTTATCAATCAGAAAAAACTTATCGGCCAAAATCTTATCAAATTTTATAGCTACTCAATTAAGTCTTTTAAAAAGACATAATTATTTTATTACTTTTTTGAAAAGAGCTTTAGTTATATTTATTGGTACCAAATATTCATTATTAAATGGAGTCAAATTAAAAATAAAAGGTAGGTTTAACGGAGTACCCCGTGCTAAAACAAGAATACTTCAAATTAAAAATGTGCCCTTACAAACTTTTGATTCTAATATAGATTATTATCAAGCGGTTTCATATACAACTAACGGTACTTTTGGGGTGAAAATATGGATTTCAAAGAAATAAAGAAATGTTATTACAACCAAAAAAAACAAAATACAAAAAATTAAAAAAAGGAAAGATTCCTAAACTAAATTTTAAATCAAATACACTAAAATTTGGTACCACAGGTTTACAAGCAATAGAATCTGGTATGATAACTGCTAAACAGTTAGAAGCAGCCAGACAAGCGATAAATAGAAATATTAAAAGAAAAGGAAAAATATGGATTCGAGTTTTTCCTTCTATACCTGTGACTTCTAAACCAACTGAAGTACGAATGGGTAAAGGTAAAGGTTCAGTAGATTATTGGGGAATTAAAGTTAGTGCTGGTACTATTTTATTTGAGTTATGTGGCATAAACGTTTTTAACTCAATTTCAGCTTTTCGTACTGGAAGTGCTAAGTTACCTATTAAAACTAAAGTTCTAATTAAATAAAAGACAATTATAGATTTAGATTAAATAAATTAAAAATTTACGTTTAAAAGTTAGTATATTTATTTTAATATTTTTCAATTAAATAGTAACATGATTTTGTTACAATCAGCTAAATTTTTAGGAGCAGGACTAGCTACTATCGGATTAGCAGGAGCAGGAGTAGGTATTGGAACTGTATTTGGTGCATTAGTTATTGGTATTTCTAGAAACCCTTCTTTAAGAGATGAACTTTTTAAATTAGCTATTTTAGGATTTGCATTAACAGAAGCTATTGCATTATTTTCATTAATGATGGCTTTCTTAATTTTATTTGCTCTTTAATTATTTTAGGGTAAAGTTTATTAAGAAAAAGAGTATGTAGCTTAGTTTGGTAGAGCATTGGACTTTTAATCCACAGGTCCTGGGTTCAAATCCCAGTGTACTCATTAAAATCTTTTAAAAATAAATATATAATATGCTTATTACAAATTTATCTTATTTTTTACTTATAACTACAACTCTATTTTCTATTGGAGTATTAGGGTTAGTATTAAATCGAAAAAATATTTTAATTATTATAATGTCTATTGAGTTAATGTTACTTTCAGTTAATTTAAATTTTATTATTTTTTCTATTTATTTAGATGATATTCTAGGTCAACTATTCGTAATTTTTATTTTAACTATTGCTGCAACAGAGTCAGCAATTGGATTAGCTATTCTTTCATCCTATTACAAAGTAAAAAATACGATTATTATTGACAAAATTAAACAAGTAAAAGGATAAATATGAAATATTTTTTTATAAACAATTTAAAAATTAATTATATACCAAGTAATAGATCAATTATTGAGTATTGTGAAAATTTAGGTATTGATATACCACATTATTGTTATCATTCAAATTTAACCATTGCTGGGAATTGTCGAATGTGTTTAGTTGAAGTTAAAAATTCACCAAAACCTGTAATTTCATGTGCTATGTCTTTATTAAATAAAATGGAAATATATACCGATAGTCCATTAGTTAAAAAATCTAGAGAAGGTATTTTAGAGTTTTTATTATTAAATCATCCATTAGATTGCCCTGTATGTGATCAAGGTGGTGAATGTGATTTACAGGATCAATCTTTTGTTTTTGGGGTTGATAAAAAAAGATTTTATAATTTTAAACGTATAGTGACAGATAAAAATATCGGTCCTATAGTAAAAACAGTTATGACACGTTGTATTCATTGTACAAGATGTGTAAGATTTTCTAAAGAAATAGCTGGTGTAGAAAGCTTAGGAGTTTTTGGACGAGGTGTCAATAGTGAAATAGGTACTTATATCACAAAAACTTTTAATTCAGAACTTTCTGGAAATATAATTGATATTTGCCCTGTTGGAGCTTTAACCTCTAAACAATACCCTTTTATAGGAAGAGTTTGGGAGTTAAAAAATATAAAATCTATTGATTATGCAGATAGTTTATCAAATTCAATTCAAATTTATGTTAAATCAAATTCAATTGTAAAAATTTTGCCTGGGTATGATGAGACAACTAAATCTAATAACTGGATTTCTGATAAAACTAGGTTTTCGTTCGATGGTATGTTTTCTCCGGAAAGATTATCTAATATTAATGTTTCAAGCGGTAATGAAGATAAAACAAATGTTTTAACATGGAACAAAGTGTTTAATGACATTATTTATATTTTATATTTTCAAGATCATTTATCAAAACATTTTTTAAAAAATTATAGATTAGTTATAATCTTCAATGATAATATTGATTTAGAAACATTAAATTTATTGTTATTATTGTCTAAAAAATATATTTTTATTTCATTAAGAAAATCCGAAAATAGTAATTTAAAAATAGATTTGGAATCTAATTTTTTATTAAACACATTTAAAAATTCGATGGATTTAAATAAATCCGATTTTTGTTTATTAATGAATGTTAATCCAAGATATGAAAATCCGAGCTTAAATATAAAATTACGTCAATGTTTTTTAAAAGGAAATTTACCTATTTTTTCAATAAATTCTTTAGTAGATTTAACTTATCCTGTAAAATCACTTGGTTCTAATATAAAAATATTAAGTAAAATTACGGAAGGAAATCATTTAATTTGCCAAAATATGAGTCTTTCTAAAAATCCTTTTTTATTAGTGAGTTCTGAAATTTTTAAAAGAAAAGATTCTGTTAATATAGTAAAACTTTTAGAATCTTTATCAAATAATACTAAATTAATAAAATCTAATTGGAACGGATACAATATTTTAAACACATCATTAAATGAATCTGGTATTAATTATACAAATATTTTTAAAACTTTTTCTTATTTAGATTTTTCTAATTCTTCAAGTCTTTTTTTCATTGGTACAGATTTTAATTCAAATAATTTGAATAAAATTATAGAATTAAAACTATTAAATTTTTTCACTGTTGAAAATCCTAATAAAGTTATTCTTGAGTTAAATAGTTTATTTACTGGTAGTTTTTTAAGTAAAACAAAACAAAATTTTAATTCTGCTGTTTATTTTAATTTACCTAGTAAAGTATTTTTTGAAAATTCCGGTTTATATTTAAATAATATAGGAGTATATAAAAAAACTATTAAAGTAGTAAATACAACAAATAAATCAAAAGAAAATTGGCAAGTTATTAGAAAAATTATTTCATCTTTAACTAATTTAAATTTAATGACTATAGACAATAGCAATGTTATTTTTAATATAAAAAATATAAAAAATTTTATAAATTATATTGGATTTCATTACTATCCTCGTATATCTTTATCAGATTCATCCAAATTTTATAATAAATCAGCTCTTATAAATTTATCTATTACAAATAAAAAAACAAAAATCAAAATTTTTAATACTAAAACAAAATTTTGGTTAGAAGATTTTTATTTAGGTGGTAATGATATTTATTCGAGATTTTCAATGGTTATGATTGAATGTTCTAAATCTTTTAGGATCGAATCTACAAATTTTAAGTATATTAATTAAATCAATGGTATTTATTTTTGAAACTGAAATCAAAAATCAAAAATCTATTTATTTTGCGTTAATTCAAATCTATGGTTTAAATAAAGCATTAGTAAATAAAATATGTAAAAAACTAGGTTTGTCTAAAAATTTAAAAGTTAAAGATATGTCTATAGAACAAAATAATTCTTTAATTAAATTAATAGACAATTTAAATATAAAATTAAATTTAGATTTAAAAAAATATCACCAAGAATTTTTCACAAAATTAATTAATATTAAATCTTACCATGGACTAAGAAAATTATCAAGGCTTCCTGTAAGAGGTCAGCGAACACATACTAATGCTGTTACCTGTAAAAAAACACCCTTTAGTGTTTAAAGATGTATAATAGTGCATATAAACTCTAATTTAACTTTATACCCTTATTTTAGTATATGATATATGCTAAAATTCACTATATCTTTATTTATTTAAAGTCATTCTTTCAGTTTAGTAATAGGCAGTCACTTGCAAGAAACTACTGTTAATTTGAAATATGTTAGTATCTTATCGTCTCTTATTATGTTCAGAAGATTGATAAAATGATCTATAGAAATAAGAGTATCACAGATATATTATCGACAGAAAACAGTAGAAATAACTAAATAATTAAAGAAAAAACACCTTATGATAAAAATAATAATTCAAAAACTAAAAAAGAAGAAATTAACCGATACTTTTGAATTAAATTCCAAAAACCCCCTGAAATTATCCTGTAAAACCCTTAAAAAAACAAAAAAACCCTTAAAAAAACAAAAAAACCCTTAAAAATAAAATAAAAATATAAATTTCCCTATAAAAAATGCAATAATTAGTTTAAAAACAGTAAAAACGTGAAAAAAGGATTAAATCAGTGTAAAAACAAATGAATCCTATAGAGGAGATAGAAAAATAGATATATATATATAATTATAAGTTATATTGTTAATGTTTGTTTCACATATAAACAAGTACAATTTCAGTTGAAGGATTCAACTCTTCTTTTTTAGATTTTAACAGTTTTAAATATGTTATCAATTTATTTGAATGTATTATTTTACAACTATATGGCACTGTCTATATACTTTTATTTCAATCCCTGGATGTTGTTGGTATAAATTTTACTCTAATCAATTTTTCAATAACTAGTTGAGTATTTAAATTAAAGAGTAACTTTTATAAAATTAAATTAAAAATGCCCGTAAAAAACGTTAAAATCTGACTAAATAGACAATAAAAATAAATGAATCTTATAGAGGAAATGCAAATATAAATAAAAAGTTACATTGTAGAAAGTTATTCAATGTATAAGCGAATACAATTTCAGTTGAGTATTTTTAAATTATGGGTTCAAATCCCGTTTTTCGCTCTTTAATCATTTAAACTATGTTATCAATTAATCCAAACAATTTTTTTTTTAATTTTAATAATTCATTACTTGAAATAGAATATTTACCTATTTTAATTCTTGTTATTTTTTCAATTGTATTATCTTCAATTATATTAGCGTTATCTTATTTTTTATCTGTACAAAATCCTGAAACTGAAAAATTATCTTCTTATGAATGTGGTTTTGAGCCTTATGAAGATGCAAGGCATAAATTTAATATCAATTTTTATATAATAGCTATACTTTTCATTGTTTTTGATATTGAAGCTATGTACTTATTCTCTTGGAGTGTAAGTTTGAGTAATCTAGATATTATAGGTTTTTGGTCTATGGTTGATTTTATCATTGAATTAAGTGTAGGGTTCGTTTACGTTTTATATGTAGGGGCTCTAGATTGGGAATAATTTTTTAATCTGATTATAAAAAGTAGGTTTATATAGGTTCGATTCCTATTTTATAATATTCTTAATTAATTATATGTATTTAATATTAATATTTTTACCTTTGTTAAGTTCTTTAACTGCCGGTTTGTTCGGTAGAAAACTTGGTCCTACAGGATCTTCTATTATTACCGTAATATGTTTAGGTATTACATTTTTAATTTCTTTTTTTATTTTTTTTGAGGTGGCATTTTCTGGCTGTTGTACTTATATTAAATTAGTTAAATGGATTGATTCAGGATTATTTCATGTAGATTGGGGTTTTATGTTTGATAGTTTAACAGCAGTTATGTGTTGTGTTGTTACTTTTGTATCTTTTCTTGTGCATTTATATTCAACAGAATATATGTCACATGATCCTCATTTATCTAGGTTTATGTCTTATTTATCTTTATTTACTTTTTTCATGCTAATTTTAGTTACTGCAGATAACTTTGTGCAAATGTTTGTTGGATGGGAAGGTGTTGGTCTTTGTTCTTATTTATTAATAAATTTTTGGTTTACTAGAATTCAAGCCAATAAAGCTGCTATTAAAGCTATGATTATTAATAGAATAGGAGATTTTGGTTTAGCTTTAGGTATTTTTACAATTTATATAAATTTCAAAGCCGTTGATTATGCGACTGTTTTCTCACTAGTTCCATTTTTTACAGATAATTATTGTAATTTTTTAAACATTCAAATAGAATTAATTTCATTAATTGGGTTTTTATTATTTATAGGTGCTATAGGAAAATCTGCTCAATTAGGGTTACATACTTGGTTACCTGATGCTATGGAAGGTCCTACCCCAGTTTCAGCATTAATTCATGCAGCAACCATGGTAACTGCAGGAGTATTTCTATTAGCTAGATGTTCTTCTATTTTCGAGTATACTCCAACAGTTTTAAAAATCATTACTATCATAGGAGCTTCGACTGCGTTTTTCGCAGCAACCGTTGGGTTAGTGCAAAATGATTTGAAAAGAGTAATTGCTTATTCTACATGTAGTCAATTAGGTTATATGGTTTTTGCTTGTGGTTTATCAAATTATTCAGTAGGGGTATTTCATTTAATGAATCATGCTTTTTTTAAAGCATTATTATTTTTAGGTGCTGGTTCTATTATTCATGCAGTGTCTGATGAGCAAGATATGAGAAAAATGGGAGGATTAAAAAATCTTGTTCCATTTACATATTCTATGATTGTAATTGGTTCTTTAGCATTAATCGGATTTCCGTTTTTAACAGGTTTTTATTCTAAAGACGTTATATTAGAGGCTGCTTATGGTAAATTTACGTCTACTGGGCATTATAGTTATCTATTAGGAAGCTGTGGAGCTTTTTTAACGGCATTCTATTCAACAAGATTGTTACATTTAACATTTTTATCGAAACCTAATGGGTATAAATCTATTATCTGTTCAGCTTATGATTCCTCTTATCGTATTTTAAGTTCATTAGCTATCTTAGCAATTCCTAGTATTTTTATAGGGTATCTTACAAAAGATATGATAATTGGATTAGGTAGTGATTTTTGGGGTTCAGCCATCTTTATTTTACCTGAAAATATGAATTTAATCGATGCAGAGTTTATTGATCATAAATATAAAATTTTACCTGTTGTTTTAAGTATATCTGGGGCTACAATATCTTTTTTATCTTACACTTTTTTAAATAATTTAGTATTTCAGTTAAAAATATCTTACGTAGGAAAAAAAATTTATAATTTTTTCAGTAAAAAATGGTTTTTTGATAAAGTATATAATGAATTTATAATTCAAAATCTTTTCAGATTTAGTTATAATAAAAGTTATAAATTAGTTGATAGAGGTATTATAGAAATACTTGGTCCTATGGGTTTATCCAAATTAATAGTTAAAAAAGCTAAAATTTTGAATTTATTACAGTCAGGATCTTTATATCATTATACTTTTAATATTTTAGTTTTTACAACAATTTTAATTATGACTAGACAATTTTGGTACTTTTTTGGTGAAATTGCTGATTACAAAGTATTTTTTGTTTTATTAATATCATTATTTTTTTCATTAAAGAAAAACTAACTTTATTAAATGAAAATGTAGCTTAATTTGGTTAAAGCGTCAACCTGTCACGTTGAAGATTGTGGGTTCGAGTCCCATTTTTTTCGCTATTTTATTTTTTTATTTTTTAAAAACATTATAGTCTACCTGAAATCATATCGAACTCAAGTGTAGTTCTATAAAAAAGTCTTTTTTAAATACTAATTTTATTGGGAATTGTTCTGAAGACTTTTGATAAAGAAATTTAGGCGGATATAACTCAGTTGGTTAGAGTGTTAGGTTGTGGTTCTAAAAGTCACGGGTTCAAATCCCGTTTTTCGCCTTTTACTAGTTTTTAAATTATACTATAATTTCATTAAATTAAGTTTAAATACTAATTTTTATATTTCAGAAAATTTTCGGGTTTAACTCCCATATTTTCTTTATTTCAATCATAATTCCTGCATGTTAAATTTTAATAATAATATATTAAATAATAGAGAGATAAATTTATATAACTATAAATATTTACAGACTAAACATTCTTGGCATTTAGTAGATCCAAGTCCTTGGCCTTTTGTTGCTGCTTTAGGTGGTTTTATTATGACATCAGGTGGTGTTTTATATATGCATAACTACCTCAATGGTGGTTATATGTTATTAACGGGTGTTTTCATATTAATTTATGTGATGTTTACTTGGTGGCGTGATATTATACGAGAAGCTACTTTTGAAGAACAGCATACATTTTCTGTGCAAAGAGGTATGAGATTAGGTATGATTTTATTCATAGTATCTGAAATTATGTTTTTTTTTGCGTTTTTTTGGGCATTTTTTCACTCAAGTTTTTCTCCTGTATTTAATATAGGTGGTGTGTGGCCTCCTGAAGCTATTACGGTAATTCCTACTATGGGAATACCGTTAACTAATACTTTTATTCTTCTTAGTTCTGGAGCAACTGTGACTTGGGCTCATCATGCTATAATTGTTAGAGCAAAAAAACAAGCATTAATATCTTTAATTATCACGGTTATTTTAGCAGTATTGTTTACAGGGTTTCAAGCTTTAGAATATTTTGAAGCTCCCTTTACAATTTCAGATAGTGTTTTTGGTTCTTGTTTTTTCATGACCACAGGGTTTCATGGTTTTCACGTTTTTATTGGTACTTGTTTCATTTTTATCTCATTTTTAAGAATTGTTTTTAATCATTTTACTAATACGCACCATTTTGGATTCGAAGCAGCAGCTTGGTATTGGCATTTTGTTGATGTTGTATGGTTATTTTTATTTGTTACCGTATATTGGTGGGGTGGTATTCAGTAATCCTAAATATTAAAGCTTATAACTCAGTTGGTTAGAGTATACGCCTGATAAGCGTAAAGTCAGTAGTTCAAATCTACTTGAGCTTATATAATTTTAAGATAAAATAGAGCAGTGGTTAGCTCATTAGGCTCATGTCCTAAAGGTCAAAGGTTCAAATCCTTTTTTTATCAATTTAAAGTTAAAAGTAATTAGTTCAATTGGTAGAGCGTCTCGCTTACAACGAGAAAGTTAATGGTTCAAATCCATTATTACTTAGAATCAAGATATTTTTATTTGTTAAAACAAATAAAAAAGATTAAAGTTAAATTAAAAATTGTATCTGTATTCATTTAAAAATGTCAAACTCACGATTAATTATATGGGTAATTAACATATTTAGTTTTTATCTAATTTATATGGATTGTCCTGTTGAATATCAGGTATCGTTTAATGAGTCAGCGTCTCCAACTATGGAAGGTATTATAAATTTTCATAATCATCTTATGGTAGTTTTATGTTTTATTGCTATTTTTGTAGGTTGGTTATTATTAAGCTGTATCCAATATTATTCTGAATTTGAAATAAGTAATAGTACCCAATTTACCCATTCTAAAGAATTAGAAATTATTTGGACATCAATACCTGCTCTAATTTTATTATTTTTAGCTACTCCATCATTTACTCTGTTATATTCTATGGATGAAATTGTAGATCCAGAATTAACCTTAAAAATATTAGGTCACCAATGGTATTGGGGTTATGAAATGTCTGAGTATAATACTTGTTTTGGAGATGTAAATTTACAATATAATTGTTATATGATGGTTTTAGAAGGTTTACCTGACAATAAAAAAGGATATTTCAGGTTACTTGAAACTAATAGAAGAGTATTATTACCTACAGATACTCATATTAGATTATTAGTTAGTGCAGCAGATGTATTACACAGTTGGACTGTGCCTTCTTTTGGGGTTAAAGTAGATGCATGCCCTGGTCGTCTAAATCAATTAAATTTATATTTAAAAAGAACTGGATTATTTTTTGGTCAGTGTAGTGAAATTTGTGGGGTTAACCATGGGTTTATGCCTATCAGTGTTTTAGGGGTTAATTCTTTTCAATTCAATTCTTTTATTTTAAGTCGGATTGAATTTTAACAAGTTTAATATATAACAAATTTATACGGTTAAAAAGTAAATTAAAGCATTAAGTGGATGCCTAAACACCAAAAATTTATATGGGCGTTAAATACGAAATTTTATAACGAGTGTAATACATTGAGAGTTATAAGTTCCCATTTCAGAAAACTGATCTTTTTATTTAAGAATATTTTTAAATTTAATTTAAAAATTATTAAATCTAGTGAATTGAAACATCTAAGTAACTAGTAAAAAAAAATCAATCGAGATACTGTTAGTAGTGGCGAGCGAACATGGTAAAAAGACTTTTACTTATTATAATATTTTTTATTTGAATTTTTAAAAAAAAAATATACCAGAGAAGGTTAAATATATTAAATTTATATTATTAGTCCTGTAAAATAAAATTTAGTTATAGTTATTAAGTAATTATTGAGTAAAATGGTTTATGTCATATATTGTTTGAATATTGGGGAACCACCCTCAAAGTCTTAAAATTTTTGGTGATTGATAGTGAAATAGTACCGTGAGGGAAAGGTGAAATAGAAATTGTGATTTTGAAATAGATACTGAAACTTAATGCTAACAAACAGTTGGAGTTTAAAAAAATAACAACGTACCTTTTGCATAATGGATCAACGAGTTTATTTAAGTGGCAAGCTTAAGCTATATAAAGTGTAGGCTAAAATAAATTAAGTTTAAAAAAGCGTAATTTTTAAAATAATAGTCTCTTAAATAAGACCCGAAACTAGGTGATCTAACCATGAACAGGTTGAATTTAAAGCGGTAACGCTTATTGGAAGACCGAACTTGTATATGTAGAAAAATATTAAGATGATTTGTGGTTAGGGGTGAAAGGCCAATCAAACTTAGAGATAGCTGGTTTTCTGCGAAATCTATTTTAGTAGAGCATTTAAAAACTTTATTTTAAGGTAGAGCACTTAATAAATAAGGGGGACGTAAAGTTTTACCAAATTTAATAAAACTCCTAATATAAAGTAAAAGATTTTAAATAGACAGACTATGAATGCTAAGATTCATAGTCAAAAGGGAAACAGCCCAGACTATTAATTAAGGTCCTTAAAAATAATTAAGTGAAAAAGAAGGTGAAAAAATTATTACAACTAGCAGGTAGGCTTGGAAGCAGCCATCCTTTAAAGAAAGCGTAACAGCTCATTAGTTTAGTTTTTTTGCGTCGAAAATGTACAGGGACTTAAATTATTTACCGAAATTATAGATTAAAAATATTTTTATTTTTAATGGTAGCAGAACGTTCTGTAAATTTAAGAAGGTTTATATTGATATAAACTGAAAAAATCAGAATTGAAAATGTTGATATGAGTAGCGATAAACAATGTGAGAAACATTGTCATTTTAAGTTCAAGGTTTCTAAGAAAAAGCTAATCTTTCTTAGTTTTAGAATCGGCCCCTAAGAAATAAACGAAAGTTATATTTTAATGGGTAATAAAGAAAAAATTTCTTTTATTTTTTAATAGTGACAAAATATGAATTTTATTATTTTTTTTTGGTAAAAATTTAGTAATTAAATATTTTCAGGAAACAGCTTTAAAATTTAAAACCGTACCCTAAACCGACACAGGTGAACAGATTGAGAAAATTAAAATGTTTGAGTTAATTATACTGAAGGAACTCGGCAAAATGACTCCGTAACTTCGGGAGAAGGAGTAACTTTATTAGGGAAACCTTTTAAAGTTGTCACAAAATCGAGGACAGCGACTGTTTAACAAAAACACAGGTCTCTGCAAATTCGTAAGAAGAAGTATAGGGACTGACGCCTGCCCAGTGCTGCAAGATTAATGGAAAAAGTTTTGGCTTTAACCAAAAACCCCTAGTAAACGGCGGCTGTAATTCTGACGGTCCAAAGGTAGCGAAATTCCTTGGCATTTAATTGGTGTCCTGCATGAATGGCGTAACGACTGTCCTACTGTCTCCAGTATAATCTCAGTGAAATTGAATTCTCCGTGAAGATGCGGAGTACTTACGGCTAGACGGAAAGACCCCGTGCACCTTTACTATAATTATGCATTGTAACAATAAATATTATATATAGAATATGTGGAAAGTTTTTATTAAATCTTTACGCTAGTAAATTATTTTAAACAATCAGTGAAATACCACTTTTAATATTTTTTTGTTACTCATTTAAAAAGACATTGTATAATGGGTAGTTTGACTGGGGCGGTCGCCTCCTAAAGAGTAACGGAGGCGCACTTAAGGTAAGTTCAAATCGAAAAATATCGATTGAAGAGCGTAATAGTATATTGCTTGCCTGATTGTAAGATTGACAAATCGAACAAGGACGAAAGTCTGTTATAGTGATCCGGTGATTCTGTGTGGAAAAGGTCACCGCTCAACGGATAAAAGGTACGCCGGGGATAACAGGCTAATCACCCTCTAGAGACCCTATCGACGGGGTGGTTTGGCACCTCGATGTTGGATTATCACATCCTGAAGCTGTAAATGGTTTCAAGGGTTTGGCTGTTCGCCAAGTAACGTGGTACATGATCTGAGTTCAGAACGTCGTGAGACAGTTTGGTCCCTATCTACCGTAAGCATTATGAAAAATGAAAGGATTAGACCTTAGTACGAGAGGACCGGGAAAAATAAACCACTGGTGTATCGGTTGTTATACCCATAGCATAGCCGAGTAGCTAAGTTTATAATAGATAATCATTGAAAGCATTTAAATGAGAAACTAACCTTAAGATATTTTTTCAAAACTACGTAATAGATAATTACGTGATAGGTTTGATGTGTAAGAATTGTAAAATTTTTAGCTTACAAGCACTAATTAAGTTACAAACTTTTTTTAACCTATAAAAAATTAGTTATAATTATTAAATAAAATTTATATTTTTATAAATATTAATTACATTTAGATTTTAGTACAAAAGAATTTTAAATTATAAAATTTACAAAATTATGAGTTTGATCCTGGCTCAGAATGAACGCTATTAGTATGCTTTACACATGCGAGTTTTACATTATTTCAATAAATAATGTAGCGAACGGGTGAGTAATGCGTAGAAAATTTACCTTCAAATAAAGTATAAAATAATTCAATATATTTTAAAAATATATTGTTAAAAGATAATTTTGTTAATACTAATAAATATTTTAAAAATGTTGATTGAAGATATATCTGCGCAAGATTAGGTAGTTGGTAATATTTAAAGATTACCAAGCCTTTGATCTTTAGTTGATTTGAGAGAATGATCAACCACACTGGAACTGAGATAAGGTCCAGGCTAAAATTTTTGGCCAGCAGTGAGGAATATTGGACAATGAACGAAAGTTTGATCCAGCAATACTAAGTAAATGATGACGGCTTATTGTTGTAAAATTTTTTCAGTAATTTTGATAATGACATTATTTAAAGAAGAAGTCCCGGCTAATCTCGTGCCAGCAGCCGCGGTAATACGGGAGGGGCAAGCGTTATTCAGAATAATTGGGCGTAAAGAGTTCGTAGACTGTATTGTAAGTTATTTGTTAAATTTTAAAGTTTATTTTTAAATCAGCATATAATACTGCTTTACTAGAGTTTTAGTTAGAAAAATAGAATTCCATGTGAAGAAGTAATATTCGTAGATATATGGAGGAATATCGTAAGTGAAAACGATTTTTTATTAAAAACTGACGTTGAGGAACGAAAGTATAGGTAGCAAACAGGATTAGAGACCCTGGTAGTCTATACTGTAAACGATGAGTGCTAAAATTTAAAAATTTAGATTTAAAGTTAACACGTTAAGCACTCCGCCTGAGGAGTATAATCGCAAGGTTGGAACTCAAAGGAATTGACGGGGGCCTACTATAAGTGGTGGAGCATGTGGTTTAATGCGATAATCCGCGCAAAACCTTACCAGCTCTTGACATATAAAATAATAAACTTTTTTTTAATTTAAAAATTATTTATCTTTATTTTATACAGGTGTTGCACGACTGTCGTCAGTTCGTGTCGTGAGATTTTTGGTTAATTCCTTTAACGAACGTAACTCTTATTTTTTCTAGTAAATTTAATAATTCATTTTATTAAATTTCAGTAAAAATACGGTCAACGATAAGTTGAAGGAGGGTAAGAATCAAGTCAAGTCACTGTGGCCTTTATGAGCTGGGCTACACACGTGCTACAATGGAAATTACAATATGTAACAATAAAATTAATTAAAGTTATACATTTAAAAATTTTCTTAGTTCGGATTATAAACTGTAACTCGTTTATATGAAGTTGGAATCACTAGTAATCACAAATCAGAATGTTGTGGTGAATATATGTCTTGGCCTTGTACACACCGCCCGTCACATGCAGGAAGTTAATTTTACTTGAAATTTTATCATTTAATTTATTGATTAGTAATTTATTATGATTAGATCATTGAGAGATTAATAACTTGGATGAAGTCGTAACAAGGTAGCTGTACGGGAACGTGTAGCTGGAATAAAAATGAAATAGTTCAGTTGGTTAGAACATTGGGATCATAATCCAAATGTCGGGAGTTCAAATCTCTCTTTCATTATTTTTTAAGGAAAGGTGACTGAGTGGTTTAAAGTGTAGGTTTGCTAAACCTTTGTATAAAATTAAAAGTTATACCATGGGTTCGAATCCCATTCTTTCTTATTAAGTTATTTTGTTTAATATAAAAATATGAGTGAAATCTTAATGTATCAAGTTTATTTTGAAAATTTTTTATTTTTTATTTTTTCAAGTGTTTTAATTATAAGTGGTTTATTAATGATAAGTGTAAAAAATTCAGTTTACTCTATTTTATTTTTAGTAATAAATTTTGCTACAGCTGCATGTATTCTTTTTTTATTAGAGTGTGAATTTATTTCTTTACTTTTTTTAATTATATATGTAGGAGCAATTGCTGTTTTATTTTTATTTGTAATTATGATGCTTGATATAAAATTTTTAGAAGTTCCTAAAGATATTTTCAAATATTTCCCTATTGGAGGTTTAATCGGTGGGTTTTTTTTAATTGAAATATTTTTAATTATTTTAGAAACTTTTAAAAGTAATCCCTACGCAATTTTTAATATGGGTTCTAATTTTACCAATTCTTATACAAATTGGTATTGTAAAATTGATTCAATGCCTGATATTAATGTATTAGGTCAAGTTTTATTTAATTATTATGTTATCCAATTATTAATTGCTGGTTTAATTCTATTATTAGCTGTAATTGGAGCTGCAGTTTTAACTGTAACTAGTGTTTCGTCAAAATCTAAAAAACAATTTTTTTTTAAACAAATTTCTAGAAGTTACAAAAATATTTTGGTAATTTAATTATATAAAAAACAACATGAATAATTTAATAACATTAAAAAATATTAGTCTCATTCCTGAGTTCTTTTTAGGACTCTCTTTAATCTATTTACTTATATTTGGTTCTATTATAAGTACACATAAAACTCGTCCTTTAATTCAAGATTTAATATTAAAATTATCTGTTTTAATTTTAATATTATCTTTATTTCTTGTATTTAATGATAAACTTTGGGTTATTGAAAATTTAACTTTTAATAATACTATTATTTATGATTATTTAAGTTTTTTTTCTAAAATAACTATTTTAGTTTTTTCGTTAATATCTATTCTAATGATTCGATTTTATATAAAAGATCAAAAATTAAATCAATTTGAATATACAATTATTATATTATTAGCGGTTTTAGGTTTTTTATTATTATGTTCTGCAAATGATTTAATCACAGCATATTTAGCTATTGAATTGCAAAGTTTAGCTTTTTATGTTATGGCGTCTTTTAAAAAAAAATCTTCTTTTTCAGTAGAAGCTGGATTAAAATATTTTGTACTAGGATCTTTTTCATCTGCATTATTTTTATTTGGGTCATCTCTTATTTATGGAGTAACAGGGACTTTAAATTTTGAAGATTTTAAAGATTTATTTTTAAATTCTAGGCCAAAAGAAGATTTAGCTGATTCAATAGAGTTTTTATTTGGGTCATCTCTTATTTATGGAGTAACAGGGGCTTTAAATTTAGAAGATTTTAAAGATTTATTTTTAAATTCTAGGCCAAAAGAATATTTAGCTGATTCAATAGAGTTTATTCCATTCGAATCAGATTTAGTTCAAATTGCGTCTTTATTTATTATAGTTAGTTTATTTTTTAAACTTGCAGTAGCACCAATACATGCATGGTCTCCGGATGTTTATGAAGGATCTCCTACCAGTTCTACTATTTTTTTTGCTGTGGTTTCTAAATTAAGTATTTTAGTTTTATTAACCAGGATTTTTCAGTATAGTTTCCATGGTTTTATTTACAATTGGAGATATTACATCGTAGTTATCGCAGTTTTATCGGTTATAGTTGGTTCTTTTACTGCACTAGAGCAAAAAAAACTGAAAAGTTTATTAGCATATAGTTCGGTCAGTCATATTGGTTATATTCTAATTGCTTTTAGTACAGGAACTTTTGAAGGGATACAGAGCATGTTTGCGTATATATTAATTTATATGTTAGCAGGTTCTTGTGTTTGGTCTATTTTTTTAATTCTAAGATTAAAATCTTTTCATTTCAAAAAACAAAATAAAGATTTAACTGATATTAGTTTGTTAGTAAAATCTAATAATATAATAGCCATTTGTTTTTCTATCGTTTTACTTTCAATTGCAGGGTTTCCACCTTTAGTAGGATTTTTTACAAAAATGAGTATTTTTTTAAGTGCACTTGAATCTTCCATGTATCTTGTTTCAGTTATTAGTATTTTAGCTAGTGTTATTTCTACTTTTTACTACATACGGATTATAAAAATTATTTATTTTGAGAATTTATTAGTAGGTAGGTTATATTATCCTTTACGGTTTATTGAAACCATTATTGTTATAACCCTTTTTTTTTCTTTTATCTTTTTATTTATAAATCCTACATTATTATATTTAATATCTTATAAATTAAGTTTATTAGGCTTTTTTTAGGATAAACATTTTTAGCTCAGTTGGATAGAGCAATAGCCTTCTAAGCTGCTGGTCATAGGTTCAAATCCTATAAAATGTTATTATTATTTAATTTTAAAAGCAGTCATTATGTTAAGTACACAAAATATTTTAAATTATTTACTTTTATTACCTGTTACCGGTATTGTTTTATTATTATTAAGTCCATCTTGGAATACTAAAATATTAAAATTTATAGCTTTAATAACTTCTAGTATTACCTTTATTCTATCCATTTTATTATGGATATGGTTCGATAAGTCTACAGGTAATTTTCAATTTGTAGATAAAATATTATGGATACCTAATATGAATATCAATTTTACAGTAGGTATAGATGGTATTTCTTTATTTTTTATTATTTTAACAACATTATTAATATTTTTATGTTTATTGGCCAGTTGGAACAGTATTCATACAAATTTAAAAGAATACTTAATTTGTTTTTTAATTATGGAATTTTTTTTAATCGGTGTTTTTTGTATTTTAGATTTATTATTGTTCTATATTTTTTTTGAGAGTGTTTTAATTCCTATGTATTTAATTGTTGGCGTTTGGGGATCTCGAGAAAGAAAAATTAGAGCAGCTTATTTTTTTTTTCTTTATACTTTATTAGGTTCTGTTTTAATGTTACTAGGTATATTATATTTATATTATCAAGTAGGTACTACTGATTATGAGATATTAGTTACTACGTTTTTGACTTTAAAAGAGCAAAAATTTTTATGGTTGGCTTTCTTTGCTTCTTTTGCTACTAAAGTTCCTATGGTTCCTGTTCATATTTGGTTACCTGAAGCACATGTAGAAGCCCCAACTTCAGGATCTGTAATTTTAGCCGGTGTTTTATTAAAATTAGGTACTTATGGGTTAATTAGATTTTCTTTTCCACTTTTTCCAGAAGCTTCTTATTTCTTCACCCCTTTAGTTTTTTCTATTGCAGTTACAGGAATAATTTATACTTCTTTTACTGCAATTAGACAGACTGATTTTAAGCGTATTATTGCTTATACATCTGTAGCTCACATGAATCTAGTTATTGTAGGTATGTTTAGTTTTAATAGTATTAGTTTAGAAGGTGCATTATTACAAAGTATTAGTCATGGTTTTGTTGCTAGTGCTTTATTTTTAATTATTGGTGTTGTTTATGAAAGACATCATACCAGAATGGTTAAATATTATGGTGGATTAGTTCATGTTATGCCTATTTATATATTTATTTTTTTGTTTTTCACAATGGCAAACATAGGTTTACCTGGAACAGGAAGTTTCATAGGTGAATTTTTAATTTTAATAGGGGCTTATCAGTTAAATACTACAATTACATTTTTTAGTGCTACAGGTATGGTTTTAGGTGGTTGTTACTCTTTATGGTTATTTAATAGAATTGCTTATGGTAATTTAAAATCTCAATATTTAGTAGCATTTATAGATATTAATAAAAGAGAGTTTTTAGTTTTTTTTCCTCTTATTTTGGGTACTTTGGTAATGGGATTATATCCTGATATCTTTTTAAATCCAATGCATATGAGTGTTAATGTGCTTTTAGAGCATATGAATGTTTAATAAAAGTCCTTATCGTCTAGTGGTTAGGACATTACCCTTTCACGGTAGTAACACGGGTTCAAATCCCGTTAAGGATAAATAAATTTTATTAAAAAATGTCATTAAAAAAAAAAGATTTAATAAAACAAATAAAAAATTTTACTATTAATTTTGGACCTCAACATCCTGCAGCACATGGTGTTTTGAGATTAGTATTAGAATTAAAAGGAGAAGTTATTTATAGAGCAGATCCTCATATAGGTCTTTTACATCGAGGAACTGAAAAATTAATTGAATATAAAAATTATATTCAAGCTTTACCCTATTTTGATAGGTTAGATTATGTTTCTATGATGTCACAAGAATATACTTATTGTTTAGCTGTAGAAAAACTATTAAATTGTCAGGTTCCTTTACGTGCTCAATATTTACGTGTACTTTTTGCAGAAATAACCCGTATTCTTAATCATTTATTAGCTGTAGGTTGTCACGCTATGGATGTAGGAGCTTCAACTCCTCTATTATGGTTTTTCGAAGAGAGAGAAAAATTAATGGAATTTTATGAACGTGTTTCTGGAGCCAGAATGCATGCAGCTTATTTCCGTCCTGGAGGAGTACATACAGATATACCTTTAGGTCTTTTAAACGATATCTATATATTTTCACAGCAATTTAGCACCCGGTTAGATGAAATGGAAGAATTATTGACAGAAAATCGTATTTGGAAACAACGATTAGTTGATGTTGGTGTGGTTTCTTTAGAAGAAGCTCAAAATTGGAGTTTCAGTGGTGTTATGCTTAGAAGTTCTGGTATTAATTGGGATTTAAGAAAAACACAACCTTATGATATTTATGATAAGTTAGATTTTAAGATTCCTGTTGGTGTTAATGGTGATTGTTTTGATAGGTATTTAATTAGAATATTAGAAATGCGAGAGTCTTTAAAGATCATAGAACAATGTTTGAATAATATTTCTGTGGGTGTAATAAAAGTAACTGATAAAAAAATTTCTCCACCTAAAAGAAAGGATATTAAAACATCTATGGAATCTTTAACTCATCATTTCAAAATATATACTCAAGGATTTACTGTTGATAATAAAGAAACTTTTACTGCAAGTGAAGCACCTAAAGGTGAGTTTGGTGTTTATTTAATTTCTGATGGCACAAACAGGCCTTACAGGTGTAAGATTAAAGCCCCTGGATTTAATCACTTACAGGCGTTAAATTTTATGTCCCAACATCATATGCTTGCCGATGTTGTTACTATTATTGGTACTCAAGACATTGTTTTTGGTGAAGTAGATAGATGATTTCAAAAAAATATAAAACTAATAATTTAATATTTTTTTCTAATGGAAGTTCGTTAAAAAAAACAGATTCCCCTAAAATAAAAAAAACTAATTTTTTCGTTTATTCTAAAGATTACAAGTCTTCTGTTAATTGGATAAATCCCCATAACAACTTAAACAATTTTTATAAATTAAATGAAGAATTAGTTAATTATAGAACTAAATTTTTTCGTCCTTAATCTTTTTATGTATTATAAATTAACTTTAAATTCAATACAAAATCTAACCAATATACTGCCTATCTTAAAAATTCAAATATTTTATAATGAAATTGTTTTATTTATTGAATCTAAATATTTACTAAGTACATTATTATTTTTAAAAAATCATACGATGTTTCAATATAAAATATTAACCTGTATTTCAGGAGTTGATTATCCTGACCGAAAATATAGATTTGAAATAGTGTATGATTTATTAAGTGTCGTATTTAATAATAGACTGAGAATTAAAATTATTCAAAACGAATTACAGTCTTTAGAATCATGTGAATCAATTTATCTATCAGCTAACTGGTATGAGTGTGAAATTTGGGATATGTATGGAGTTTTTTTCAGAAATCATAGTAGTTTAAGACGAATTTTAACAGATTATGGGTTTGAAGGGCATCCATTAAGAAAAGATTTCCCTTTAACAGGTTTTATTGAAATGAGATACAATGAAACTCAAAAAAGAGTAATAAGTGAGTCTATTGAATTTTCTCAAGAATATAGAACTTTTAATTTTATTAGTCCTTGGAATGAAAAATAGTATTCACAAAGATATTAATAAAAGACGAAATATTTACAAATTGGAGAATAAGAAACTGATTTTGAAAAGTATAAGTAAAAATACAAGTTTAACAAATTCAATAAGATTAAATGCTAATTTAAAATTATTCAATTTATCTTCGAAACATTCTAAAATAAATTCCGTAAATCGTTGCATTTTTACAGGCCGAAAATCTAAAATATCTAAAAAATACAGATTTTCTAGAATAAGTTTTTTTAAAGTAGCAAGTTCAGGTTCTATATTTGGGATTAGAAAATCAAGTTGGTAAAATTATTTGATAACTACTTATTTATATATTTTATGTTAATTTACGATGGTATAGCTCGTTGGTTTTTTTCTACCAATCATAAAGATATAGGTACTTTATATTTAATATTTGGTGCCTTTTCAGGAGTAGCTGGTACTACTCTTTCCGTTTTAATTCGATTAACATTATCGTTACCTTCTAGTCAATTTTTAAGTGATAATTACCATTTATACAATGTTATTGTTACAGGTCATGCTTTCGTTATGATTTTTTTCATGGTAATGCCTGTTCTAATTGGTGGATTCGGTAACTGGTTTGTTCCATTGATGATAGGAGCACCTGATATGGCATTCCCTAGAATGAATAATATCAGTTTTTGGTTACTACCTCCTTCATTATTGTTATTAGTAGCTTCTATGCTAGCAGAAGCTGGTGTTGGTACAGGATGGACTGTATACCCTCCATTATCTAGTGGTAATTCTCATTCTGGTGCTTCGGTTGATTTAGCCATTTTTAGTTTACATTTATCAGGAGCTGCTTCCATCTTAGGGGCAATTAATTTTATATGTACTATCCTTAATATGAGAGTTAAAGGATTATTTATGCATCGGTTACCTTTATTTGTATGGTCAATTTTAATAACTGCGGTGTTATTATTATTATCTTTACCTGTATTAGCTGGTGCCATTACAATGCTATTAACTGATAGAAATTTTAATACTACTTTCTTCGATCCTGCTGGAGGCGGAGACCCTGTATTATACCAACATTTATTTTGGTTTTTTGGTCACCCAGAAGTTTATATTTTGATTTTACCTGGTTTTGGTATTATTAGCCATATTATAGTTAGTGCTGCAAGAAAACCTATTTTTGGTTATTTAGGAATGGTTTATGCTATGTTTTCTATAGGAGCTTTAGGTTTTATCGTGTGGGCACACCATATGTATACTGTAGGATTAGATATTGATACTAGAGCATATTTTACTGCTGCTACAATGATTATAGCTATACCTACAGGTATAAAAATATTTAGTTGGTTAGCTACACTATGGGGAGGTTCAATTGATTTAAGAACTCCTACATTATTCGCTTTAGGTTTTATTTTTTTATTTACTATAGGTGGATTAACTGGTGTTGTTTTAGCCAACTCAGGTATTGATATAGCTTTACATGATACTTATTATGTTGTTGCTCATTTTCATTATGTATTGTCTATGGGTGCCGTTTTTTCTATGTTAGGCGGAGTATATTATTGGTTTGATAAAATTACGGGAGTTAAATATTCTGAAACTTTAGGACAAATTCATTTTTGGATATTTTTTGTGGGAGTAAATGTAACATTTTTTCCCATGCACTTTTTAGGTATTGCAGGTATGCCTCGACGAATACCTGATTATCCTGATGCATTTTTAATATTTAATCGTATAGCATCTTATGGATCTTACATTTCAGCTTTATCAGCTTTATTTTTCTTTTATGTTGTTTTTTCTGCTTTTACTAAAGGAAATCGTATAGAAGTTAAAAAAACTATTAAGTATTAATTATTATTTAAAGTAAAAAATTAATTTAAGGTTACTTTTTTGGTTCGAATCCAAAATTACTTTTATTTTTTTGTTATATATTGTTAAAAGTTATGAATTTTAAAAAATCAAAAATTAAAAAAAATTATAATTCAAATTTTATGTCATCTTTTATTACTAAAAGTATTAGATGGAATAAAAATTATTTATTATCTTTTGTCGACAGTCATTTAATCCATTACCCATCTCCAATTAATTTAACATACGCTTGGAGTTTTGGAGTAACTGCAGGTATTTGTTTAATTATACAAATTCTTACAGGAGTTTTTCTAGCAATGCATTATACTCCTCATATTGATTTAGCTTTTAGTAGTGTAGAACATATTATGAGAGATGTTAATAATGGTTGGTTAATTCGTTATACACATGCTAATGGGGCTTCTATGTTTTTTATAGCTGTTTACAGTCATATATTTAGAGGTTTATACTATGGTTCATATATGCATCCAAGACAACTTTTATGGTGTTCTGGGGTATTAATTTTTATATTAATGATGGGTACAGCATTTATGGGTTATGTACTTCCTTGGGGTCAAATGAGTTTTTGGGGAGCGACAGTTATTACAAATTTAGCTACTGCTATACCTATAATAGGACAACCTATTGTAGATTGGCTTTGGGGCGGATTTACCGTTAATAATGCAACATTAAATAGATTTTTTAGCTTACATTTTTTATTCCCTTTTTTAATAGCAGGATTATCATTAGTTCATTTAGCATTATTGCATAAAGATGGATCAAATAACCCATTAGGAGTAGATACGTCTGTAGATAAAATTCCATTTTATCCATATTTTTTTGTTAAAGATTTATTTGCTGTATCTGTATTTTTATTTGTATTTGGTATTTTTGTTTTTTATTTTCCTAATGCTATGGGTCATCCTGATAATTATATTCCAGCTAACCCTTTAGTAACTCCTGCTCATATTGTACCTGAATGGTACTTTTTACCTTTTTATGCTATATTAAGATCTATACCTGATAAATTAGGTGGCGTAGCAGCAATGGGAGGAGCTTTAGCTGTTTTATTTTTAATACCTTTTACAAACACTTCTGAAATAAGAAGTACTACTTTTAGACCAATTTTTAAAATTTTTTATTGGTTGCTAGTAGCTGACTTTTTAATTTTAGGTTGGATAGGTCAGAAGCCTGTAAAAAGTATTTTCGTAACTGTTGGTCAGGTAGCCACTGTTTATTACTTTTTTTTCTTTCTGATATTAATACCTTTAATTGGAAATATTGAATCTTTTTTAATAAAAAAAAAGATATAATTTTTTAATGGGGTATAGCCAAATTGGTAAGGCTCTCGCTTTTGGTGCGAGGATTTATAGGTTCAAATCCTGTTACCCCAATATTAAAAATTTTATGTTATTTACCCCTTTAGAGCAATTTCAAATTATTTCTTTGTTTTCTATAAAATTGTTTTGTTTAGACTTTTCTGTGACTAATTTATTTCTTATTAATATTTTAGTTTTAGTGTCATTTATTGTTTTAATTTTATTCATGAGTTCTAATGATAAAACTTTTTTTTTCATACCTAATAACTGGCAAACTTTATTAGAAACTGTTTATGAAACAGTTTCACAATTATTATTTGATAATTTAAATCTAAACGGAGAAAAATATTTTCCTTTTATTTCTGTTTTATTTTTATATATTTTATTAGTAAACTTAATAGGTTTAGTTCCTTATAGCTTTACTGTTACAAGTCATTTAATAGTAACATTTGCTTTATCTTTTTCAATATTTATTGGTGTTAATATTATTTGTGTAAAACTTTATAAGTTTGAAATGTTATCTTTATTTATTCCTTCAAACACTTCTTTTGGTTTAGCTTTATTATTAGTACCTATTGAATTTGTATCTTATATTTTTAAACCTATTAGTTTAGGAGTTCGGTTATTTGCTAATTTAATGGCGGGTCATACTTTATTAAAAGTTATAGTAGGTTTTGCTTGGAGTATGTTGTTATTAGAAGATTTTTTATCTTTTTTTCATATAGTTCCGTTATTAATTTTAATCTTATTAGTAGGATTAGAGTTAGGTGTTGCTGTTATACAAGCATATGTTTTTACTATTTTAACTTGTATTTATTTAAACGATAGTATTAATTTACATTAATTTTCAATACAATTAAATGATAATTTATTTATATTTAAAATCAAAAAATTTAAACTCATTAAAATTTTTTTTCAAGTTATTCTATAATTTTTGTTTTAAAAATTGTATTAATTACAATAAGATTTCAAAAATATCTAACAAAGTTTATTTTTTTTCAATTCTTAAATCACCACATGTTAATAAAACATCGCAATCTCAATTTGAATATAGAGAATTTCAAAAAAAAATTGTATTTTCTACAAATAACACTGTCAAAACTTTAATAATTTTAAAATTTTTTCAAGTTAATCTTTGTTCAGACGTTAATGTTAAAATAAAAATGGTTTCTAACTCCAAAAAAACTAAGAAATTTTTTGAACCAAAAAAATCTCAAATAATTACTCTAAATAATATCAAGTATTTAAATATGTTTGATATTGCAGGAGAAAGGTTTTTAACTCTATAATTGTTTAAATAGCTCAGTAGGTAGAGCAAAGGACTGAAAATCCTTGTGTCGACAGTTCAAATCTGTCTTTAAACATTTTATTTATAAAATGAAATATCATTTATGGAACATGTTTACCAATATTAAAAATGGTCAACTCTCAAAGAAACTTTTTGTTTTACAACCAAAAAAAAAATTATGTTCTCAATTTTTAAATGTTTTATGGGATGAAGGATTAATTTTAGGTTACAGAACATATCATAAAAATTCTAAAATGATTATAATATTTTTAAAATACAATAAACACAAATCTTGTATTAGTGATACTGTTCTAATTTCAAAACCTGGAAAAAGAATATATTATTCTGTAAAACAGTTATGGAAAATTGAATCTAACGTAGGAATTTTAATTTTATCTACCAATAAAGGAATTTTATCTTTACAGAAATGTAAGCAATTAAATATTGGGGGTGAACCTTTTGTATTTTTAAATTAATAACATGGTACTTTTAAAAAAAAAATATTTAATAAAAATACCGTCATCAATAAAATTTTTTTATTGCTCAACAACTAAGTTTTTATTGTTAAATAAAAATAAAAATGTACTGTTAAAAAAATTAAAGGTTCAGCCAATTATTAATAAAGAAAAACGTTATATTTATATAACAAATAGTGTATTCACTAAAGAGATATCACAAGTTAATTGTAGAGAAATTGAAATATCAGAGATCAAACAATTAATAAGGCAATTAAGTTCTATTATATTTAAAAAATTAATTTTAAAAGGTATAGGGTATCGGTCAATTTTACTATTTAAAAACAATAAAACTATATTACAGTTAAAATTAGGTTATAGTCATCCTATATATATCAACATTCCTAATAATATAAAAATATTATGTCCTAATTTTAATAATTTATATATTACAGGAAATTCTTTAGAGTCTATTAATAACATAATTTCATTAATTAGAAATTTTAGAAAACCTGAACCATATAAAGGAAAAGGGGTGTTATATGAATATGAAAAAATTATACTAAAAGAAGGAAAAAAAGTTTAAAATGAAAATAAAAAATTTAAATCAATCAAACTATAATAAAATCCAAGTAAATTTATTAAATTTAAAATTTTATTTAAAACCAACTGTTGTATCTAAAATCACCAATATAAATCAATTAAAGTCATTACTAAATTTTGTTGAAATAAATTTAAAAACAATATTAAAAATTATTTTTGAATATCATCAATTAAACAGATTTATTATATTCGTAGGATTTCCAGATATAGGTAGTTTAAAATTTTCATTATTGTTCAAACGTTTAAAGTATAATCATATTCAAAATAAAATATGGATTGATGGTTTTTTATGTAATCCTAATTTAATTAATAGGTATTTGACTTCAAAAAGAACGGAATATTTTTTTAAAAAAGAAAATCTATATTTTTTTAAAAATTTTATAAATTTTTCAAGTAAAAAAAAAATTCCTGATTTAATAATAGTATTCAATCAAAAAGATAACAAAAATGTGATTAAAGAAGCTTATAAGTTAAAAATTCCTGTAATAACTTTTATGGGTGATAATTCTAATGGTAGTGTTTCTATTGGAAATATCTTGCAATTTAATTCATTTTATATTTCAAAACTATTAAGTAAGTTTTTTTATTTTATACTTTCTGCTGTTTTAACACGTCAGTTAAAAAAAAATAATAAAAAATAATATGAAAATAAAAAGATCCAGATATAAACCTTTATATAAAAAATTTATTCGTTTAAGAAAAAATATACAAAATCGTAAAAAAATTTTAACATCTTTTAAATCGAAAAAATGGTATAATTTAGTATCGTTTTTAAACAATATGTTAGTTCGACGTAAAAAAAATTTTAGAGCTTATGACTTAAACCAATATTTTATTTCTCGATTTAGTGTATCTTATAAAAAAAAATTTTTATTTAATTTGTTGGCCAAACAACGATTAAGTTTATTTTATGGTGTTTTACCAGAAAAATATTTAAAAAAATTAATTAGAATTTCTAAAATTGAATGCAATAATTTAAAATTATTACCATCGACTTTACTAATCATTTATTTAGAAAAGAGATTGGATACTGTTTTATACAGGTCACATTTCGCAAAAAGCTTGAGAGAATCTCGTTTACTGATACAGCACGGTCACGTATACGTAAATAATTTAGTTGTTAGTACTAACATGTATCAATTAAAGAAAGGTGATATTATTCAAATATCTTCTAAATATGAGAATACTCTAAAATATAATATATTTTCTTCTAATCTTTGGCCATTACCTCCTAAATACTTATCTATAAATTACAAAACCTTTCAAATTTTTTATTTAGATAATTTACAATTAACAAATTTCTCACAATATTTTCCTTTTTCATTAGAATTAAATTCAATTGTAAATTATCATAAGTATTAAAAAATAAGTGTCTTTAATAGCTCAGTGGTAGAGCAAATGGCTGTTAACCATTAGGTCGTTGGTTCGAATCCAACTTGAAGAGTTTAAATGGAAATAATCGGATTTGAACCGATAACTTTATGTTTGCAAAACATACACTCTACCATTGAGTTATATTCCCTAACTTTCATAAAAAAAGTAGTTGTATTTATATGAAATTTTTATAGTTTTTATTACCTTCAGTTATTATTAAATTTAAATTATTTTCTATATTTATTATTTTGTCAGAACCTGTTTGAATTTTTTTAGTCCTAAATTTTTTTGTTTCAATATATAAGGGTATTGTTTTTTCAATGTTATAATAATAAAACATTGAAAATGAAACTAACAAACCAAAAATTTGAGCACCTAAACTTAATAAATCAAATTGTGGGATTTTATTTTTAATGCTCATTTGGTGGAATTGGTAGACACGTCAGACTTAAAATCTGATTCTTTATAAGAGTATCGGTTCAAGTCCGATAATGAGTATATTGTTAAAAACCAAAATGATGGAATTTGGTAGACATGCTAGGTTTAGGTTCTAGTTCTTTATGAAGAGAGTAGGGGTTCAAGTCCCCTTTTTGGTAATTAAAACTTTTATTAAAAATGCCTACTATTAATCAATTATGTAAAAAAAAAAGAAAATCAAAACGATCTTTAAATAAAGTTCCGGCTTTAAAAGGATCCCCTCAAAAAAAAGGGTTTTGCTTAAAAGTATTTACTAGAACTCCTAAAAAACCTAATTCAGCAATTAGAAAGTTAGTAAAGTTAAGATTGACAAATAATGTTAAAGTAAATGCATACATTCCTGGTGAAGGTCATAATTTACAAGAATATTCTACAGTTTTAATGCGCGGTGGTCGAGTTAAAGATTTACCTGGTATAAAATATCATTTAATCCGTGGTAAATTTGATCTTTTAGGTTTAAAACAAAGAAAAACATCTAGATCAAAATATGGAGCTAAAAAAATTTAAATTTAAACAATCACTTAAAAAAATTAAATTAAAAGTTAAAATTTATAATTATTTAACTTTAAATGGTAATAAAGAATTATCCGAAAAAATATTTAGAAATTGTTTAAAGAAAATACAAAAAACAACAAAAAAAAATTCGGAATTAGTTTTTAAAGTAGCTTTAAGAAATATTACTACTCCAATTTCTACTGTAACAAAAAAACAAAGAAAAAAACAAATAGTAATTCCTTTTTTTCTAAGAAAAGAGATGCGAATTTATCTAGCCATAAAATTTATAGTTACAGTTTCAAAAATAAATTATAATATTACTCATAATTTATCGAAACAAATTTTAGAGGGATCTAACAATAAAGGCTCTTTAAAAAACAAAATAAAAGAACTAAATCAAAAATCATTTAGTAATAAAAATTTTGCGCATTACAGATGGTTTTAAATATACGCTAAATAGGATTTGAACCTAAAACCTTCGGGACCGAAATCCGACGCTCTATCCAGTTGAGCTATAAGCGTTTTTATAATATTACAAATTAAATTTAAATGATTCAACAACAAACAATATTAAAAGTTGCAGACAACTCTGGAGCTAAACTTGTAAAATGTATTAAAGTATTGGGGGGATTTAAACGAAAAGTAGCATTTTTAGGAGATATTGTTATTGTTTCTGTAATTAAATTAAGGAATAAATCAAAAATTTTTTCAAAAGTAAAAAAAGGAGAGATTTATAAAGCTTTAATACTTCGTACAAAACATTCTGTTAAAAAGCGTGGTATTAATATTTCTTTTGATGAAAATTACGTATGTTTAATTAATAAACAAGGAAAACCTATTTCAACTAGAATTTTTGGTCCCATACCCAAAGAATTAAAAAAACATAAGTGGGTTAGATTATCTAGCCTATCATCAGGATTTTTGTAAAATATAATTATGAAATTTTATAAAAATTATTTTGAAGAAATTGTAGCTTACGATTTTTTAACAAAATTTATATTTAAACAGTCATCAGATTTTCCAAAAATAACTAAAATTATATTAAGTTTAGAATATAAAAATCCTTCATCTATTCAATTAATAAGTTCTTTATTAGCCTTAGAAATCATAGGGATTCAAAAAGCATCTTTAATTACAACAAGTAAACCAAATATTAATATAAAAATAAGAAAAGGTCAACCCATAGGTTGTAAAGTTACCTTAAGAAATACAAATATTTATAATTTTTTATCAAATTTTTTATTAATTATTTTACCTCAAGATAGGCAGTTAAAGCCTATCCAAATAAAAAACAAAAAGAGTTATAATCTTTCTTTAAAATTTAACGGTATATTAACATTTTCAGAGTTAGAAAATTATTATCAGTTTTTTAAATTAATCTCTAATTTAAGTGTTGTAATAGTCACAAATTCTAACAGTTTAGCTGAGTTTTTATTTTTATTAGTCTCTTTAAAATTACCGTGTGTAAAAAAAATTATTTAAGTGGATATAACTCAATTGGTAGAGTGTAATCTTGCCAAGATTAAAGTTGAGGGTTCAAATCCCTTTTTTCACTATTTTCAAGATTTGGATGAGTGGTCGAGAGGTTTAAGGCGTTAGTTTTGAAAACTAAAGTATTTTTAAATACCGTGGGTTCGAATCCCTCCTCTTCCTACTATTATTTCAAAAATTAAGGCTAAATAACATAATTTGGTAATGTATGAAATTGCAAATTTTATAATGGTGGTTCAAATCCGCCTTTAGCTTTTATTAAAAAACTTATATGTTACTTTTTATAATTACTATTCTATTAAAAATTCTTGTTATTATAATACCTTTATTAATCTCTGTTGCCTATTTCACTATTGCAGAAAGAAAATTAATAGGTATAATTCAAAGAAGAAAAGGACCTAACGTTATTGGTTTTCTTGGTTTACTTCAACCTTTGGCTGATGGTTTAAAATTATTTACTAAAGAAACTATTTTACCTAGTAACTCAAATTTATCTATTTTTTTATTTGCTCCTGCCTTAACATTTATTTTAAGTTTAATAGGGTGGGCTGTAATACCTTTTTCAGAAGAAATAGTACTATCTGATTTAAATGTTGGAATTTTATATTTATTTGCTGTATCTTCTTTAAGTGTATATGGTATTATTATGGCAGGTTGGTCCAGTAATTCAAAGTATCCTTTTTTAGGTGCTTTAAGATCCGCTGCTCAAATGATATCTTATGAAGTTTCGTTAGGTTTTATTATTATAAACGTATGTCTTTGTTCTGGGTCATTTAATTTAACTGAAATTGTAATGTCTCAACAAAAAATTTGGTTTTGTATACCTTTATTTCCTGCTTTCGTTATGTTTTCAATTTCAATGTTAGCAGAAACAAACAGGCATCCATTCGATTTACCTGAAGCTGAAGCTGAGTTAGTATCTGGTTATAATGTTGAATACTCTGCAATGACATTTGCTTTATTTTTCCTAGGTGAATACGCTAATATGCTTTTAATGAGCTCTTTAATTTCTGTATTATTTTTAGGAGGTTGGTTATCTTTAATTGATATTTTTCCCTTAAATATAATTCCGGGAGTTGTATGGTTTAGTTTAAAAATTTGTTTAGGTGTTGCTTTTTTTATTATTACAAGAGCGACTTTACCTAGATATCGTTATGATCAATTAATGTTCATAGGATGGCAATGCTTTTTACCTTTATCTTTGGGTTATTTACTTTTTACTTCTGGTTTATTGATCAGTTTTAATTGGTTACCTTAAATATTTTTTATTTTATCATTAAATATTGTTAAAAATATTATAATTTCAAATAAGAGTATAAATATAGTTCCAATACAAATTTGACTGAAAATATCGGGAGGTGTTATTATAGCAGCAATTAAAAAATGTGTTAAATAGATAATCTTTTTATAATGTTTAAAATAAAAGATTTTTGTTTTTGTTTCTATTAAAAATAGACTTAATATTATTATTGTAAACACTAATACTATTGAGTTTAATGTGTATATAAATGTAAAATATTCATTTAATTTAGCTTCAAAAAAAAAAGAAATCTTTTGATCTGTTTGAAATTTTAAAAAAAATTTCCAGCTCCAAGGTAATATAAAATTATATAAAAATAATGTTGAACTAAAATATATTATAATTGTTTTTATATATGTATTATTTAAAATGTTATATTCAAAAATATACAATCCTGGCGTTATAAACATAAAAATTTGATATATAAAATAAAATAATAAAATTTGGTTGCTTATAAGAAATACTAATTGAATATAGGTATAAAAAGGCTCACTTAAATCAGTATATATAAAATAAAATGTGTTAGTTTTATATAAAAATAGACTAGGTTTTATAGATAAGTATAATAAGGTATCTTTATAATTATAACTTATAATTACATTAGAAGTCCAAGAGATTCCTATTAAGAGTAATCTATTTTTTATTTCATATAAATATTTTTTAATCATATTTTTATTTTTAAAAATAGGAGGGTAGCTTAGTGGTAGAGCGTTGGTTTCCAAAACCAAAGGTCAAGGGTTCAAGTCCCTTTTTTCCTGGAACTTTTTTTTAAATTGTTAAAAAAACTTTTGATTTTTTTCAAATTTTTTTCGAAATCTCCAAAAAATAAAAAACTAAGTAGTAACAAAATAATTAATTGAGAAAAACTTATATTCATTAGATTTTATTTTTAAAATTTTATTCAAAGCTTATAGTTCAGGGGTAGAACGTACCGCTCATAACGGTTTTGTCGTAGGTTCAAATCCTACTAAGCTTAAAAGAGTATATTATTATGAAACTAAATTTAAAATATTATAATAGTCAAAAAATAAAAAAATTATTAAAACTAAAAGACATTGTTTTCATTTCATGTTTGAATTTTGAAAATAATAAAAAAAGATTGGTTATTGAACAATTTTTTAAAAATAATTGTTCTCAAAACACTTCTTCAAAAAGTTTACTTACTCGAAATATTATTAAAAATTCTATCTACAGTTATAATAAAAATATTTTTTATGGTAATATTAGTTTTTTTTATTTTTTAAAGAATACTTTACAATCCTTAAAGAATTTTCAGATTATGACAAAAAAATTCATTTTGTTATCCGTAAAATTTGAAAATAAAATCTATTTACATAATCAGGTTTATAAAATGAGTTCATTAGTTTATAAAGATAATATAAAGATATTAGTAAAAAACTTTAAGGGTTTAATAAAAATTTTTCCTATTTCTTTGGAAAAAAGATTAAAGATTTCAAAATAATGTGATTTGAACACATGACTTCCTGTTCCCAAAACAGACACGCTACCAGACTGCGTTATATTTTGTAATTATTATTTGAAGAGAGTAGGATTTGAACCTACGATGGGTGTAACCCAATAGATTTACAATCTACCACTATAAACCGCTCAGTCATCTCTTCTTTTCAATTATTAAAAATTTATTTTCGTCTAATTTTTTTTGGTCTACAACCATTATGTGGTAATAAATTATGATATATTATAGCTTTAATTAAAACTTTTTCTTTTAATTTTTTAATTATGAGTTTTTGATTGTTTTTGATACCCTTAAATCTTAATAAAACACTTTTATTCTTTAAAAATGTTATGCGAGATAAAATTTTTTTTAATATTGATATTAAAGTAAATTTTTTTGTTTTTTGTGATCCTTTAAATCCTAATAAACCTGCTGTATAGTATAGTTTTAAGTTACCTGTTCTATCAGTTATATTAAAATTAATATTACTAGATGATAAGTATATATTTATCGTATAAAATATTAATGGTTTTATTTTATTATTATAGTGTTGTAATCTTTTATATTTATACTTTAATGTAAATGGATTTTCAATGGTATTTAAACCATCAAAAAATAATTTTTTTTTTTCACTTTTTGTAAATAAATTGTTTTTATTTTGTTCTAAGTATACGGTATACATAAATTTTAAATTTATATATTTCTTCTTAGGATTCATTTAAAAACTATTTTATAAGACTAAATTAAAATTTATATTATTAAAATGTTTTTTAAAAAGATTTCACCTAGAACACCATCACAAAGAAATTTAATTCAGATAATAAATATTTTTTCTAAAAACAAACCTTTATTAAAAAATCAAATAAAAGGTTCTAAAAATACAGCAGGAAGAAATAATACAGGAAAAATTACAATTTTTAATAGAGGTGGTGGTCATAAAAAAAAATATAGAAAAATACAATTTAAAAGAAATAAAAATACAGTAGGAATTGTAATCAATATAGAGTATGATCCAAATAGAAATTCATTTATTGCCGCTATTTATGATTCTTTAATACAAAAATATTATTACATACTTTCACCTAACAAATTAAAAATAGGAGATATTGTTAAATCAGGTACTAATTCTGAATTAAAATTAGGTCATTCTATACCGTTAACTCGGATTTCAGTAGGTACTGCTATTCACAATGTAGCTAATAGAATAAACCAAAAAGGGATATTTAGTCGATCAGCTGGTACTTCAGCTATTTTAATAGAAAAAAACAATAAATTTGGAAGAGTAGAATTAAGTTCAGGAGAACACAGATTCATACCTATTAATTGTATGGCTACTCTTGGTACAGTATCTAACGAAGATCAATTTTTAACTACGATAGGTAAAGCAGGTAGATCTAGATGGTTAAATAAAAGACCTAAAGTTAGAGGTGTTGCTATGAATCCTATAGATCATCCTCATGGTGGTGGTGAAGGAAAAACTTCAGGAAATAAAATACATTTAACTCCTTGGGGATTTCCTACAAAAGGCCGAAAAACAAAAAAATTCAATAATAAATTAATTATTACAAATCGAAAATAAGCATTTTATGATTCATAAAAGATCAAAATGGAAAGGTCCTATAATAAAAAAAAAAATTATTGAAAAAATAAAAAAAAATTCTAACCGAATATTTATTATTTTTTCAAGGAATTCTATAATAACACCTTTGTGTTTAGGGTTAAAATTTCAAATTACTACTGGTAAAATTTTCAATATGGTTACAATTACTGAAAACATGATTGGTCATAAATTTGGGGAATTTGCAGCAACTAGAAAAAAATTTTTTTTTAAAAAAACAAAAAAATAAATGGCTCAAAAAATAAATTCTAGTATTTTGAGACTAGGCTATAAAAAAAATATTTGGAAATCTAAATATAATGAAAAAACTATAGAGGAATCTTCAGTAAATGTTTTCCAAGATTTAGAGATTAAAAAATATATAAATAGATTCTTTAATTTATATGGGTTAATAGTACATAGTTGTAAAATTAATAGATTTTCTAACAATTTAGAAGTATTTATTTCTTATTTTACAACATTACAGTCAGTTTCTCTTATAAATTCAAAAAATAAACTTTTTTTAAAAACGAGTTATTCTACTACAATTCAAAAAAAAAATTATAGTAGAAAAAGATCTTTTAGTTTATTAAAGCATAGAGATTATTTGTATAAAAAGAAATATAAAAAAAAAAAATCTTTTAATGCGAATAATTTTATTGGAAAGATTTTAATCAGTTTAAATTTATTTTTAAAACATAAATATAATATAAATATTGTCTTACAAAATTTAAATAAAAGTTTATCTTTTAGATTAAAGAATTATGAGGCATTAGCTTTCAGAAAATCTATTATAAAATTAAGATTTTATTTTAAATCTTTTTTTTTCAAAGAAGCTATTAATATTTTAATTTTATCAATCAGAAAAAACTTATCGGCCAAAATCTTATCAAATTTTATAGCTACTCAATTAAGTCTTTTAAAAAGACATAATTATTTTATTACTTTTTTGAAAAGAGCTTTAGTTATATTTATTGGTACCAAATATTCATTATTAAATGGAGTCAAATTAAAAATAAAAGGTAGGTTTAACGGAGTACCCCGTGCTAAAACAAGAATACTTCAAATTAAAAATGTGCCCTTACAAACTTTTGATTCTAATATAGATTATTATCAAGCGGTTTCATATACAACTAACGGTACTTTTGGGGTGAAAATATGGATTTCAAAGAAATAAAGAAATGTTATTACAACCAAAAAAAACAAAATACAAAAAATTAAAAAAAGGAAAGATTCCTAAACTAAATTTTAAATCAAATACACTAAAATTTGGTACCACAGGTTTACAAGCAATAGAATCTGGTATGATAACTGCTAAACAGTTAGAAGCAGCCAGACAAGCGATAAATAGAAATATTAAAAGAAAAGGAAAAATATGGATTCGAGTTTTTCCTTCTATACCTGTGACTTCTAAACCAACTGAAGTACGAATGGGTAAAGGTAAAGGTTCAGTAGATTATTGGGGAATTAAAGTTAGTGCTGGTACTATTTTATTTGAGTTATGTGGCATAAACGTTTTTAACTCAATTTCAGCTTTTCGTACTGGAAGTGCTAAGTTACCTATTAAAACTAAAGTTCTAATTAAATAAAAGACAATTATAGATTTAGATTAAATAAATTAAAAATTTACGTTTAAAAGTTAGTATATTTATTTTAATATTTTTCAATTAAATAGTAACATGATTTTGTTACAATCAGCTAAATTTTTAGGAGCAGGACTAGCTACTATCGGATTAGCAGGAGCAGGAGTAGGTATTGGAACTGTATTTGGTGCATTAGTTATTGGTATTTCTAGAAACCCTTCTTTAAGAGATGAACTTTTTAAATTAGCTATTTTAGGATTTGCATTAACAGAAGCTATTGCATTATTTTCATTAATGATGGCTTTCTTAATTTTATTTGCTCTTTAATTATTTTAGGGTAAAGTTTATTAAGAAAAAGAGTATGTAGCTTAGTTTGGTAGAGCATTGGACTTTTAATCCACAGGTCCTGGGTTCAAATCCCAGTGTACTCATTAAAATCTTTTAAAAATAAATATATAATATGCTTATTACAAATTTATCTTATTTTTTACTTATAACTACAACTCTATTTTCTATTGGAGTATTAGGGTTAGTATTAAATCGAAAAAATATTTTAATTATTATAATGTCTATTGAGTTAATGTTACTTTCAGTTAATTTAAATTTTATTATTTTTTCTATTTATTTAGATGATATTCTAGGTCAACTATTCGTAATTTTTATTTTAACTATTGCTGCAACAGAGTCAGCAATTGGATTAGCTATTCTTTCATCCTATTACAAAGTAAAAAATACGATTATTATTGACAAAATTAAACAAGTAAAAGGATAAATATGAAATATTTTTTTATAAACAATTTAAAAATTAATTATATACCAAGTAATAGATCAATTATTGAGTATTGTGAAAATTTAGGTATTGATATACCACATTATTGTTATCATTCAAATTTAACCATTGCTGGGAATTGTCGAATGTGTTTAGTTGAAGTTAAAAATTCACCAAAACCTGTAATTTCATGTGCTATGTCTTTATTAAATAAAATGGAAATATATACCGATAGTCCATTAGTTAAAAAATCTAGAGAAGGTATTTTAGAGTTTTTATTATTAAATCATCCATTAGATTGCCCTGTATGTGATCAAGGTGGTGAATGTGATTTACAGGATCAATCTTTTGTTTTTGGGGTTGATAAAAAAAGATTTTATAATTTTAAACGTATAGTGACAGATAAAAATATCGGTCCTATAGTAAAAACAGTTATGACACGTTGTATTCATTGTACAAGATGTGTAAGATTTTCTAAAGAAATAGCTGGTGTAGAAAGCTTAGGAGTTTTTGGACGAGGTGTCAATAGTGAAATAGGTACTTATATCACAAAAACTTTTAATTCAGAACTTTCTGGAAATATAATTGATATTTGCCCTGTTGGAGCTTTAACCTCTAAACAATACCCTTTTATAGGAAGAGTTTGGGAGTTAAAAAATATAAAATCTATTGATTATGCAGATAGTTTATCAAATTCAATTCAAATTTATGTTAAATCAAATTCAATTGTAAAAATTTTGCCTGGGTATGATGAGACAACTAAATCTAATAACTGGATTTCTGATAAAACTAGGTTTTCGTTCGATGGTATGTTTTCTCCGGAAAGATTATCTAATATTAATGTTTCAAGCGGTAATGAAGATAAAACAAATGTTTTAACATGGAACAAAGTGTTTAATGACATTATTTATATTTTATATTTTCAAGATCATTTATCAAAACATTTTTTAAAAAATTATAGATTAGTTATAATCTTCAATGATAATATTGATTTAGAAACATTAAATTTATTGTTATTATTGTCTAAAAAATATATTTTTATTTCATTAAGAAAATCCGAAAATAGTAATTTAAAAATAGATTTGGAATCTAATTTTTTATTAAACACATTTAAAAATTCGATGGATTTAAATAAATCCGATTTTTGTTTATTAATGAATGTTAATCCAAGATATGAAAATCCGAGCTTAAATATAAAATTACGTCAATGTTTTTTAAAAGGAAATTTACCTATTTTTTCAATAAATTCTTTAGTAGATTTAACTTATCCTGTAAAATCACTTGGTTCTAATATAAAAATATTAAGTAAAATTACGGAAGGAAATCATTTAATTTGCCAAAATATGAGTCTTTCTAAAAATCCTTTTTTATTAGTGAGTTCTGAAATTTTTAAAAGAAAAGATTCTGTTAATATAGTAAAACTTTTAGAATCTTTATCAAATAATACTAAATTAATAAAATCTAATTGGAACGGATACAATATTTTAAACACATCATTAAATGAATCTGGTATTAATTATACAAATATTTTTAAAACTTTTTCTTATTTAGATTTTTCTAATTCTTCAAGTCTTTTTTTCATTGGTACAGATTTTAATTCAAATAATTTGAATAAAATTATAGAATTAAAACTATTAAATTTTTTCACTGTTGAAAATCCTAATAAAGTTATTCTTGAGTTAAATAGTTTATTTACTGGTAGTTTTTTAAGTAAAACAAAACAAAATTTTAATTCTGCTGTTTATTTTAATTTACCTAGTAAAGTATTTTTTGAAAATTCCGGTTTATATTTAAATAATATAGGAGTATATAAAAAAACTATTAAAGTAGTAAATACAACAAATAAATCAAAAGAAAATTGGCAAGTTATTAGAAAAATTATTTCATCTTTAACTAATTTAAATTTAATGACTATAGACAATAGCAATGTTATTTTTAATATAAAAAATATAAAAAATTTTATAAATTATATTGGATTTCATTACTATCCTCGTATATCTTTATCAGATTCATCCAAATTTTATAATAAATCAGCTCTTATAAATTTATCTATTACAAATAAAAAAACAAAAATCAAAATTTTTAATACTAAAACAAAATTTTGGTTAGAAGATTTTTATTTAGGTGGTAATGATATTTATTCGAGATTTTCAATGGTTATGATTGAATGTTCTAAATCTTTTAGGATCGAATCTACAAATTTTAAGTATATTAATTAAATCAATGGTATTTATTTTTGAAACTGAAATCAAAAATCAAAAATCTATTTATTTTGCGTTAATTCAAATCTATGGTTTAAATAAAGCATTAGTAAATAAAATATGTAAAAAACTAGGTTTGTCTAAAAATTTAAAAGTTAAAGATATGTCTATAGAACAAAATAATTCTTTAATTAAATTAATAGACAATTTAAATATAAAATTAAATTTAGATTTAAAAAAATATCACCAAGAATTTTTCACAAAATTAATTAATATTAAATCTTACCATGGACTAAGAAAATTATCAAGGCTTCCTGTAAGAGGTCAGCGAACACATACTAATGCTGTTACCTGTAAAAAAACACCCTTTAGTGTTTAAAGATGTATAATAGTGCATATAAACTCTAATTTAACTTTATACCCTTATTTTAGTATATGATATATGCTAAAATTCACTATATCTTTATTTATTTAAAGTCATTCTTTCAGTTTAGTAATAGGCAGTCACTTGCAAGAAACTACTGTTAATTTGAAATATGTTAGTATCTTATCGTCTCTTATTATGTTCAGAAGATTGATAAAATGATCTATAGAAATAAGAGTATCACAGATATATTATCGACAGAAAACAGTAGAAATAACTAAATAATTAAAGAAAAAACACCTTATGATAAAAATAATAATTCAAAAACTAAAAAAGAAGAAATTAACCGATACTTTTGAATTAAATTCCAAAAACCCCCTGAAATTATCCTGTAAAACCCTTAAAAAAACAAAAAAACCCTTAAAAAAACAAAAAAACCCTTAAAAATAAAATAAAAATATAAATTTCCCTATAAAAAATGCAATAATTAGTTTAAAAACAGTAAAAACGTGAAAAAAGGATTAAATCAGTGTAAAAACAAATGAATCCTATAGAGGAGATAGAAAAATAGATATATATATATAATTATAAGTTATATTGTTAATGTTTGTTTCACATATAAACAAGTACAATTTCAGTTGAAGGATTCAACTCTTCTTTTTTAGATTTTAACAGTTTTAAATATGTTATCAATTTATTTGAATGTATTATTTTACAACTATATGGCACTGTCTATATACTTTTATTTCAATCCCTGGATGTTGTTGGTATAAATTTTACTCTAATCAATTTTTCAATAACTAGTTGAGTATTTAAATTAAAGAGTAACTTTTATAAAATTAAATTAAAAATGCCCGTAAAAAACGTTAAAATCTGACTAAATAGACAATAAAAATAAATGAATCTTATAGAGGAAATGCAAATATAAATAAAAAGTTACATTGTAGAAAGTTATTCAATGTATAAGCGAATACAATTTCAGTTGAGTATTTTTAAATTATGGGTTCAAATCCCGTTTTTCGCTCTTTAATCATTTAAACTATGTTATCAATTAATCCAAACAATTTTTTTTTTAATTTTAATAATTCATTACTTGAAATAGAATATTTACCTATTTTAATTCTTGTTATTTTTTCAATTGTATTATCTTCAATTATATTAGCGTTATCTTATTTTTTATCTGTACAAAATCCTGAAACTGAAAAATTATCTTCTTATGAATGTGGTTTTGAGCCTTATGAAGATGCAAGGCATAAATTTAATATCAATTTTTATATAATAGCTATACTTTTCATTGTTTTTGATATTGAAGCTATGTACTTATTCTCTTGGAGTGTAAGTTTGAGTAATCTAGATATTATAGGTTTTTGGTCTATGGTTGATTTTATCATTGAATTAAGTGTAGGGTTCGTTTACGTTTTATATGTAGGGGCTCTAGATTGGGAATAATTTTTTAATCTGATTATAAAAAGTAGGTTTATATAGGTTCGATTCCTATTTTATAATATTCTTAATTAATTATATGTATTTAATATTAATATTTTTACCTTTGTTAAGTTCTTTAACTGCCGGTTTGTTCGGTAGAAAACTTGGTCCTACAGGATCTTCTATTATTACCGTAATATGTTTAGGTATTACATTTTTAATTTCTTTTTTTATTTTTTTTGAGGTGGCATTTTCTGGCTGTTGTACTTATATTAAATTAGTTAAATGGATTGATTCAGGATTATTTCATGTAGATTGGGGTTTTATGTTTGATAGTTTAACAGCAGTTATGTGTTGTGTTGTTACTTTTGTATCTTTTCTTGTGCATTTATATTCAACAGAATATATGTCACATGATCCTCATTTATCTAGGTTTATGTCTTATTTATCTTTATTTACTTTTTTCATGCTAATTTTAGTTACTGCAGATAACTTTGTGCAAATGTTTGTTGGATGGGAAGGTGTTGGTCTTTGTTCTTATTTATTAATAAATTTTTGGTTTACTAGAATTCAAGCCAATAAAGCTGCTATTAAAGCTATGATTATTAATAGAATAGGAGATTTTGGTTTAGCTTTAGGTATTTTTACAATTTATATAAATTTCAAAGCCGTTGATTATGCGACTGTTTTCTCACTAGTTCCATTTTTTACAGATAATTATTGTAATTTTTTAAACATTCAAATAGAATTAATTTCATTAATTGGGTTTTTATTATTTATAGGTGCTATAGGAAAATCTGCTCAATTAGGGTTACATACTTGGTTACCTGATGCTATGGAAGGTCCTACCCCAGTTTCAGCATTAATTCATGCAGCAACCATGGTAACTGCAGGAGTATTTCTATTAGCTAGATGTTCTTCTATTTTCGAGTATACTCCAACAGTTTTAAAAATCATTACTATCATAGGAGCTTCGACTGCGTTTTTCGCAGCAACCGTTGGGTTAGTGCAAAATGATTTGAAAAGAGTAATTGCTTATTCTACATGTAGTCAATTAGGTTATATGGTTTTTGCTTGTGGTTTATCAAATTATTCAGTAGGGGTATTTCATTTAATGAATCATGCTTTTTTTAAAGCATTATTATTTTTAGGTGCTGGTTCTATTATTCATGCAGTGTCTGATGAGCAAGATATGAGAAAAATGGGAGGATTAAAAAATCTTGTTCCATTTACATATTCTATGATTGTAATTGGTTCTTTAGCATTAATCGGATTTCCGTTTTTAACAGGTTTTTATTCTAAAGACGTTATATTAGAGGCTGCTTATGGTAAATTTACGTCTACTGGGCATTATAGTTATCTATTAGGAAGCTGTGGAGCTTTTTTAACGGCATTCTATTCAACAAGATTGTTACATTTAACATTTTTATCGAAACCTAATGGGTATAAATCTATTATCTGTTCAGCTTATGATTCCTCTTATCGTATTTTAAGTTCATTAGCTATCTTAGCAATTCCTAGTATTTTTATAGGGTATCTTACAAAAGATATGATAATTGGATTAGGTAGTGATTTTTGGGGTTCAGCCATCTTTATTTTACCTGAAAATATGAATTTAATCGATGCAGAGTTTATTGATCATAAATATAAAATTTTACCTGTTGTTTTAAGTATATCTGGGGCTACAATATCTTTTTTATCTTACACTTTTTTAAATAATTTAGTATTTCAGTTAAAAATATCTTACGTAGGAAAAAAAATTTATAATTTTTTCAGTAAAAAATGGTTTTTTGATAAAGTATATAATGAATTTATAATTCAAAATCTTTTCAGATTTAGTTATAATAAAAGTTATAAATTAGTTGATAGAGGTATTATAGAAATACTTGGTCCTATGGGTTTATCCAAATTAATAGTTAAAAAAGCTAAAATTTTGAATTTATTACAGTCAGGATCTTTATATCATTATACTTTTAATATTTTAGTTTTTACAACAATTTTAATTATGACTAGACAATTTTGGTACTTTTTTGGTGAAATTGCTGATTACAAAGTATTTTTTGTTTTATTAATATCATTATTTTTTTCATTAAAGAAAAACTAACTTTATTAAATGAAAATGTAGCTTAATTTGGTTAAAGCGTCAACCTGTCACGTTGAAGATTGTGGGTTCGAGTCCCATTTTTTTCGCTATTTTATTTTTTTATTTTTTAAAAACATTATAGTCTACCTGAAATCATATCGAACTCAAGTGTAGTTCTATAAAAAAGTCTTTTTTAAATACTAATTTTATTGGGAATTGTTCTGAAGACTTTTGATAAAGAAATTTAGGCGGATATAACTCAGTTGGTTAGAGTGTTAGGTTGTGGTTCTAAAAGTCACGGGTTCAAATCCCGTTTTTCGCCTTTTACTAGTTTTTAAATTATACTATAATTTCATTAAATTAAGTTTAAATACTAATTTTTATATTTCAGAAAATTTTCGGGTTTAACTCCCATATTTTCTTTATTTCAATCATAATTCCTGCATGTTAAATTTTAATAATAATATATTAAATAATAGAGAGATAAATTTATATAACTATAAATATTTACAGACTAAACATTCTTGGCATTTAGTAGATCCAAGTCCTTGGCCTTTTGTTGCTGCTTTAGGTGGTTTTATTATGACATCAGGTGGTGTTTTATATATGCATAACTACCTCAATGGTGGTTATATGTTATTAACGGGTGTTTTCATATTAATTTATGTGATGTTTACTTGGTGGCGTGATATTATACGAGAAGCTACTTTTGAAGAACAGCATACATTTTCTGTGCAAAGAGGTATGAGATTAGGTATGATTTTATTCATAGTATCTGAAATTATGTTTTTTTTTGCGTTTTTTTGGGCATTTTTTCACTCAAGTTTTTCTCCTGTATTTAATATAGGTGGTGTGTGGCCTCCTGAAGCTATTACGGTAATTCCTACTATGGGAATACCGTTAACTAATACTTTTATTCTTCTTAGTTCTGGAGCAACTGTGACTTGGGCTCATCATGCTATAATTGTTAGAGCAAAAAAACAAGCATTAATATCTTTAATTATCACGGTTATTTTAGCAGTATTGTTTACAGGGTTTCAAGCTTTAGAATATTTTGAAGCTCCCTTTACAATTTCAGATAGTGTTTTTGGTTCTTGTTTTTTCATGACCACAGGGTTTCATGGTTTTCACGTTTTTATTGGTACTTGTTTCATTTTTATCTCATTTTTAAGAATTGTTTTTAATCATTTTACTAATACGCACCATTTTGGATTCGAAGCAGCAGCTTGGTATTGGCATTTTGTTGATGTTGTATGGTTATTTTTATTTGTTACCGTATATTGGTGGGGTGGTATTCAGTAATCCTAAATATTAAAGCTTATAACTCAGTTGGTTAGAGTATACGCCTGATAAGCGTAAAGTCAGTAGTTCAAATCTACTTGAGCTTATATAATTTTAAGATAAAATAGAGCAGTGGTTAGCTCATTAGGCTCATGTCCTAAAGGTCAAAGGTTCAAATCCTTTTTTTATCAATTTAAAGTTAAAAGTAATTAGTTCAATTGGTAGAGCGTCTCGCTTACAACGAGAAAGTTAATGGTTCAAATCCATTATTACTTAGAATCAAGATATTTTTATTTGTTAAAACAAATAAAAAAGATTAAAGTTAAATTAAAAATTGTATCTGTATTCATTTAAAAATGTCAAACTCACGATTAATTATATGGGTAATTAACATATTTAGTTTTTATCTAATTTATATGGATTGTCCTGTTGAATATCAGGTATCGTTTAATGAGTCAGCGTCTCCAACTATGGAAGGTATTATAAATTTTCATAATCATCTTATGGTAGTTTTATGTTTTATTGCTATTTTTGTAGGTTGGTTATTATTAAGCTGTATCCAATATTATTCTGAATTTGAAATAAGTAATAGTACCCAATTTACCCATTCTAAAGAATTAGAAATTATTTGGACATCAATACCTGCTCTAATTTTATTATTTTTAGCTACTCCATCATTTACTCTGTTATATTCTATGGATGAAATTGTAGATCCAGAATTAACCTTAAAAATATTAGGTCACCAATGGTATTGGGGTTATGAAATGTCTGAGTATAATACTTGTTTTGGAGATGTAAATTTACAATATAATTGTTATATGATGGTTTTAGAAGGTTTACCTGACAATAAAAAAGGATATTTCAGGTTACTTGAAACTAATAGAAGAGTATTATTACCTACAGATACTCATATTAGATTATTAGTTAGTGCAGCAGATGTATTACACAGTTGGACTGTGCCTTCTTTTGGGGTTAAAGTAGATGCATGCCCTGGTCGTCTAAATCAATTAAATTTATATTTAAAAAGAACTGGATTATTTTTTGGTCAGTGTAGTGAAATTTGTGGGGTTAACCATGGGTTTATGCCTATCAGTGTTTTAGGGGTTAATTCTTTTCAATTCAATTCTTTTATTTTAAGTCGGATTGAATTTTAACAAGTTTAATATATAACAAATTTATACGGTTAAAAAGTAAATTAAAGCATTAAGTGGATGCCTAAACACCAAAAATTTATATGGGCGTTAAATACGAAATTTTATAACGAGTGTAATACATTGAGAGTTATAAGTTCCCATTTCAGAAAACTGATCTTTTTATTTAAGAATATTTTTAAATTTAATTTAAAAATTATTAAATCTAGTGAATTGAAACATCTAAGTAACTAGTAAAAAAAAATCAATCGAGATACTGTTAGTAGTGGCGAGCGAACATGGTAAAAAGACTTTTACTTATTATAATATTTTTTATTTGAATTTTTAAAAAAAAAATATACCAGAGAAGGTTAAATATATTAAATTTATATTATTAGTCCTGTAAAATAAAATTTAGTTATAGTTATTAAGTAATTATTGAGTAAAATGGTTTATGTCATATATTGTTTGAATATTGGGGAACCACCCTCAAAGTCTTAAAATTTTTGGTGATTGATAGTGAAATAGTACCGTGAGGGAAAGGTGAAATAGAAATTGTGATTTTGAAATAGATACTGAAACTTAATGCTAACAAACAGTTGGAGTTTAAAAAAATAACAACGTACCTTTTGCATAATGGATCAACGAGTTTATTTAAGTGGCAAGCTTAAGCTATATAAAGTGTAGGCTAAAATAAATTAAGTTTAAAAAAGCGTAATTTTTAAAATAATAGTCTCTTAAATAAGACCCGAAACTAGGTGATCTAACCATGAACAGGTTGAATTTAAAGCGGTAACGCTTATTGGAAGACCGAACTTGTATATGTAGAAAAATATTAAGATGATTTGTGGTTAGGGGTGAAAGGCCAATCAAACTTAGAGATAGCTGGTTTTCTGCGAAATCTATTTTAGTAGAGCATTTAAAAACTTTATTTTAAGGTAGAGCACTTAATAAATAAGGGGGACGTAAAGTTTTACCAAATTTAATAAAACTCCTAATATAAAGTAAAAGATTTTAAATAGACAGACTATGAATGCTAAGATTCATAGTCAAAAGGGAAACAGCCCAGACTATTAATTAAGGTCCTTAAAAATAATTAAGTGAAAAAGAAGGTGAAAAAATTATTACAACTAGCAGGTAGGCTTGGAAGCAGCCATCCTTTAAAGAAAGCGTAACAGCTCATTAGTTTAGTTTTTTTGCGTCGAAAATGTACAGGGACTTAAATTATTTACCGAAATTATAGATTAAAAATATTTTTATTTTTAATGGTAGCAGAACGTTCTGTAAATTTAAGAAGGTTTATATTGATATAAACTGAAAAAATCAGAATTGAAAATGTTGATATGAGTAGCGATAAACAATGTGAGAAACATTGTCATTTTAAGTTCAAGGTTTCTAAGAAAAAGCTAATCTTTCTTAGTTTTAGAATCGGCCCCTAAGAAATAAACGAAAGTTATATTTTAATGGGTAATAAAGAAAAAATTTCTTTTATTTTTTAATAGTGACAAAATATGAATTTTATTATTTTTTTTTGGTAAAAATTTAGTAATTAAATATTTTCAGGAAACAGCTTTAAAATTTAAAACCGTACCCTAAACCGACACAGGTGAACAGATTGAGAAAATTAAAATGTTTGAGTTAATTATACTGAAGGAACTCGGCAAAATGACTCCGTAACTTCGGGAGAAGGAGTAACTTTATTAGGGAAACCTTTTAAAGTTGTCACAAAATCGAGGACAGCGACTGTTTAACAAAAACACAGGTCTCTGCAAATTCGTAAGAAGAAGTATAGGGACTGACGCCTGCCCAGTGCTGCAAGATTAATGGAAAAAGTTTTGGCTTTAACCAAAAACCCCTAGTAAACGGCGGCTGTAATTCTGACGGTCCAAAGGTAGCGAAATTCCTTGGCATTTAATTGGTGTCCTGCATGAATGGCGTAACGACTGTCCTACTGTCTCCAGTATAATCTCAGTGAAATTGAATTCTCCGTGAAGATGCGGAGTACTTACGGCTAGACGGAAAGACCCCGTGCACCTTTACTATAATTATGCATTGTAACAATAAATATTATATATAGAATATGTGGAAAGTTTTTATTAAATCTTTACGCTAGTAAATTATTTTAAACAATCAGTGAAATACCACTTTTAATATTTTTTTGTTACTCATTTAAAAAGACATTGTATAATGGGTAGTTTGACTGGGGCGGTCGCCTCCTAAAGAGTAACGGAGGCGCACTTAAGGTAAGTTCAAATCGAAAAATATCGATTGAAGAGCGTAATAGTATATTGCTTGCCTGATTGTAAGATTGACAAATCGAACAAGGACGAAAGTCTGTTATAGTGATCCGGTGATTCTGTGTGGAAAAGGTCACCGCTCAACGGATAAAAGGTACGCCGGGGATAACAGGCTAATCACCCTCTAGAGACCCTATCGACGGGGTGGTTTGGCACCTCGATGTTGGATTATCACATCCTGAAGCTGTAAATGGTTTCAAGGGTTTGGCTGTTCGCCAAGTAACGTGGTACATGATCTGAGTTCAGAACGTCGTGAGACAGTTTGGTCCCTATCTACCGTAAGCATTATGAAAAATGAAAGGATTAGACCTTAGTACGAGAGGACCGGGAAAAATAAACCACTGGTGTATCGGTTGTTATACCCATAGCATAGCCGAGTAGCTAAGTTTATAATAGATAATCATTGAAAGCATTTAAATGAGAAACTAACCTTAAGATATTTTTTCAAAACTACGTAATAGATAATTACGTGATAGGTTTGATGTGTAAGAATTGTAAAATTTTTAGCTTACAAGCACTAATTAAGTTACAAACTTTTTTTAACCTATAAAAAATTAGTTATAATTATTAAATAAAATTTATATTTTTATAAATATTAATTACATTTAGATTTTAGTACAAAAGAATTTTAAATTATAAAATTTACAAAATTATGAGTTTGATCCTGGCTCAGAATGAACGCTATTAGTATGCTTTACACATGCGAGTTTTACATTATTTCAATAAATAATGTAGCGAACGGGTGAGTAATGCGTAGAAAATTTACCTTCAAATAAAGTATAAAATAATTCAATATATTTTAAAAATATATTGTTAAAAGATAATTTTGTTAATACTAATAAATATTTTAAAAATGTTGATTGAAGATATATCTGCGCAAGATTAGGTAGTTGGTAATATTTAAAGATTACCAAGCCTTTGATCTTTAGTTGATTTGAGAGAATGATCAACCACACTGGAACTGAGATAAGGTCCAGGCTAAAATTTTTGGCCAGCAGTGAGGAATATTGGACAATGAACGAAAGTTTGATCCAGCAATACTAAGTAAATGATGACGGCTTATTGTTGTAAAATTTTTTCAGTAATTTTGATAATGACATTATTTAAAGAAGAAGTCCCGGCTAATCTCGTGCCAGCAGCCGCGGTAATACGGGAGGGGCAAGCGTTATTCAGAATAATTGGGCGTAAAGAGTTCGTAGACTGTATTGTAAGTTATTTGTTAAATTTTAAAGTTTATTTTTAAATCAGCATATAATACTGCTTTACTAGAGTTTTAGTTAGAAAAATAGAATTCCATGTGAAGAAGTAATATTCGTAGATATATGGAGGAATATCGTAAGTGAAAACGATTTTTTATTAAAAACTGACGTTGAGGAACGAAAGTATAGGTAGCAAACAGGATTAGAGACCCTGGTAGTCTATACTGTAAACGATGAGTGCTAAAATTTAAAAATTTAGATTTAAAGTTAACACGTTAAGCACTCCGCCTGAGGAGTATAATCGCAAGGTTGGAACTCAAAGGAATTGACGGGGGCCTACTATAAGTGGTGGAGCATGTGGTTTAATGCGATAATCCGCGCAAAACCTTACCAGCTCTTGACATATAAAATAATAAACTTTTTTTTAATTTAAAAATTATTTATCTTTATTTTATACAGGTGTTGCACGACTGTCGTCAGTTCGTGTCGTGAGATTTTTGGTTAATTCCTTTAACGAACGTAACTCTTATTTTTTCTAGTAAATTTAATAATTCATTTTATTAAATTTCAGTAAAAATACGGTCAACGATAAGTTGAAGGAGGGTAAGAATCAAGTCAAGTCACTGTGGCCTTTATGAGCTGGGCTACACACGTGCTACAATGGAAATTACAATATGTAACAATAAAATTAATTAAAGTTATACATTTAAAAATTTTCTTAGTTCGGATTATAAACTGTAACTCGTTTATATGAAGTTGGAATCACTAGTAATCACAAATCAGAATGTTGTGGTGAATATATGTCTTGGCCTTGTACACACCGCCCGTCACATGCAGGAAGTTAATTTTACTTGAAATTTTATCATTTAATTTATTGATTAGTAATTTATTATGATTAGATCATTGAGAGATTAATAACTTGGATGAAGTCGTAACAAGGTAGCTGTACGGGAACGTGTAGCTGGAATAAAAATGAAATAGTTCAGTTGGTTAGAACATTGGGATCATAATCCAAATGTCGGGAGTTCAAATCTCTCTTTCATTATTTTTTAAGGAAAGGTGACTGAGTGGTTTAAAGTGTAGGTTTGCTAAACCTTTGTATAAAATTAAAAGTTATACCATGGGTTCGAATCCCATTCTTTCTTATTAAGTTATTTTGTTTAATATAAAAATATGAGTGAAATCTTAATGTATCAAGTTTATTTTGAAAATTTTTTATTTTTTATTTTTTCAAGTGTTTTAATTATAAGTGGTTTATTAATGATAAGTGTAAAAAATTCAGTTTACTCTATTTTATTTTTAGTAATAAATTTTGCTACAGCTGCATGTATTCTTTTTTTATTAGAGTGTGAATTTATTTCTTTACTTTTTTTAATTATATATGTAGGAGCAATTGCTGTTTTATTTTTATTTGTAATTATGATGCTTGATATAAAATTTTTAGAAGTTCCTAAAGATATTTTCAAATATTTCCCTATTGGAGGTTTAATCGGTGGGTTTTTTTTAATTGAAATATTTTTAATTATTTTAGAAACTTTTAAAAGTAATCCCTACGCAATTTTTAATATGGGTTCTAATTTTACCAATTCTTATACAAATTGGTATTGTAAAATTGATTCAATGCCTGATATTAATGTATTAGGTCAAGTTTTATTTAATTATTATGTTATCCAATTATTAATTGCTGGTTTAATTCTATTATTAGCTGTAATTGGAGCTGCAGTTTTAACTGTAACTAGTGTTTCGTCAAAATCTAAAAAACAATTTTTTTTTAAACAAATTTCTAGAAGTTACAAAAATATTTTGGTAATTTAATTATATAAAAAACAACATGAATAATTTAATAACATTAAAAAATATTAGTCTCATTCCTGAGTTCTTTTTAGGACTCTCTTTAATCTATTTACTTATATTTGGTTCTATTATAAGTACACATAAAACTCGTCCTTTAATTCAAGATTTAATATTAAAATTATCTGTTTTAATTTTAATATTATCTTTATTTCTTGTATTTAATGATAAACTTTGGGTTATTGAAAATTTAACTTTTAATAATACTATTATTTATGATTATTTAAGTTTTTTTTCTAAAATAACTATTTTAGTTTTTTCGTTAATATCTATTCTAATGATTCGATTTTATATAAAAGATCAAAAATTAAATCAATTTGAATATACAATTATTATATTATTAGCGGTTTTAGGTTTTTTATTATTATGTTCTGCAAATGATTTAATCACAGCATATTTAGCTATTGAATTGCAAAGTTTAGCTTTTTATGTTATGGCGTCTTTTAAAAAAAAATCTTCTTTTTCAGTAGAAGCTGGATTAAAATATTTTGTACTAGGATCTTTTTCATCTGCATTATTTTTATTTGGGTCATCTCTTATTTATGGAGTAACAGGGACTTTAAATTTTGAAGATTTTAAAGATTTATTTTTAAATTCTAGGCCAAAAGAAGATTTAGCTGATTCAATAGAGTTTTTATTTGGGTCATCTCTTATTTATGGAGTAACAGGGGCTTTAAATTTAGAAGATTTTAAAGATTTATTTTTAAATTCTAGGCCAAAAGAATATTTAGCTGATTCAATAGAGTTTATTCCATTCGAATCAGATTTAGTTCAAATTGCGTCTTTATTTATTATAGTTAGTTTATTTTTTAAACTTGCAGTAGCACCAATACATGCATGGTCTCCGGATGTTTATGAAGGATCTCCTACCAGTTCTACTATTTTTTTTGCTGTGGTTTCTAAATTAAGTATTTTAGTTTTATTAACCAGGATTTTTCAGTATAGTTTCCATGGTTTTATTTACAATTGGAGATATTACATCGTAGTTATCGCAGTTTTATCGGTTATAGTTGGTTCTTTTACTGCACTAGAGCAAAAAAAACTGAAAAGTTTATTAGCATATAGTTCGGTCAGTCATATTGGTTATATTCTAATTGCTTTTAGTACAGGAACTTTTGAAGGGATACAGAGCATGTTTGCGTATATATTAATTTATATGTTAGCAGGTTCTTGTGTTTGGTCTATTTTTTTAATTCTAAGATTAAAATCTTTTCATTTCAAAAAACAAAATAAAGATTTAACTGATATTAGTTTGTTAGTAAAATCTAATAATATAATAGCCATTTGTTTTTCTATCGTTTTACTTTCAATTGCAGGGTTTCCACCTTTAGTAGGATTTTTTACAAAAATGAGTATTTTTTTAAGTGCACTTGAATCTTCCATGTATCTTGTTTCAGTTATTAGTATTTTAGCTAGTGTTATTTCTACTTTTTACTACATACGGATTATAAAAATTATTTATTTTGAGAATTTATTAGTAGGTAGGTTATATTATCCTTTACGGTTTATTGAAACCATTATTGTTATAACCCTTTTTTTTTCTTTTATCTTTTTATTTATAAATCCTACATTATTATATTTAATATCTTATAAATTAAGTTTATTAGGCTTTTTTTAGGATAAACATTTTTAGCTCAGTTGGATAGAGCAATAGCCTTCTAAGCTGCTGGTCATAGGTTCAAATCCTATAAAATGTTATTATTATTTAATTTTAAAAGCAGTCATTATGTTAAGTACACAAAATATTTTAAATTATTTACTTTTATTACCTGTTACCGGTATTGTTTTATTATTATTAAGTCCATCTTGGAATACTAAAATATTAAAATTTATAGCTTTAATAACTTCTAGTATTACCTTTATTCTATCCATTTTATTATGGATATGGTTCGATAAGTCTACAGGTAATTTTCAATTTGTAGATAAAATATTATGGATACCTAATATGAATATCAATTTTACAGTAGGTATAGATGGTATTTCTTTATTTTTTATTATTTTAACAACATTATTAATATTTTTATGTTTATTGGCCAGTTGGAACAGTATTCATACAAATTTAAAAGAATACTTAATTTGTTTTTTAATTATGGAATTTTTTTTAATCGGTGTTTTTTGTATTTTAGATTTATTATTGTTCTATATTTTTTTTGAGAGTGTTTTAATTCCTATGTATTTAATTGTTGGCGTTTGGGGATCTCGAGAAAGAAAAATTAGAGCAGCTTATTTTTTTTTTCTTTATACTTTATTAGGTTCTGTTTTAATGTTACTAGGTATATTATATTTATATTATCAAGTAGGTACTACTGATTATGAGATATTAGTTACTACGTTTTTGACTTTAAAAGAGCAAAAATTTTTATGGTTGGCTTTCTTTGCTTCTTTTGCTACTAAAGTTCCTATGGTTCCTGTTCATATTTGGTTACCTGAAGCACATGTAGAAGCCCCAACTTCAGGATCTGTAATTTTAGCCGGTGTTTTATTAAAATTAGGTACTTATGGGTTAATTAGATTTTCTTTTCCACTTTTTCCAGAAGCTTCTTATTTCTTCACCCCTTTAGTTTTTTCTATTGCAGTTACAGGAATAATTTATACTTCTTTTACTGCAATTAGACAGACTGATTTTAAGCGTATTATTGCTTATACATCTGTAGCTCACATGAATCTAGTTATTGTAGGTATGTTTAGTTTTAATAGTATTAGTTTAGAAGGTGCATTATTACAAAGTATTAGTCATGGTTTTGTTGCTAGTGCTTTATTTTTAATTATTGGTGTTGTTTATGAAAGACATCATACCAGAATGGTTAAATATTATGGTGGATTAGTTCATGTTATGCCTATTTATATATTTATTTTTTTGTTTTTCACAATGGCAAACATAGGTTTACCTGGAACAGGAAGTTTCATAGGTGAATTTTTAATTTTAATAGGGGCTTATCAGTTAAATACTACAATTACATTTTTTAGTGCTACAGGTATGGTTTTAGGTGGTTGTTACTCTTTATGGTTATTTAATAGAATTGCTTATGGTAATTTAAAATCTCAATATTTAGTAGCATTTATAGATATTAATAAAAGAGAGTTTTTAGTTTTTTTTCCTCTTATTTTGGGTACTTTGGTAATGGGATTATATCCTGATATCTTTTTAAATCCAATGCATATGAGTGTTAATGTGCTTTTAGAGCATATGAATGTTTAATAAAAGTCCTTATCGTCTAGTGGTTAGGACATTACCCTTTCACGGTAGTAACACGGGTTCAAATCCCGTTAAGGATAAATAAATTTTATTAAAAAATGTCATTAAAAAAAAAAGATTTAATAAAACAAATAAAAAATTTTACTATTAATTTTGGACCTCAACATCCTGCAGCACATGGTGTTTTGAGATTAGTATTAGAATTAAAAGGAGAAGTTATTTATAGAGCAGATCCTCATATAGGTCTTTTACATCGAGGAACTGAAAAATTAATTGAATATAAAAATTATATTCAAGCTTTACCCTATTTTGATAGGTTAGATTATGTTTCTATGATGTCACAAGAATATACTTATTGTTTAGCTGTAGAAAAACTATTAAATTGTCAGGTTCCTTTACGTGCTCAATATTTACGTGTACTTTTTGCAGAAATAACCCGTATTCTTAATCATTTATTAGCTGTAGGTTGTCACGCTATGGATGTAGGAGCTTCAACTCCTCTATTATGGTTTTTCGAAGAGAGAGAAAAATTAATGGAATTTTATGAACGTGTTTCTGGAGCCAGAATGCATGCAGCTTATTTCCGTCCTGGAGGAGTACATACAGATATACCTTTAGGTCTTTTAAACGATATCTATATATTTTCACAGCAATTTAGCACCCGGTTAGATGAAATGGAAGAATTATTGACAGAAAATCGTATTTGGAAACAACGATTAGTTGATGTTGGTGTGGTTTCTTTAGAAGAAGCTCAAAATTGGAGTTTCAGTGGTGTTATGCTTAGAAGTTCTGGTATTAATTGGGATTTAAGAAAAACACAACCTTATGATATTTATGATAAGTTAGATTTTAAGATTCCTGTTGGTGTTAATGGTGATTGTTTTGATAGGTATTTAATTAGAATATTAGAAATGCGAGAGTCTTTAAAGATCATAGAACAATGTTTGAATAATATTTCTGTGGGTGTAATAAAAGTAACTGATAAAAAAATTTCTCCACCTAAAAGAAAGGATATTAAAACATCTATGGAATCTTTAACTCATCATTTCAAAATATATACTCAAGGATTTACTGTTGATAATAAAGAAACTTTTACTGCAAGTGAAGCACCTAAAGGTGAGTTTGGTGTTTATTTAATTTCTGATGGCACAAACAGGCCTTACAGGTGTAAGATTAAAGCCCCTGGATTTAATCACTTACAGGCGTTAAATTTTATGTCCCAACATCATATGCTTGCCGATGTTGTTACTATTATTGGTACTCAAGACATTGTTTTTGGTGAAGTAGATAGATGATTTCAAAAAAATATAAAACTAATAATTTAATATTTTTTTCTAATGGAAGTTCGTTAAAAAAAACAGATTCCCCTAAAATAAAAAAAACTAATTTTTTCGTTTATTCTAAAGATTACAAGTCTTCTGTTAATTGGATAAATCCCCATAACAACTTAAACAATTTTTATAAATTAAATGAAGAATTAGTTAATTATAGAACTAAATTTTTTCGTCCTTAATCTTTTTATGTATTATAAATTAACTTTAAATTCAATACAAAATCTAACCAATATACTGCCTATCTTAAAAATTCAAATATTTTATAATGAAATTGTTTTATTTATTGAATCTAAATATTTACTAAGTACATTATTATTTTTAAAAAATCATACGATGTTTCAATATAAAATATTAACCTGTATTTCAGGAGTTGATTATCCTGACCGAAAATATAGATTTGAAATAGTGTATGATTTATTAAGTGTCGTATTTAATAATAGACTGAGAATTAAAATTATTCAAAACGAATTACAGTCTTTAGAATCATGTGAATCAATTTATCTATCAGCTAACTGGTATGAGTGTGAAATTTGGGATATGTATGGAGTTTTTTTCAGAAATCATAGTAGTTTAAGACGAATTTTAACAGATTATGGGTTTGAAGGGCATCCATTAAGAAAAGATTTCCCTTTAACAGGTTTTATTGAAATGAGATACAATGAAACTCAAAAAAGAGTAATAAGTGAGTCTATTGAATTTTCTCAAGAATATAGAACTTTTAATTTTATTAGTCCTTGGAATGAAAAATAGTATTCACAAAGATATTAATAAAAGACGAAATATTTACAAATTGGAGAATAAGAAACTGATTTTGAAAAGTATAAGTAAAAATACAAGTTTAACAAATTCAATAAGATTAAATGCTAATTTAAAATTATTCAATTTATCTTCGAAACATTCTAAAATAAATTCCGTAAATCGTTGCATTTTTACAGGCCGAAAATCTAAAATATCTAAAAAATACAGATTTTCTAGAATAAGTTTTTTTAAAGTAGCAAGTTCAGGTTCTATATTTGGGATTAGAAAATCAAGTTGGTAAAATTATTTGATAACTACTTATTTATATATTTTATGTTAATTTACGATGGTATAGCTCGTTGGTTTTTTTCTACCAATCATAAAGATATAGGTACTTTATATTTAATATTTGGTGCCTTTTCAGGAGTAGCTGGTACTACTCTTTCCGTTTTAATTCGATTAACATTATCGTTACCTTCTAGTCAATTTTTAAGTGATAATTACCATTTATACAATGTTATTGTTACAGGTCATGCTTTCGTTATGATTTTTTTCATGGTAATGCCTGTTCTAATTGGTGGATTCGGTAACTGGTTTGTTCCATTGATGATAGGAGCACCTGATATGGCATTCCCTAGAATGAATAATATCAGTTTTTGGTTACTACCTCCTTCATTATTGTTATTAGTAGCTTCTATGCTAGCAGAAGCTGGTGTTGGTACAGGATGGACTGTATACCCTCCATTATCTAGTGGTAATTCTCATTCTGGTGCTTCGGTTGATTTAGCCATTTTTAGTTTACATTTATCAGGAGCTGCTTCCATCTTAGGGGCAATTAATTTTATATGTACTATCCTTAATATGAGAGTTAAAGGATTATTTATGCATCGGTTACCTTTATTTGTATGGTCAATTTTAATAACTGCGGTGTTATTATTATTATCTTTACCTGTATTAGCTGGTGCCATTACAATGCTATTAACTGATAGAAATTTTAATACTACTTTCTTCGATCCTGCTGGAGGCGGAGACCCTGTATTATACCAACATTTATTTTGGTTTTTTGGTCACCCAGAAGTTTATATTTTGATTTTACCTGGTTTTGGTATTATTAGCCATATTATAGTTAGTGCTGCAAGAAAACCTATTTTTGGTTATTTAGGAATGGTTTATGCTATGTTTTCTATAGGAGCTTTAGGTTTTATCGTGTGGGCACACCATATGTATACTGTAGGATTAGATATTGATACTAGAGCATATTTTACTGCTGCTACAATGATTATAGCTATACCTACAGGTATAAAAATATTTAGTTGGTTAGCTACACTATGGGGAGGTTCAATTGATTTAAGAACTCCTACATTATTCGCTTTAGGTTTTATTTTTTTATTTACTATAGGTGGATTAACTGGTGTTGTTTTAGCCAACTCAGGTATTGATATAGCTTTACATGATACTTATTATGTTGTTGCTCATTTTCATTATGTATTGTCTATGGGTGCCGTTTTTTCTATGTTAGGCGGAGTATATTATTGGTTTGATAAAATTACGGGAGTTAAATATTCTGAAACTTTAGGACAAATTCATTTTTGGATATTTTTTGTGGGAGTAAATGTAACATTTTTTCCCATGCACTTTTTAGGTATTGCAGGTATGCCTCGACGAATACCTGATTATCCTGATGCATTTTTAATATTTAATCGTATAGCATCTTATGGATCTTACATTTCAGCTTTATCAGCTTTATTTTTCTTTTATGTTGTTTTTTCTGCTTTTACTAAAGGAAATCGTATAGAAGTTAAAAAAACTATTAAGTATTAATTATTATTTAAAGTAAAAAATTAATTTAAGGTTACTTTTTTGGTTCGAATCCAAAATTACTTTTATTTTTTTGTTATATATTGTTAAAAGTTATGAATTTTAAAAAATCAAAAATTAAAAAAAATTATAATTCAAATTTTATGTCATCTTTTATTACTAAAAGTATTAGATGGAATAAAAATTATTTATTATCTTTTGTCGACAGTCATTTAATCCATTACCCATCTCCAATTAATTTAACATACGCTTGGAGTTTTGGAGTAACTGCAGGTATTTGTTTAATTATACAAATTCTTACAGGAGTTTTTCTAGCAATGCATTATACTCCTCATATTGATTTAGCTTTTAGTAGTGTAGAACATATTATGAGAGATGTTAATAATGGTTGGTTAATTCGTTATACACATGCTAATGGGGCTTCTATGTTTTTTATAGCTGTTTACAGTCATATATTTAGAGGTTTATACTATGGTTCATATATGCATCCAAGACAACTTTTATGGTGTTCTGGGGTATTAATTTTTATATTAATGATGGGTACAGCATTTATGGGTTATGTACTTCCTTGGGGTCAAATGAGTTTTTGGGGAGCGACAGTTATTACAAATTTAGCTACTGCTATACCTATAATAGGACAACCTATTGTAGATTGGCTTTGGGGCGGATTTACCGTTAATAATGCAACATTAAATAGATTTTTTAGCTTACATTTTTTATTCCCTTTTTTAATAGCAGGATTATCATTAGTTCATTTAGCATTATTGCATAAAGATGGATCAAATAACCCATTAGGAGTAGATACGTCTGTAGATAAAATTCCATTTTATCCATATTTTTTTGTTAAAGATTTATTTGCTGTATCTGTATTTTTATTTGTATTTGGTATTTTTGTTTTTTATTTTCCTAATGCTATGGGTCATCCTGATAATTATATTCCAGCTAACCCTTTAGTAACTCCTGCTCATATTGTACCTGAATGGTACTTTTTACCTTTTTATGCTATATTAAGATCTATACCTGATAAATTAGGTGGCGTAGCAGCAATGGGAGGAGCTTTAGCTGTTTTATTTTTAATACCTTTTACAAACACTTCTGAAATAAGAAGTACTACTTTTAGACCAATTTTTAAAATTTTTTATTGGTTGCTAGTAGCTGACTTTTTAATTTTAGGTTGGATAGGTCAGAAGCCTGTAAAAAGTATTTTCGTAACTGTTGGTCAGGTAGCCACTGTTTATTACTTTTTTTTCTTTCTGATATTAATACCTTTAATTGGAAATATTGAATCTTTTTTAATAAAAAAAAAGATATAATTTTTTAATGGGGTATAGCCAAATTGGTAAGGCTCTCGCTTTTGGTGCGAGGATTTATAGGTTCAAATCCTGTTACCCCAATATTAAAAATTTTATGTTATTTACCCCTTTAGAGCAATTTCAAATTATTTCTTTGTTTTCTATAAAATTGTTTTGTTTAGACTTTTCTGTGACTAATTTATTTCTTATTAATATTTTAGTTTTAGTGTCATTTATTGTTTTAATTTTATTCATGAGTTCTAATGATAAAACTTTTTTTTTCATACCTAATAACTGGCAAACTTTATTAGAAACTGTTTATGAAACAGTTTCACAATTATTATTTGATAATTTAAATCTAAACGGAGAAAAATATTTTCCTTTTATTTCTGTTTTATTTTTATATATTTTATTAGTAAACTTAATAGGTTTAGTTCCTTATAGCTTTACTGTTACAAGTCATTTAATAGTAACATTTGCTTTATCTTTTTCAATATTTATTGGTGTTAATATTATTTGTGTAAAACTTTATAAGTTTGAAATGTTATCTTTATTTATTCCTTCAAACACTTCTTTTGGTTTAGCTTTATTATTAGTACCTATTGAATTTGTATCTTATATTTTTAAACCTATTAGTTTAGGAGTTCGGTTATTTGCTAATTTAATGGCGGGTCATACTTTATTAAAAGTTATAGTAGGTTTTGCTTGGAGTATGTTGTTATTAGAAGATTTTTTATCTTTTTTTCATATAGTTCCGTTATTAATTTTAATCTTATTAGTAGGATTAGAGTTAGGTGTTGCTGTTATACAAGCATATGTTTTTACTATTTTAACTTGTATTTATTTAAACGATAGTATTAATTTACATTAATTTTCAATACAATTAAATGATAATTTATTTATATTTAAAATCAAAAAATTTAAACTCATTAAAATTTTTTTTCAAGTTATTCTATAATTTTTGTTTTAAAAATTGTATTAATTACAATAAGATTTCAAAAATATCTAACAAAGTTTATTTTTTTTCAATTCTTAAATCACCACATGTTAATAAAACATCGCAATCTCAATTTGAATATAGAGAATTTCAAAAAAAAATTGTATTTTCTACAAATAACACTGTCAAAACTTTAATAATTTTAAAATTTTTTCAAGTTAATCTTTGTTCAGACGTTAATGTTAAAATAAAAATGGTTTCTAACTCCAAAAAAACTAAGAAATTTTTTGAACCAAAAAAATCTCAAATAATTACTCTAAATAATATCAAGTATTTAAATATGTTTGATATTGCAGGAGAAAGGTTTTTAACTCTATAATTGTTTAAATAGCTCAGTAGGTAGAGCAAAGGACTGAAAATCCTTGTGTCGACAGTTCAAATCTGTCTTTAAACATTTTATTTATAAAATGAAATATCATTTATGGAACATGTTTACCAATATTAAAAATGGTCAACTCTCAAAGAAACTTTTTGTTTTACAACCAAAAAAAAAATTATGTTCTCAATTTTTAAATGTTTTATGGGATGAAGGATTAATTTTAGGTTACAGAACATATCATAAAAATTCTAAAATGATTATAATATTTTTAAAATACAATAAACACAAATCTTGTATTAGTGATACTGTTCTAATTTCAAAACCTGGAAAAAGAATATATTATTCTGTAAAACAGTTATGGAAAATTGAATCTAACGTAGGAATTTTAATTTTATCTACCAATAAAGGAATTTTATCTTTACAGAAATGTAAGCAATTAAATATTGGGGGTGAACCTTTTGTATTTTTAAATTAATAACATGGTACTTTTAAAAAAAAAATATTTAATAAAAATACCGTCATCAATAAAATTTTTTTATTGCTCAACAACTAAGTTTTTATTGTTAAATAAAAATAAAAATGTACTGTTAAAAAAATTAAAGGTTCAGCCAATTATTAATAAAGAAAAACGTTATATTTATATAACAAATAGTGTATTCACTAAAGAGATATCACAAGTTAATTGTAGAGAAATTGAAATATCAGAGATCAAACAATTAATAAGGCAATTAAGTTCTATTATATTTAAAAAATTAATTTTAAAAGGTATAGGGTATCGGTCAATTTTACTATTTAAAAACAATAAAACTATATTACAGTTAAAATTAGGTTATAGTCATCCTATATATATCAACATTCCTAATAATATAAAAATATTATGTCCTAATTTTAATAATTTATATATTACAGGAAATTCTTTAGAGTCTATTAATAACATAATTTCATTAATTAGAAATTTTAGAAAACCTGAACCATATAAAGGAAAAGGGGTGTTATATGAATATGAAAAAATTATACTAAAAGAAGGAAAAAAAGTTTAAAATGAAAATAAAAAATTTAAATCAATCAAACTATAATAAAATCCAAGTAAATTTATTAAATTTAAAATTTTATTTAAAACCAACTGTTGTATCTAAAATCACCAATATAAATCAATTAAAGTCATTACTAAATTTTGTTGAAATAAATTTAAAAACAATATTAAAAATTATTTTTGAATATCATCAATTAAACAGATTTATTATATTCGTAGGATTTCCAGATATAGGTAGTTTAAAATTTTCATTATTGTTCAAACGTTTAAAGTATAATCATATTCAAAATAAAATATGGATTGATGGTTTTTTATGTAATCCTAATTTAATTAATAGGTATTTGACTTCAAAAAGAACGGAATATTTTTTTAAAAAAGAAAATCTATATTTTTTTAAAAATTTTATAAATTTTTCAAGTAAAAAAAAAATTCCTGATTTAATAATAGTATTCAATCAAAAAGATAACAAAAATGTGATTAAAGAAGCTTATAAGTTAAAAATTCCTGTAATAACTTTTATGGGTGATAATTCTAATGGTAGTGTTTCTATTGGAAATATCTTGCAATTTAATTCATTTTATATTTCAAAACTATTAAGTAAGTTTTTTTATTTTATACTTTCTGCTGTTTTAACACGTCAGTTAAAAAAAAATAATAAAAAATAATATGAAAATAAAAAGATCCAGATATAAACCTTTATATAAAAAATTTATTCGTTTAAGAAAAAATATACAAAATCGTAAAAAAATTTTAACATCTTTTAAATCGAAAAAATGGTATAATTTAGTATCGTTTTTAAACAATATGTTAGTTCGACGTAAAAAAAATTTTAGAGCTTATGACTTAAACCAATATTTTATTTCTCGATTTAGTGTATCTTATAAAAAAAAATTTTTATTTAATTTGTTGGCCAAACAACGATTAAGTTTATTTTATGGTGTTTTACCAGAAAAATATTTAAAAAAATTAATTAGAATTTCTAAAATTGAATGCAATAATTTAAAATTATTACCATCGACTTTACTAATCATTTATTTAGAAAAGAGATTGGATACTGTTTTATACAGGTCACATTTCGCAAAAAGCTTGAGAGAATCTCGTTTACTGATACAGCACGGTCACGTATACGTAAATAATTTAGTTGTTAGTACTAACATGTATCAATTAAAGAAAGGTGATATTATTCAAATATCTTCTAAATATGAGAATACTCTAAAATATAATATATTTTCTTCTAATCTTTGGCCATTACCTCCTAAATACTTATCTATAAATTACAAAACCTTTCAAATTTTTTATTTAGATAATTTACAATTAACAAATTTCTCACAATATTTTCCTTTTTCATTAGAATTAAATTCAATTGTAAATTATCATAAGTATTAAAAAATAAGTGTCTTTAATAGCTCAGTGGTAGAGCAAATGGCTGTTAACCATTAGGTCGTTGGTTCGAATCCAACTTGAAGAGTTTAAATGGAAATAATCGGATTTGAACCGATAACTTTATGTTTGCAAAACATACACTCTACCATTGAGTTATATTCCCTAACTTTCATAAAAAAAGTAGTTGTATTTATATGAAATTTTTATAGTTTTTATTACCTTCAGTTATTATTAAATTTAAATTATTTTCTATATTTATTATTTTGTCAGAACCTGTTTGAATTTTTTTAGTCCTAAATTTTTTTGTTTCAATATATAAGGGTATTGTTTTTTCAATGTTATAATAATAAAACATTGAAAATGAAACTAACAAACCAAAAATTTGAGCACCTAAACTTAATAAATCAAATTGTGGGATTTTATTTTTAATGCTCATTTGGTGGAATTGGTAGACACGTCAGACTTAAAATCTGATTCTTTATAAGAGTATCGGTTCAAGTCCGATAATGAGTATATTGTTAAAAACCAAAATGATGGAATTTGGTAGACATGCTAGGTTTAGGTTCTAGTTCTTTATGAAGAGAGTAGGGGTTCAAGTCCCCTTTTTGGTAATTAAAACTTTTATTAAAAATGCCTACTATTAATCAATTATGTAAAAAAAAAAGAAAATCAAAACGATCTTTAAATAAAGTTCCGGCTTTAAAAGGATCCCCTCAAAAAAAAGGGTTTTGCTTAAAAGTATTTACTAGAACTCCTAAAAAACCTAATTCAGCAATTAGAAAGTTAGTAAAGTTAAGATTGACAAATAATGTTAAAGTAAATGCATACATTCCTGGTGAAGGTCATAATTTACAAGAATATTCTACAGTTTTAATGCGCGGTGGTCGAGTTAAAGATTTACCTGGTATAAAATATCATTTAATCCGTGGTAAATTTGATCTTTTAGGTTTAAAACAAAGAAAAACATCTAGATCAAAATATGGAGCTAAAAAAATTTAAATTTAAACAATCACTTAAAAAAATTAAATTAAAAGTTAAAATTTATAATTATTTAACTTTAAATGGTAATAAAGAATTATCCGAAAAAATATTTAGAAATTGTTTAAAGAAAATACAAAAAACAACAAAAAAAAATTCGGAATTAGTTTTTAAAGTAGCTTTAAGAAATATTACTACTCCAATTTCTACTGTAACAAAAAAACAAAGAAAAAAACAAATAGTAATTCCTTTTTTTCTAAGAAAAGAGATGCGAATTTATCTAGCCATAAAATTTATAGTTACAGTTTCAAAAATAAATTATAATATTACTCATAATTTATCGAAACAAATTTTAGAGGGATCTAACAATAAAGGCTCTTTAAAAAACAAAATAAAAGAACTAAATCAAAAATCATTTAGTAATAAAAATTTTGCGCATTACAGATGGTTTTAAATATACGCTAAATAGGATTTGAACCTAAAACCTTCGGGACCGAAATCCGACGCTCTATCCAGTTGAGCTATAAGCGTTTTTATAATATTACAAATTAAATTTAAATGATTCAACAACAAACAATATTAAAAGTTGCAGACAACTCTGGAGCTAAACTTGTAAAATGTATTAAAGTATTGGGGGGATTTAAACGAAAAGTAGCATTTTTAGGAGATATTGTTATTGTTTCTGTAATTAAATTAAGGAATAAATCAAAAATTTTTTCAAAAGTAAAAAAAGGAGAGATTTATAAAGCTTTAATACTTCGTACAAAACATTCTGTTAAAAAGCGTGGTATTAATATTTCTTTTGATGAAAATTACGTATGTTTAATTAATAAACAAGGAAAACCTATTTCAACTAGAATTTTTGGTCCCATACCCAAAGAATTAAAAAAACATAAGTGGGTTAGATTATCTAGCCTATCATCAGGATTTTTGTAAAATATAATTATGAAATTTTATAAAAATTATTTTGAAGAAATTGTAGCTTACGATTTTTTAACAAAATTTATATTTAAACAGTCATCAGATTTTCCAAAAATAACTAAAATTATATTAAGTTTAGAATATAAAAATCCTTCATCTATTCAATTAATAAGTTCTTTATTAGCCTTAGAAATCATAGGGATTCAAAAAGCATCTTTAATTACAACAAGTAAACCAAATATTAATATAAAAATAAGAAAAGGTCAACCCATAGGTTGTAAAGTTACCTTAAGAAATACAAATATTTATAATTTTTTATCAAATTTTTTATTAATTATTTTACCTCAAGATAGGCAGTTAAAGCCTATCCAAATAAAAAACAAAAAGAGTTATAATCTTTCTTTAAAATTTAACGGTATATTAACATTTTCAGAGTTAGAAAATTATTATCAGTTTTTTAAATTAATCTCTAATTTAAGTGTTGTAATAGTCACAAATTCTAACAGTTTAGCTGAGTTTTTATTTTTATTAGTCTCTTTAAAATTACCGTGTGTAAAAAAAATTATTTAAGTGGATATAACTCAATTGGTAGAGTGTAATCTTGCCAAGATTAAAGTTGAGGGTTCAAATCCCTTTTTTCACTATTTTCAAGATTTGGATGAGTGGTCGAGAGGTTTAAGGCGTTAGTTTTGAAAACTAAAGTATTTTTAAATACCGTGGGTTCGAATCCCTCCTCTTCCTACTATTATTTCAAAAATTAAGGCTAAATAACATAATTTGGTAATGTATGAAATTGCAAATTTTATAATGGTGGTTCAAATCCGCCTTTAGCTTTTATTAAAAAACTTATATGTTACTTTTTATAATTACTATTCTATTAAAAATTCTTGTTATTATAATACCTTTATTAATCTCTGTTGCCTATTTCACTATTGCAGAAAGAAAATTAATAGGTATAATTCAAAGAAGAAAAGGACCTAACGTTATTGGTTTTCTTGGTTTACTTCAACCTTTGGCTGATGGTTTAAAATTATTTACTAAAGAAACTATTTTACCTAGTAACTCAAATTTATCTATTTTTTTATTTGCTCCTGCCTTAACATTTATTTTAAGTTTAATAGGGTGGGCTGTAATACCTTTTTCAGAAGAAATAGTACTATCTGATTTAAATGTTGGAATTTTATATTTATTTGCTGTATCTTCTTTAAGTGTATATGGTATTATTATGGCAGGTTGGTCCAGTAATTCAAAGTATCCTTTTTTAGGTGCTTTAAGATCCGCTGCTCAAATGATATCTTATGAAGTTTCGTTAGGTTTTATTATTATAAACGTATGTCTTTGTTCTGGGTCATTTAATTTAACTGAAATTGTAATGTCTCAACAAAAAATTTGGTTTTGTATACCTTTATTTCCTGCTTTCGTTATGTTTTCAATTTCAATGTTAGCAGAAACAAACAGGCATCCATTCGATTTACCTGAAGCTGAAGCTGAGTTAGTATCTGGTTATAATGTTGAATACTCTGCAATGACATTTGCTTTATTTTTCCTAGGTGAATACGCTAATATGCTTTTAATGAGCTCTTTAATTTCTGTATTATTTTTAGGAGGTTGGTTATCTTTAATTGATATTTTTCCCTTAAATATAATTCCGGGAGTTGTATGGTTTAGTTTAAAAATTTGTTTAGGTGTTGCTTTTTTTATTATTACAAGAGCGACTTTACCTAGATATCGTTATGATCAATTAATGTTCATAGGATGGCAATGCTTTTTACCTTTATCTTTGGGTTATTTACTTTTTACTTCTGGTTTATTGATCAGTTTTAATTGGTTACCTTAAATATTTTTTATTTTATCATTAAATATTGTTAAAAATATTATAATTTCAAATAAGAGTATAAATATAGTTCCAATACAAATTTGACTGAAAATATCGGGAGGTGTTATTATAGCAGCAATTAAAAAATGTGTTAAATAGATAATCTTTTTATAATGTTTAAAATAAAAGATTTTTGTTTTTGTTTCTATTAAAAATAGACTTAATATTATTATTGTAAACACTAATACTATTGAGTTTAATGTGTATATAAATGTAAAATATTCATTTAATTTAGCTTCAAAAAAAAAAGAAATCTTTTGATCTGTTTGAAATTTTAAAAAAAATTTCCAGCTCCAAGGTAATATAAAATTATATAAAAATAATGTTGAACTAAAATATATTATAATTGTTTTTATATATGTATTATTTAAAATGTTATATTCAAAAATATACAATCCTGGCGTTATAAACATAAAAATTTGATATATAAAATAAAATAATAAAATTTGGTTGCTTATAAGAAATACTAATTGAATATAGGTATAAAAAGGCTCACTTAAATCAGTATATATAAAATAAAATGTGTTAGTTTTATATAAAAATAGACTAGGTTTTATAGATAAGTATAATAAGGTATCTTTATAATTATAACTTATAATTACATTAGAAGTCCAAGAGATTCCTATTAAGAGTAATCTATTTTTTATTTCATATAAATATTTTTTAATCATATTTTTATTTTTAAAAATAGGAGGGTAGCTTAGTGGTAGAGCGTTGGTTTCCAAAACCAAAGGTCAAGGGTTCAAGTCCCTTTTTTCCTGGAACTTTTTTTTAAATTGTTAAAAAAACTTTTGATTTTTTTCAAATTTTTTTCGAAATCTCCAAAAAATAAAAAACTAAGTAGTAACAAAATAATTAATTGAGAAAAACTTATATTCATTAGATTTTATTTTTAAAATTTTATTCAAAGCTTATAGTTCAGGGGTAGAACGTACCGCTCATAACGGTTTTGTCGTAGGTTCAAATCCTACTAAGCTTAAAAGAGTATATTATTATGAAACTAAATTTAAAATATTATAATAGTCAAAAAATAAAAAAATTATTAAAACTAAAAGACATTGTTTTCATTTCATGTTTGAATTTTGAAAATAATAAAAAAAGATTGGTTATTGAACAATTTTTTAAAAATAATTGTTCTCAAAACACTTCTTCAAAAAGTTTACTTACTCGAAATATTATTAAAAATTCTATCTACAGTTATAATAAAAATATTTTTTATGGTAATATTAGTTTTTTTTATTTTTTAAAGAATACTTTACAATCCTTAAAGAATTTTCAGATTATGACAAAAAAATTCATTTTGTTATCCGTAAAATTTGAAAATAAAATCTATTTACATAATCAGGTTTATAAAATGAGTTCATTAGTTTATAAAGATAATATAAAGATATTAGTAAAAAACTTTAAGGGTTTAATAAAAATTTTTCCTATTTCTTTGGAAAAAAGATTAAAGATTTCAAAATAATGTGATTTGAACACATGACTTCCTGTTCCCAAAACAGACACGCTACCAGACTGCGTTATATTTTGTAATTATTATTTGAAGAGAGTAGGATTTGAACCTACGATGGGTGTAACCCAATAGATTTACAATCTACCACTATAAACCGCTCAGTCATCTCTTCTTTTCAATTATTAAAAATTTATTTTCGTCTAATTTTTTTTGGTCTACAACCATTATGTGGTAATAAATTATGATATATTATAGCTTTAATTAAAACTTTTTCTTTTAATTTTTTAATTATGAGTTTTTGATTGTTTTTGATACCCTTAAATCTTAATAAAACACTTTTATTCTTTAAAAATGTTATGCGAGATAAAATTTTTTTTAATATTGATATTAAAGTAAATTTTTTTGTTTTTTGTGATCCTTTAAATCCTAATAAACCTGCTGTATAGTATAGTTTTAAGTTACCTGTTCTATCAGTTATATTAAAATTAATATTACTAGATGATAAGTATATATTTATCGTATAAAATATTAATGGTTTTATTTTATTATTATAGTGTTGTAATCTTTTATATTTATACTTTAATGTAAATGGATTTTCAATGGTATTTAAACCATCAAAAAATAATTTTTTTTTTTCACTTTTTGTAAATAAATTGTTTTTATTTTGTTCTAAGTATACGGTATACATAAATTTTAAATTTATATATTTCTTCTTAGGATTCATTTAAAAACTATTTTATAAGACTAAATTAAAATTTATATTATTAAAATGTTTTTTAAAAAGATTTCACCTAGAACACCATCACAAAGAAATTTAATTCAGATAATAAATATTTTTTCTAAAAACAAACCTTTATTAAAAAATCAAATAAAAGGTTCTAAAAATACAGCAGGAAGAAATAATACAGGAAAAATTACAATTTTTAATAGAGGTGGTGGTCATAAAAAAAAATATAGAAAAATACAATTTAAAAGAAATAAAAATACAGTAGGAATTGTAATCAATATAGAGTATGATCCAAATAGAAATTCATTTATTGCCGCTATTTATGATTCTTTAATACAAAAATATTATTACATACTTTCACCTAACAAATTAAAAATAGGAGATATTGTTAAATCAGGTACTAATTCTGAATTAAAATTAGGTCATTCTATACCGTTAACTCGGATTTCAGTAGGTACTGCTATTCACAATGTAGCTAATAGAATAAACCAAAAAGGGATATTTAGTCGATCAGCTGGTACTTCAGCTATTTTAATAGAAAAAAACAATAAATTTGGAAGAGTAGAATTAAGTTCAGGAGAACACAGATTCATACCTATTAATTGTATGGCTACTCTTGGTACAGTATCTAACGAAGATCAATTTTTAACTACGATAGGTAAAGCAGGTAGATCTAGATGGTTAAATAAAAGACCTAAAGTTAGAGGTGTTGCTATGAATCCTATAGATCATCCTCATGGTGGTGGTGAAGGAAAAACTTCAGGAAATAAAATACATTTAACTCCTTGGGGATTTCCTACAAAAGGCCGAAAAACAAAAAAATTCAATAATAAATTAATTATTACAAATCGAAAATAAGCATTTTATGATTCATAAAAGATCAAAATGGAAAGGTCCTATAATAAAAAAAAAAATTATTGAAAAAATAAAAAAAAATTCTAACCGAATATTTATTATTTTTTCAAGGAATTCTATAATAACACCTTTGTGTTTAGGGTTAAAATTTCAAATTACTACTGGTAAAATTTTCAATATGGTTACAATTACTGAAAACATGATTGGTCATAAATTTGGGGAATTTGCAGCAACTAGAAAAAAATTTTTTTTTAAAAAAACAAAAAAATAAATGGCTCAAAAAATAAATTCTAGTATTTTGAGACTAGGCTATAAAAAAAATATTTGGAAATCTAAATATAATGAAAAAACTATAGAGGAATCTTCAGTAAATGTTTTCCAAGATTTAGAGATTAAAAAATATATAAATAGATTCTTTAATTTATATGGGTTAATAGTACATAGTTGTAAAATTAATAGATTTTCTAACAATTTAGAAGTATTTATTTCTTATTTTACAACATTACAGTCAGTTTCTCTTATAAATTCAAAAAATAAACTTTTTTTAAAAACGAGTTATTCTACTACAATTCAAAAAAAAAATTATAGTAGAAAAAGATCTTTTAGTTTATTAAAGCATAGAGATTATTTGTATAAAAAGAAATATAAAAAAAAAAAATCTTTTAATGCGAATAATTTTATTGGAAAGATTTTAATCAGTTTAAATTTATTTTTAAAACATAAATATAATATAAATATTGTCTTACAAAATTTAAATAAAAGTTTATCTTTTAGATTAAAGAATTATGAGGCATTAGCTTTCAGAAAATCTATTATAAAATTAAGATTTTATTTTAAATCTTTTTTTTTCAAAGAAGCTATTAATATTTTAATTTTATCAATCAGAAAAAACTTATCGGCCAAAATCTTATCAAATTTTATAGCTACTCAATTAAGTCTTTTAAAAAGACATAATTATTTTATTACTTTTTTGAAAAGAGCTTTAGTTATATTTATTGGTACCAAATATTCATTATTAAATGGAGTCAAATTAAAAATAAAAGGTAGGTTTAACGGAGTACCCCGTGCTAAAACAAGAATACTTCAAATTAAAAATGTGCCCTTACAAACTTTTGATTCTAATATAGATTATTATCAAGCGGTTTCATATACAACTAACGGTACTTTTGGGGTGAAAATATGGATTTCAAAGAAATAAAGAAATGTTATTACAACCAAAAAAAACAAAATACAAAAAATTAAAAAAAGGAAAGATTCCTAAACTAAATTTTAAATCAAATACACTAAAATTTGGTACCACAGGTTTACAAGCAATAGAATCTGGTATGATAACTGCTAAACAGTTAGAAGCAGCCAGACAAGCGATAAATAGAAATATTAAAAGAAAAGGAAAAATATGGATTCGAGTTTTTCCTTCTATACCTGTGACTTCTAAACCAACTGAAGTACGAATGGGTAAAGGTAAAGGTTCAGTAGATTATTGGGGAATTAAAGTTAGTGCTGGTACTATTTTATTTGAGTTATGTGGCATAAACGTTTTTAACTCAATTTCAGCTTTTCGTACTGGAAGTGCTAAGTTACCTATTAAAACTAAAGTTCTAATTAAATAAAAGACAATTATAGATTTAGATTAAATAAATTAAAAATTTACGTTTAAAAGTTAGTATATTTATTTTAATATTTTTCAATTAAATAGTAACATGATTTTGTTACAATCAGCTAAATTTTTAGGAGCAGGACTAGCTACTATCGGATTAGCAGGAGCAGGAGTAGGTATTGGAACTGTATTTGGTGCATTAGTTATTGGTATTTCTAGAAACCCTTCTTTAAGAGATGAACTTTTTAAATTAGCTATTTTAGGATTTGCATTAACAGAAGCTATTGCATTATTTTCATTAATGATGGCTTTCTTAATTTTATTTGCTCTTTAATTATTTTAGGGTAAAGTTTATTAAGAAAAAGAGTATGTAGCTTAGTTTGGTAGAGCATTGGACTTTTAATCCACAGGTCCTGGGTTCAAATCCCAGTGTACTCATTAAAATCTTTTAAAAATAAATATATAATATGCTTATTACAAATTTATCTTATTTTTTACTTATAACTACAACTCTATTTTCTATTGGAGTATTAGGGTTAGTATTAAATCGAAAAAATATTTTAATTATTATAATGTCTATTGAGTTAATGTTACTTTCAGTTAATTTAAATTTTATTATTTTTTCTATTTATTTAGATGATATTCTAGGTCAACTATTCGTAATTTTTATTTTAACTATTGCTGCAACAGAGTCAGCAATTGGATTAGCTATTCTTTCATCCTATTACAAAGTAAAAAATACGATTATTATTGACAAAATTAAACAAGTAAAAGGATAAATATGAAATATTTTTTTATAAACAATTTAAAAATTAATTATATACCAAGTAATAGATCAATTATTGAGTATTGTGAAAATTTAGGTATTGATATACCACATTATTGTTATCATTCAAATTTAACCATTGCTGGGAATTGTCGAATGTGTTTAGTTGAAGTTAAAAATTCACCAAAACCTGTAATTTCATGTGCTATGTCTTTATTAAATAAAATGGAAATATATACCGATAGTCCATTAGTTAAAAAATCTAGAGAAGGTATTTTAGAGTTTTTATTATTAAATCATCCATTAGATTGCCCTGTATGTGATCAAGGTGGTGAATGTGATTTACAGGATCAATCTTTTGTTTTTGGGGTTGATAAAAAAAGATTTTATAATTTTAAACGTATAGTGACAGATAAAAATATCGGTCCTATAGTAAAAACAGTTATGACACGTTGTATTCATTGTACAAGATGTGTAAGATTTTCTAAAGAAATAGCTGGTGTAGAAAGCTTAGGAGTTTTTGGACGAGGTGTCAATAGTGAAATAGGTACTTATATCACAAAAACTTTTAATTCAGAACTTTCTGGAAATATAATTGATATTTGCCCTGTTGGAGCTTTAACCTCTAAACAATACCCTTTTATAGGAAGAGTTTGGGAGTTAAAAAATATAAAATCTATTGATTATGCAGATAGTTTATCAAATTCAATTCAAATTTATGTTAAATCAAATTCAATTGTAAAAATTTTGCCTGGGTATGATGAGACAACTAAATCTAATAACTGGATTTCTGATAAAACTAGGTTTTCGTTCGATGGTATGTTTTCTCCGGAAAGATTATCTAATATTAATGTTTCAAGCGGTAATGAAGATAAAACAAATGTTTTAACATGGAACAAAGTGTTTAATGACATTATTTATATTTTATATTTTCAAGATCATTTATCAAAACATTTTTTAAAAAATTATAGATTAGTTATAATCTTCAATGATAATATTGATTTAGAAACATTAAATTTATTGTTATTATTGTCTAAAAAATATATTTTTATTTCATTAAGAAAATCCGAAAATAGTAATTTAAAAATAGATTTGGAATCTAATTTTTTATTAAACACATTTAAAAATTCGATGGATTTAAATAAATCCGATTTTTGTTTATTAATGAATGTTAATCCAAGATATGAAAATCCGAGCTTAAATATAAAATTACGTCAATGTTTTTTAAAAGGAAATTTACCTATTTTTTCAATAAATTCTTTAGTAGATTTAACTTATCCTGTAAAATCACTTGGTTCTAATATAAAAATATTAAGTAAAATTACGGAAGGAAATCATTTAATTTGCCAAAATATGAGTCTTTCTAAAAATCCTTTTTTATTAGTGAGTTCTGAAATTTTTAAAAGAAAAGATTCTGTTAATATAGTAAAACTTTTAGAATCTTTATCAAATAATACTAAATTAATAAAATCTAATTGGAACGGATACAATATTTTAAACACATCATTAAATGAATCTGGTATTAATTATACAAATATTTTTAAAACTTTTTCTTATTTAGATTTTTCTAATTCTTCAAGTCTTTTTTTCATTGGTACAGATTTTAATTCAAATAATTTGAATAAAATTATAGAATTAAAACTATTAAATTTTTTCACTGTTGAAAATCCTAATAAAGTTATTCTTGAGTTAAATAGTTTATTTACTGGTAGTTTTTTAAGTAAAACAAAACAAAATTTTAATTCTGCTGTTTATTTTAATTTACCTAGTAAAGTATTTTTTGAAAATTCCGGTTTATATTTAAATAATATAGGAGTATATAAAAAAACTATTAAAGTAGTAAATACAACAAATAAATCAAAAGAAAATTGGCAAGTTATTAGAAAAATTATTTCATCTTTAACTAATTTAAATTTAATGACTATAGACAATAGCAATGTTATTTTTAATATAAAAAATATAAAAAATTTTATAAATTATATTGGATTTCATTACTATCCTCGTATATCTTTATCAGATTCATCCAAATTTTATAATAAATCAGCTCTTATAAATTTATCTATTACAAATAAAAAAACAAAAATCAAAATTTTTAATACTAAAACAAAATTTTGGTTAGAAGATTTTTATTTAGGTGGTAATGATATTTATTCGAGATTTTCAATGGTTATGATTGAATGTTCTAAATCTTTTAGGATCGAATCTACAAATTTTAAGTATATTAATTAAATCAATGGTATTTATTTTTGAAACTGAAATCAAAAATCAAAAATCTATTTATTTTGCGTTAATTCAAATCTATGGTTTAAATAAAGCATTAGTAAATAAAATATGTAAAAAACTAGGTTTGTCTAAAAATTTAAAAGTTAAAGATATGTCTATAGAACAAAATAATTCTTTAATTAAATTAATAGACAATTTAAATATAAAATTAAATTTAGATTTAAAAAAATATCACCAAGAATTTTTCACAAAATTAATTAATATTAAATCTTACCATGGACTAAGAAAATTATCAAGGCTTCCTGTAAGAGGTCAGCGAACACATACTAATGCTGTTACCTGTAAAAAAACACCCTTTAGTGTTTAAAGATGTATAATAGTGCATATAAACTCTAATTTAACTTTATACCCTTATTTTAGTATATGATATATGCTAAAATTCACTATATCTTTATTTATTTAAAGTCATTCTTTCAGTTTAGTAATAGGCAGTCACTTGCAAGAAACTACTGTTAATTTGAAATATGTTAGTATCTTATCGTCTCTTATTATGTTCAGAAGATTGATAAAATGATCTATAGAAATAAGAGTATCACAGATATATTATCGACAGAAAACAGTAGAAATAACTAAATAATTAAAGAAAAAACAC
>JGI20153J14295_10000061_pt1 | contig 77797 bp, 78 predicted proteins | sample COG_03_FD_14295 | JGI IMG/M metagenome (IMG submission 14295) | reverse complement strand
CTCATATAAATTCAATTATTAATTCTAAAGAAAATAAAATATAAGTACTTTTGTAAATTAACATTCAAAAACTATTCCAAAGTATGTCTATTCCTTCAAAATATGATGCATCATCTGTAGAAAACAAATGGTATGATTACTGGATGGCAAATAAATATTTCCATTCGACACCCGATTCTAGAGAACCTTATACCATTGTGATTCCCCCTCCAAATGTTACAGGGATTTTACATATGGGACATATGCTTAATAATACAATCCAAGACGTTTTGGTGCGTCGTGCGCGTTTACAGGGAAAAAATGCTTGTTGGGTGCCTGGTACAGACCATGCCTCAATTGCTACCGAAGCAAAAGTTGTAGCAAAGCTGATGGAAAAGGGAATAAATAAAAATGACCTTTCTAGAGCAGAGTTTATGGAACACGCTTGGGACTGGACAGAAGAATATGGAGGTGTTATTCTCGATCAACTAAAGAAGCTAGGGTGTTCTTGTGATTGGGACCGTACGAAGTTTACGATGGATGATGACATGAGTGAATCTGTGATTAGTGTGTTTATTGACTTGTATAATAAAGGGTTGATTTATAGAGGGTTTAGGATGGTAAATTGGGATCCTCAAGCGCAAACTACGCTTTCTGATGAAGAGGTAATATATGAGGAGCGTCAAGGGAATTTATATTATTTAAAGTATAAAATTCAAGATAGCGATGAAGTGATTACTATTGCGACCACACGACCCGAAACTATTTTAGGGGATACCGCTATTTGTATTAACCCTACTGATGAACGGTATATACATCTCAAAGGAAAAAAAGCAATTGTTCCCTTGTGCAATCGTCTGATTCCTATTATTGAAGATGAGTATGTTGATGTTGAGTTTGGAACAGGTTGTTTAAAAGTAACGCCTGCTCATGATCTAAATGATAAAGCACTGGGCGAAAAACATCAACTCGAAGTGATTGATATTTTTAATGCCAATGCAACACTCAATAGTTTTGGATTGCATTACGAAGGTAAAGACCGTTTTGTAGTTCGGAAAGAAATCGCCAAAGAATTAGAATTAAAAGGGTTTCTGGTTAAAACAGAACCCTATTTACATAAAGTAGGTACATCGGAACGAACCAAAGAAGTGATCGAACCGCGCCTTTCTGACCAGTGGTTTTTAAAAATGGAAACACTTGCTAAACCAGCGATCACAGCCGTTTTAGAAGACCAAACCATTAATTTATTCCCCAAGAAATTCGAAAACACCTATCGTCATTGGATGGAAAACATCCGTGATTGGAATATATCAAGACAATTATTTTGGGGTCAACAAATTCCAGCCTATTATTTTGGGGATGGTAAAGATGATTTTGTAGTTGCTGAATCGATTGAAAAAGCATTAGAATTAGCAAAAACTAAATCTGGAAATGCGCAATTAAGATTAGATAATTTAACCCAAGACACAGATGTATTAGATACGTGGTTTTCATCTTGGTTATGGCCAATGTCTGTATTTGATGGCATTCGAAACCCTGAAAATGAAGATATTAAATATTACTATCCCACAAATGACTTGGTTACAGGGCCAGATATTTTATTTTTCTGGGTAGCACGTATGATTGTTGCTGGACATGAATTTAAAGATCAAAAACCTTTTACCAATGTGTATTTCACCGGACTTGTGCGTGACAAGCAACGCCGTAAGATGAGTAAGTCACTAGGGAATTCTCCGGACGCCTTAAAACTCATTGAAGATTTTGGAGCCGATGGGGTTCGCGTTGGGTTATTATTGAGCTCAGCCGCTGGAAATGATTTAATGTTTGATGAAGCACTCTGCCAGCAAGGAAAAGCATTTGGTAATAAAATATGGAACGCGTTCCGACTTATTGAAGGTTGGGAAGTTGCCGATATTGTCCAACCAGCTTACGCGATTACTGCGATCGAGTGGTATCAAGCAAAATTTCAGAAAACACTTCTTGAAATTGAAGATCATTTTAGTAAGTACCGATTAAGTGATGCGCTGATGACGACCTATAAATTAATATGGGATGACTTTTGTTCATGGTTATTAGAAATGGTTAAACCAGTTTATGGGGCGCCAATTGATACTAAAACCTACAATGCTATTGTTGCAATTTTGGAATCCAATCTAAAAATATTACATCCGTTTATGCCATTTCTTACTGAAGAAATTTGGCAATATTTGGAAAAACGAACAGCAGAACAAGCTCTTATTGTTGCCTCTTGGCCGGAGCTTATTCCTTTTGACCAATCTATTTTAGAAGGCTTCGAATTTGCTTCAGATGTGGTGTCTGGTATCCGTACAATCCGAAAAGAAAAAAATATAGCTTTTAAGAACACCATTGAATTTTCAATAGTGAATAATGAATCTCAAACTAAAGATTTTGATGCAATAATCATTAAATTAGGAAACATTTCAAACCTAACCTATACAACTGAAGCTGTTGAAAATGCACTATCTTTTAGAGTAAAGTCAAATGAGTATTTCATTCCAGCAAATGATACGATTGATGTGGCTGCGGAACTATTAAAACTTGAAGAGGAGCTAAGTTATACACATGGATTTTTGAAATCGGTTCAAAAGAAATTATCTAATGAGCGGTTTGTTTCAGCTGCTCCTGAGCAAGTTGTAGCAAGTGAAAAGAAAAAAGAAGCAGACGCTGTCGCAAAAATTGAAACGCTTAAAGCAAGTCTTAAAAACTTAAAATAAACTTATTTTCGGTAAATTAAATACGTATTGGCTAAGTCTATATAGCATTGTTTAGCTTGGTCTTGAGTAATGTCCTCTACCTGAAAAAGTGCATTGGTTTTGAAAGCATTTATAATTGCTTTGCTGCTACTAGGTCGACTATAATCATTTGTGGCTTTTTTGTAATAGGCGTATAGCTTTAAGAGAATGTCTGCAGGAAATGGTTGGTCATGGCCATTAATGCTATCAACTGCTTCTCTAAATTCTATGTCTAAAGCCTCTGAATTCATATTATACTTCTGCGATGATACATTCGCCGCCTTTTACTTTTTGATTTAGTTTAACTTTAATCTTGGTGTCTAATGGCAAAAATAAATCTACTCGCGATCCAAATTTTATAAATCCAGCATCCGTACCTTGTTCTACTGCTTGACCTTCTTTAGCATAGTTTACGATACGACGTGCCAAAGCTCCTGCAATTTGTCTGTAAAGTACTTTTCCGTAGGTTTTATTTTCAACAACGATTGTGGTGCGTTCGTTATCGGTGCTTGCTTTTGGGTGCCATGCTACTAAATATTTCCCTGGGTGGTATTTACTAAAAAGTACAGAACCACTTACGGGGTAGCGTGTAACATGTACATTAATCGGCGACATGAAAATACTTACTTGTAAGCGTTTTTCTTTAAAGTATTCAGTTTCTTCTACTTCTTCAATAACCACAACTTTACCGTCCACCGGTGCGATAACTTGAGAGTCATTTTGATGGGTGTGACGTTTTGGATTTCTGAAAAACTGCAGTATCAGTACAAGTATCACCAATAAAGAAAACTGAATAAGCTTTGCTATCCATGGTATCTGTATTGTGTCTGCTAAAAGAGTTATAACCACAACTAGGGCTAGTGTGATAAAAATTATTTTTTGACCTTCTTTATGAAACATAGTTTAATATTCTTAAAAATAAATAAATAAATGGAGCGGCAAATATAGCACTATCTAAGCGATCTAATAGCCCTCCATGTCCAGGCATTATTTTCCCACTGTCTTTTACAGATGCTTGACGCTTGTATTTTGATTCAACTAAATCGCCTAAGGTCCCAAAAACACTTACAATTACACTGATAATTAGCCAATTAGTAAACGGCAATGAATCTGAGTAATTGGCAATGACATAGCTTCCTAGGGCTGCAAAAAACACACCACCTAAAAACCCTTCAACTGTTTTTTTTGGAGAAATACTTTCAAAAAGTTTTTGTTTTCCAAAATTTTTGCCAACTATATACGCAAAAGTATCATTGATCCAAATTAGTATAAAAATATACATTATGATTTCTGCACTGTAGCTTTCAAAGTTTAGAGCAATCAAAAGTAAAAATACAAATCCACTACTCACATAGAAAGTGGTGTTGATAAAATGATTGGAAAGAAGAGTTGGAAGACTTTTTGAGGAAAATAAATCTCGAATCAATAATAAATTCACAAAGACACAAATAACGAGTAATATCTGTGAAACATCCGAGAGGCTATTAAGAGATTTGAATAAGTATTCCCAGAATGCTACCGATAGAAATAATACTGAAAAAATAATGTAGGAAGCAATATTTTTTTGATGAATTAATTTGTTAAATTCTGCTAAACAAATCAATCCAAACAAGAAAAATAGTGTTATACATGCATATTTAAATTGAAGTGAACCAATTAGAATAGTTGCAAATAATGCTCCCGATAAAGCTCTTGTGATTAGTTCTTTCAATGTTTGTTATTATAAATTTTCCAACAACAGCAAATATAGGTTTTTTGTACTACTTCCATAACTCAGAAAATTATTGGTGTCGTTTGCTTTAAAATGTTTAATGGTTGTGATGTTGGAGGGTATTTTTGTTTTACTCTTAGCTTTGATGCCTTGAAGCCCTTCACTTATCGTACTTACAAACTGACTAGTAGTGGCAAATACAATGAAATTTTCAGGTAATTCAACTAACCTCTTTTCAGCAATTTGATTGGATGATATTAGTATTGATCCATCGTTCGCAATAAGAGACTCACAAGGAGTAAACAGAAAATCTGGAGTATCTGTTTTTTCAAGCAAATCGGGTTTTAAGTTTTTGAACTTTTCTTTAAAATCTTTATTGATAATAAGTGCTTTCTTTTTACTCCAATTGTTTTCTTCAATGATCTTATCTATAAATACGTGAACTTCATCTATGTTTTCACAATACAGGAATTTTCCGCCATTTTTATTAAAATTGATGGTGAAAACTTCATCAACAGGAGGTTGGTTAGCTTCTAAAAAGGAACTCTGATTTTTCTTATCAGTTTTCTTTTCAGAAGTTTTCGTATTCGAACTAAATATTTTGCGAAACACACTCATCTTTAATCATAAATATAAGTTTTGAACTTACATCCTTCCAAAGGTAAATAAATATGAATTAATAAAAAGATATTTTAAACTTATTCTTCCTCTTCAATATTTTTAGTCGGAGGCTTCACGGCTGCTTCTACAACAAAAGGACGCTTTCCAAAGATAGCTTCTAAATTGTCTTTAAAAATCACTTCTTTTTTCAAAAGAACTTCTGCTAATTCAGTTAATTTCTCTTTATTTTCTTCAAGTAATTTTAGTGCCCGATCATACTGGGTTTCAATAATGTTTGAAATTTCTTTATCAATTAGTTCAGCTGTTTTTTCACTGTATGGCTTAGAAAATCCATATTCATTTTCTCCAGAAGAATCGTAATATGTTAGGTTACCAATTTTATCACTTAATCCGTACACAGTCACCATGGCTCTCGCTTGTTTGGTTACTTTTTCTAAATCACTTAATGCCCCAGTAGATATTTTATCAAAGATGACTTTTTCAGCTGCTCTTCCGCCCAAGGCTGCACACATTTCATCTAACATTTGTTCAGGCCTAACAATTAGGCGTTCTTCTGGTAGGTACCATGCAGCTCCTAAGGAGCGCCCTCTAGGCACAATAGTAACTTTTACTAATGGAGACGCATGTTCTAACATCCAACTGACGGTTGCATGGCCTGCCTCGTGAAAAGCAACAGCTCTTTTTTCACTAGGAGTTATAATTTTATTTTTCTTTTCAAGACCTCCGATAATACGATCTACAGCATCTAAGAAATCTTGTTTTTCAACTGCTTTTTTGTTGTTACGAGCAGCAATAAGCGCCGCCTCATTACAAACATTGGCAATATCTGCTCCAGAAAAACCAGGAGTTTGTTTCGATAAAAAATCAGTATCTAAATCTTTATCTTTTTTCAAAGGTTTTAAATGCACTTCAAAAATTTCTTTACGTTCTCTGATGTCGGGTAAGTCTACATAAATTTGACGGTCAAAACGCCCTGCCCTCATTAATGCCTTATCAAGTACGTCGGCTCGGTTTGTAGCTGCCAAAACAATTACATTGGTGTTGGTTCCAAAGCCATCCATTTCAGTTAGTAATTGATTAAGTGTATTTTCTCTTTCATCATTTGAGCCAGACATGTTGTTTTTGCCTCTTGCACGTCCAATGGCGTCAATTTCGTCAATAAAAATAATTGAAGGTGATTTTTCTTTAGCTTGCTTAAATAAGTCTCTCACTCTAGATGCTCCAACGCCGACAAACATTTCAACAAAATCAGAACCAGACAATGAGAAAAAAGGAGCCTTAGCTTCTCCAGCAACGGCTTTTGCTAATAATGTTTTCCCTGTTCCTGGAGGTCCTACAAGTAAAGCACCTTTAGGGATTTTACCTCCTAAGGCTGTGTATTTATCAGGATGTTTAAGGAAATCAACGATCTCTTGAATTTCTTCTTTAGCGCCTTCTAATCCAGCGACGTCTTGAAAAGTTGTTTTGGTTTCTAGCTTTTCGTCAAATAATTTTGCTTTAGATTTTCCAATATTGAAAATCTGACCGCCAGGTCCACCGCCTCCGCCACCAGACATACGTTTCATGATGAAAATCCATACTCCGATAATTAGGATAAAAGGAATGAGTGATGAAAAAATATCGCCCCACGCATTGGTTTCTGTCTTAAAATTTAGCGCTGTATCTAGTTGTTCTTCTTGAATAGTGTCTTCAAGTTGTTTTTGAAACAATTGGACATCTCCAAATTCAAACTGATAACTTGGTCCACCAGACCCTATTGGAAAAAGTTGTTCCTTTTGAGTCTTTTTGTGAACATCTTTACTAGAAGCTTTAGCAGTTAAGTAGACCAAGGCTTCTCTTTTATTAACGATTTCAACTTTTTTGACATCGCCGTTTCTAAGAAATTTAAAAAATTGCGAAGGGGTTGTCGAAACTCCAGTAGAATCTCCCAAACCGCCTGAAAATACGTTGAAAGCTAAAAAAAGTACAATAGCAATTCCGTAAATCCAATACGCATTAAACTTTGTATTTTTAGGTTTTTTATCTGTAGACATGAGTGTTTTTTTTAGTAACTAGTTTCTATTTCTGTAATTCTTGCATCGCCCCAAAGGTTTTCTATATCATAGTATTCACGGATGTGCTTTTGAAACACATGAACGACTACATGGACATAATCCATAAGAACCCATTCACCATTTTCACTACCTTCTATATGCCAAGGTTTATCTTTGGTGTTTTTACTTACTTTTTTTTGTATTGAACTAACAATAGCATTTACTTGCGTATTGGATGTTCCATCACAAATGATGAAATAATCGCAAACGGTATTTTCGATAGCTCTCAGGTCTAAAATAGTTATATTTTGGCCTTTTACGTCTTCAATTCCATTAATCGTGAAAGTGATGATTTCGTCTGCGCTAGGAGTGTTTTTTGTCATGAAATATTTTTACTGTGCAAATTTATTACTTTTTTGGCTCTAAACCCGTTATATTGTCCTATATTATTAATTAGATATATAATCTGACCTATGCAGTTAATCAAACTTAATGCCACTGATTCTACCAACAATTATTTAAAACAATTGCTGGGATCAACTGCTTTAGAAGATTTTTCTGTAGTGATCACCGACCACCAAACGCATGGAAAAGGTCAAATGGGGTCTGAGTGGAATTCTGAGAAAGATAAGAATCTAACATTTAGCATCTTAAAGGTTAAACCATCAATTGGGATAGACCGTCAATTTCTATTAAGTATTATAGTTTCCGTGTCTATAGTGAAAACACTGGAGGGCTATAATATTCCGAATCTATCCATAAAATGGCCTAACGACATTTTGTCAGATCATCATAAAATCGCAGGAATTCTAATAGAAAATATAATTAAATCTCAGCAGATTGACTCATCGGTGATTGGAATTGGACTTAATATTAATCAAGAAGTGTTCAAAGGATTGCCTAAAGTAAGCTCTCTGAAAAATATTTCAGGGCTGCTTATTGACAAGGAAGAATTACTCCATAAACTCATCAAAAAAATTCAATATTATTTTAGTGTACATATAAAAGATGGAGAAAATTTTCTAAATACCGAATATGAATCATATTTATTTAGAAAAGACAAGCCCTCTACTTTTCAATTACCCAATCAGACCATGTTTACAGGGATTATAAGAGGGGTGACAGAAGCTGGGAAATTACGAGTACAAATGGAAAATGCCACAAAAGACTTTGACCTTAAGGAATTAAAGTTAGTGTACTAAACTGATTTGGGAATATTTTCTGCTAAGGTTTCAATAAATTTTGTGATCGGATTTTTAATCATCATTGCCATCATAGGATTAAAATCTCCTTCAAACGTCAATTGTACGTCACTTTGTGATGCAGAAATCGATTCAATTTTTGCAGTTAATGAGAAATCTAATTTACCACCAGCTGCTCCTAAGACCACTGTATGAGGCGGTTCCATTGATTTTTTTTTCAATACGATTTCGGGCATTCCGCTTAAGGCAAATAAAAATTTATCAGCGTCTAAAACTTCAAACTTACTGATGTTTTCTGGCATCAATTGTTTGAAATTATCAACAGTTGTTAAAAAATCAAACACCTCTTGAGCTGGTTTTTCGAGGCTAACTTTTGGTGATTCTAATTTCATATCTAAATTTATTTACCGGTCCATTCCGATGGGTTTAAATTCCATTTTGACAAAATAGTCGCTTCAGCTTGGTTGATGAAGTTAGTGTCTAGAGCTTGTTCTAGCAGACTTTCATAATTGCTTAGTGTAAAAAGAGTGACGTTTTTCGTTTCAAAATTTTCTTTTGAAATATCAAAACCATAGGTAAAAATAGCAGCCATTCCTTTCACATTGACGCCCGCGGATTTTAGAGCGTCCACTGCGACCAAACTACTGTTTCCTGTGCTAATCAAATCTTCTACGACCACTACATTTTGTCCTTTTTCAACAAACCCCTCTATTTGATTTTGACGTCCGTGTTTTTTTGCTTCTGGACGAACATACACAAAAGGCAGGCCAAGGTATTCTGCGACCAGAGCGCCAATTCCAATGGCGCCAGTGGCAACGCCAGCAATAACGTCTGGCTTACCAAATTCTATTTCTATGTTTTTGGCGAGCTCTTCTTTGATATAGTTTCTTACCGCTGGAAATGACAACACCATTCTGTTGTCACAATAGATAGGAGACTTCCATCCAGAAGCCCAACTAAAAGGCTCTTTGGGATTCAATTTTATAGCATTTATTTGAAGTAATACTTCAGCAGTTTTTTTGGCAGTACTTTTGTTGAAAATCATGTGTCAAAATTACTAAAAATAACTACTTTTACTTTCTAATAATTTGTTTTTAATTAACAATGTATAAAATATTTGTTGGTAATAAACCAATAGTCCTGACAAATCAGCTAGAAGTTGAAACTGATTTCAAGAATTTCCTGATAGAATCAGTGGATATCAACAAAGTTCTTGCAAAACTTAAAAAAGATAAATACAACTCTGTACGACTTGTTGGGGCAGACAAAGACTTACTTCTTAAAAAATTCCTAGCCTTACTGCCAAACGTGATTGCTGGGGGTGGGAAGGTTTACAACCCCAAAAATGAAATACTTTTTATTTTTAGAAATGGAAAATGGGACTTACCTAAAGGAAAAGCCGAGTCCAAGGAAACAATTAATCAAACAGCACTTCGTGAAGTAGAAGAAGAAACCGGAATTACGGGGCTATCTATAACGAAGCCTCTAGAAATTACATATCATATCTTCAAACGGACTAACAAACATTATATAAAGGTTACCTATTGGTTTCAAATGTATTCTGAATATGATGGAGAATTAATTCCACAAGAAAAAGAAGGTATCACAAAAGTAAAATGGATTCCCGAAACCAAACTAAAAAAGGTGCTAAATAATTCGTACGCGAATATCAAACTGCTCATTTAATATCAGTTGTAGTTCTGTTTCTACAAAAATCTTCAAATAAAAGCCCTTTAGAGTTGCTATCCCTACCAATAAGCCTATTTTTGCCCTGCAAAAATGAAATAAAATGATGGAGTTTATAAGTAAGCGTTCTAGTAATGTGAAAAACGATGTTTTAAGCGGGTTAACGGTCGCTTTAGCATTAGTGCCCGAAGCAGTAGCCTTTGCCTTTGTGGCTGGCGTTGATCCTTTAGTAGGATTATATGCAGCGTTTATGATTGGACTAATCACCTCTATTTTTGGAGGTCGTCCGGGTATGATAAGCGGCGCAACTGGCGCGTTGGCAGTAGTGATGGTAAGTCTTGTGGCACGTGGAAATGCAATGGGAGCGGAAGGGGACGAATTAGGACTTTACTACTTGTTTATGACTGTTATATTAATGGGAATCATTCAAGTTTTTGCTGGCGTTTTCAAACTTGGAAAATTTGTGCGTTTGATTCCACACCCTGTAATGATGGGCTTTGTGAATGGGTTAGCGATTGTTATTTTCTTGTCTCAATTAAGTATGTTTATGACCTCCGAAAACGGAGAAATGGTATGGATGCAAGGAGTGTCCTTATGGACAATGGTAGGGCTTGTAGGTCTTACAATGCTAATTATGTTTGGCCTGCCACAAATCACTAAAAAATTACCAGAGGCGCTTGTTGCAATTTTAGCAGTTTCTGCAATTGTTATTTTTGGAGATCTAGATGTTGCAACCGTTGGAAGTTTTATAAAAGACGGAGGTGGAGAAGGTCTAAGCGGCGGATTACCACTCCCACAGTGGGCTATTTTTGAAAAGATTCCACTAAATTTTGAAACCTTGAAATTCATAGGACCCTATGCACTTATTCTTGCTGCTATAGGATTGATTGAATCCTTAATGACACTAAATTTAATTGACGAACTTACTGAAACACGTGGAAATTCAAACAGAGAATGTATGGCGCAAGGAGGCGCAAATATTATCACTGGACTATTTGGCGGTATGGGAGGTTGTGCAATGATTGGACAATCCATAATAAACATTAAAGGTGGAGGTAGAGGGCGTCTTTCCGGCATTGTTGCCGCATTAGCGCTGTTGGCATTTATCTTGTTTGCTTCTGGACTTATAGAACAAGTGCCAATCGCAGCTTTGGTTGGTGTTATGTTTATGGTGGTAATTGGCACATTTGCATGGTCTAGTTTTAGAATCATTAATAAAATCCCTAAAACAGATGTATTTGTGTTGATATTAGTCTCGTCTATGACGGTCTTTTTTGACTTGGCAATCGCCGTTATTTCGGGTGTGATTGTGAGTGCTCTTGTGTTTTCTTGGGAGAACGCAAAACGTATTCGTGCTCGAAAACGCACAAAAGAAGATGGCACTAAAGTCTATGAAATATGGGGACCGTTGTTTTTTGGGAGCATTACGGCTTTTAATGATAAGTTTGATATAAAAAATGACCCTCAATCGGTGGAAATTGACTTTGTTGAATCACGAATAAGCGACCATTCGGCTATCGAAGCAATTTCTAATTTGGTAGCTAAATATAAAGAGGAAGGCAAAACAATTCACCTCAAACACCTTAGTGAAGATTGTAAGATTTTATTGTACAAGTCGAGTCCACTATTTAAGGATGTTATTCTAGAAGCAATTGATGATCCGCGTTACCATTTAGCAGAAAATCCTGAAGCGTTTACTAAAGGGTTAGGGACGTATACCCTCTAATGTTTTTTAATACGAACCGCGTCAGGCACTAATTTTTTGTAATCTCCATCATAGCGAATTATTTCTCTCACAATAGAGGAGGAAATAAATGAAGTTTGAGCAGACGTTAGCAAAAAGACAGTTTCTAAGGTTGATAAGTGTCGATTGGTGTGCGCTATGGCTTTTTCAAATTCAAAATCAGCAGGATTTCTCAAGCCTCTTAGAATAAACTCAATCCCAATGGCTTTGCAGAAATCGATAGTTAGTCCGCTGTAAGACACAACGGATACTTTTGGATTGTCTTTAAAAGTGGTTTCAATAAATGCTTTGCGTTCTTCTAAAGAAAACATATAGTTTTTAGATGAATTTTCGCCAATGGCAATAATCACTTCATCAAACAAGGTTACTCCTCTGTTAATGATATCTACATGTCCTAGAGTAATTGGGTCAAAAGATCCTGGAAAAATAGCTTTGTTCATGTGTGTTTATGTATTGTTTTTTAATGGTCACATGGTACATCCATATAATCATTTCCCTAATTATCAAGTTTTAGTTATGTATGTTCATGTGGTAAAGTTAAGAAATTTTTTGAAGTGCTTCTTTAATGGCATTATCAAACAAATCAGGCATCGAAATCCCTGCTTGTGCAGCCTGTTGCGGTAAGATACTTTCTTTGGTAAGTCCCGGAATTGTATTTACTTCTATGAAATGAGGTTGTCCGTCTTTAAAAATAAATTCACTTCTAGAAAATCCATCCAATTTCAAAATCTCATAAATATGTTTCGCGACCTTTCGGACCGCTGCTTCTTGAGTTTTACTTAGTCGGGCTGGCGTAATTTCTTGTGATTTCCCTAAATATTTGGCTTCATAATCAAAAAAATCATTTTCCGTGACAATTTCTGTAATCGGTAGCACAGTTATTTTTCCTTTGTAACGAATGACGCCAACCGACACTTCAGTACCGTCTAAGAACGATTCAATAATAAGTTCGTCATCCTCTTTAAAAGCAACCTGAATGGCATTCGGTAAGTCTTCTTTTGTGTATACTTTAGTGACGCCAAAACTACTTCCTGCTTTATTGGCTTTGACAAAACAAGGAAGTCCAACGGCCTTTTCAATGGCTAAAGCGTCTATAGGGTCACCTGCATTTAAAAAATAAGAGTCGGCCATGAGGATTCCATAAGGCCTTAAAACACTCAAACAATCTCGTTTGTTAAAGGTTAAAGCTGCTTGATACATATTGCAACTGGTATGTGGAATAGATATGAGATCAAAATAAGCTTGCATAGTACCATCTTCACCAGGAGCACCATGAATAGCATTAAACACACAATCAAAGTTAATTTTTGCCTTATTAACTAAAACAGAAAAATCAGCTTTATTCACTGGATATTCCTTCAAGTCATCAGCAACATAAACCCATTTATCTTTAGTGATGTGAATGCAGTAGGCATTGTAAAGCGTTTTTGGTAAACTATCGTAAACCATACTTCCACTTTTTAAAGAAATTAAGTATTCGCTAGAATATCCGCCCATTATTATGGCAATATTTTTTTTCATGTCCACGTTCATACAGTAAAAATATTACTTTTATATCAAATCAAAATCATTTTAAACCATATTTATTTACTTCAAACTAAACAAGCTAAAGATTTTAAGGACACAAATAATTGTTTAGCTTTGTTACTTTATAAAAACACAACATGAATTTCATTAAATTCTTATTCAGTAAATCATTTATAAAGCAATTAATATTTGCATTTATTGCGTTAGCTGTTTTTGGGTTTCTAACTCTCAAGTGGCTAAAGTCGTATACCAATCACGGATCATTTGTGATGGTTCCAGAACTCACAGGAAAAACTTATGATAAGGCCCAGGTGCTCCTTGAATCTCTTGTGCTCAGAAGTGAAGTGCAAGACTCCTCCAACTATAACCCTAATTACCCCAAAGGAGCTGTTATTGAGCAAGACCCTGTAGGGGGAAGTAAAGTAAAAGAAGATCGTAAAATATATTTAATTCTCAATCCTTCAGCTTACAAAACGCTTCCAGTTCCGGATGTCATTCGCCGTACGTTTCGACAAGCAAAACCTACTCTTGAGGTTTTAGGATTCCGAATAGGAGCTAAAATATATGTGGATGATTTAGGGAAAGATGAAGTTTTAGAAATTCGCCATAACGGCCAAATCATTGAAGCAGGTACGATGCTTCCAAAAACCTCGAAACTCGACCTTATCTTAGGAAACGGCGTTCGAAAGCAATAATTGACGATGGAAGAATCCAATGAATTTTTAGTAAACGAAAGTGAATTACATGAGCATTACACATTCACAGTCGAAAAAGGGCAACAGCCTTTACGCATAGATAAGTATCTCATGAATTTTGTTGAAAACGCGACTCGAAATAAAATTCAAGCTGCAGCCAAGGACGGTAGTATATTAGTGAATGAATTAGCTGTGAAGTCAAATTATAAGGTAAAACCCTTGGACCAAATTCGTGTTTTATTTGAACACCCGCCGTATGAAAACTTACTAGTCCCTGAAGATATTCCGATTGATGTTGTGTATGAAGATGATGATTTATTGGTGGTCAATAAAGTGCCAGGCATGGTTGTTCATCCGGGGCATGGGAATTATGCTGGTACCTTAATTAACGCCTTGTTGTTTCATTTCGAGAATTTACCAAATAATAGTAGCAACCGTCCGGGATTAGTCCATCGGATTGATAAAGACACAAGTGGGTTGTTGGTGGTTGCAAAAACTGAAATTGCGATGGCACATCTGTCCGCACAATTCAAAGCTAAAACAAGTGAACGCGAATACGTGGCTTTGGTTTGGGGTAATGTAGATTTAGAAGAAGGTACTATCGAAGGAAATATTGGGCGTCATCCAAAAAACAGACTTCAAAACACGGTCTATTTTGGTGATGAAGCCGATAAAGGAAAACCAGCCGTAACACATTATAAAGTACTTAAACGTTTAGGCTATGTTACACTAGTGGCATGTCGTCTTGAAACTGGACGAACCCATCAAATTCGAGTGCATATGAAACATATTGGGCATACGCTTTTTAATGATGAACGTTATGGAGGTGAGCGCATTTTGAAAGGCACAACCTTTACTAAATACAAGCAGTTTGTAGATAATTGTTTTAAAACCCTTCCACGTCAAGCCTTACACGCCAAAACCTTAGGGTTTGTGCATCCAACCACTGGCAAAACGATGTCGTTTACCACTGAGATTCCTCAAGATATGCAAAGTTGTATCAAAAAGTGGGAAACCTATTCGAACCATGTTACTGAAGACTAAACCCTAAAAGAATAAATTCTGAATATTGGAACATAGAAATTATAAATCTAATTTTGTTTAGAGTTTAAAACTTAGTTGTTAACTTTGAGTTATAAAATTAGCAATATATGAAACTAGTTATCTCACCCGCAAAATCATTAAATTACGAGAGTGATTTACCTACCACATTAAGCACCGATAGTAGTTTTATGGGTGAAGCGCAGCAGCTCAATAAACTTCTTAAAAAAAAATCAGCCAACGCACTATCAGAATTGATGCATATTTCGGCTAATTTGGGGCAACTCAATTATGAGCGCAACCAAAACTGGACAGCACCTTTTACGGCTCAAAATGCCCGTCCTGCTATCTATGCATTTAATGGCGACGTGTATCGTGGGATAGATGCCTACACTATTAATGAATCAAAAATAGAAACGCTACAACATTCTGTTCGAATTATTTCAGGGCTTTATGGTATTTTAAAACCATTAGATTTGGTACAACCTTACCGCTTGGAAATGGGGACAAAACTACCTGTTGGGAAGTCTAAAAATCTCTATGAGTTTTGGCGGAAAAAGGTGACCACCGCTTTGAATGATGAGCTCAAAGAGGGCGAATTGTTTGTGAACTTAGCGAGTCAAGAATATTTTAAGGCCATTGATGTTGAGGTTCTTAAAGTGCCAGTTATTCATGTAGATTTTAAAGAGTTTAAAAATGGACAGTACAAAACTATTGCTATTTTTGCCAAACTTGCACGTGGGTATATGACGCGATATATTATTGACAATGAAGTGGAAACGATTGATGGTTTAAAAACGTTCACGACAGATGGCTATGCGTATGACACGAATTTGTCAACGGATACAAAATTGGTGTTTACGCGTTAATTTATTTAAAATAAGACGTACCTTTGTGCCATCGTTCAGAATGACCTATCGTATTGTATACTGTCATTTTCAAAACATAGCATATGACATTTCAATCTTTAGGACTCATTGAAGCCCTACTTAAAGCAGTCCGTTTACAGGGCTACGAAACTCCTTCTCCAATCCAACAAAAAGCCATTCCTCCAATTCTTGAAGGTCTAGATGTACTCGCATCGGCTCAAACTGGGACCGGGAAAACTGCAGGATTTACCCTGCCAATGTTGCAAATTTTATCTAAAAACCCTGTACCCCACCGCCGTCCCGTACGCGCCTTGGTGTTGACGCCTACAAGAGAGTTAGCAGATCAGGTATATAATAATGTGAAGCACTATAGTAAATTTTTGGACCTTCGGGCTGCCGTTATATTTGGTGGTGTGAATCAAAATCCACAAATTAAACACCTACGAAATGGTGTTGATATTTTGGTGGCGACTCCAGGACGATTACTTGATTTGGAAAACCAAGGGCATTTGTCGTTAGCCAAAGTAGAGATTTTTGTACTCGATGAAGCCGACCGAATGTTGGATATGGGTTTTAAACGTGATATTGATAAAATTAGAGGATTGATCCCCTCCAGACGTCAAAACTTAATGTTTTCGGCGACCTTTTCTAGAGAGATCAAAAGCTTGGCGCAAACCATTTTACGCAGTCCTACGCTTGTAGAAGCGACACCAGAAAACACAACTGTTGAAGCGATTGCTCAACAGGTGTATAGAGTGGCCAAAGAGAAAAAAACAAATCTTCTTATCAAATTGATTCAAGATGGGCAGTGGCAACAAGTATTGGTGTTTACACGTACCAAACACGGCGCAAACAACCTTTGTAAAAAACTAGAAAGTTCACGTATTTCTGCGATGGCTATTCACGGAAATAAAAGCCAGGGTGCACGAACCAAAGCCTTGGCCGGATTTAAAAATAAAGACATTAGAGTGCTCGTAGCGACCGATATTGCAGCACGTGGTTTGGACATTCCATTATTGCCACATGTCGTTAATTATGAGCTGCCAAACATTCCAGAAGATTATGTACACCGTATTGGGCGTACTGGACGTGCCGGGGCAAATGGTGTAGCCTTATCGTTAGTTTGCGCAGAGGAAACGTCTTATTTGGCCTCAATTGAAAAGTTGACCAAACAACGCTTTAAAAAAGAAATCGTTGAAGGTTTCGAACCTGACCCGAATGCGTCTACTGTCCCACCCAAACAAGGTGGTGGTCGTCAACAACGTGGAGGACGTCCAAGTAATAACCGTCAAGGTTCTGCTGGTGGAGGTAACCGTTCTAGTAATAACCGTCGTCGTTAACCGATATGGAAACCCAACCGAACAATCCCTTACATGGGGTGAAATTGGAGCAAATACTCGTCGCTCTTGAAGCCCATTATGGCTGGGAAGCAATGGGCGAGAAAATAAATATTCGTTGTTTTACGGATGGTCCCACTCTGAAATCCAGCCTTAAATTTCTCAGACGTACCCCCTGGGCACGTACCAAGGTGGAAAACCTCTACTTGAAGTGGTTGAGGACACAGTAGGGAGGGTGATTTCTAGATTTCACAACCCAACTGCGCAAAGTTTGATAGCGTCGAATCTTCGATTTCCCGACTTTGAGTCATATAATTTCACATCTCTATTCTCTTTTAAATTCATGTTTTAATACTATTCAAGTTTTGTTATTGATGCTTTGGTTATTTCCTAGAATACATAGAGTGAACTTTATACATTATATCTTAAATTCCATATATTTTTTTTGCACTTTCTATTTGTTCTGTTTCCGTAATTGAGGGATACAGAATGTATTTAGGAGCTATAATTGGTTGAGCCTGATCAATTGTTATTTTTGTAATTGTTTCAAACGGGAATTTATCTTCGGTCATTTTTACTAATATTTTTTTCATTTTATAAAATTCCGAATTTGTTTTAGTAATGATTTCTGCCTTTCCTTTGATTTGAAATCCTTTTTGTACCAAAATATCGATAAAACTTATACAAACATTTTCGTTCTGTTTAATATTTCGTACGGTTTTTGGAGACGCTATATTTGCAATAATTATGTTATTTGTTTCAAAATAATTATAAATCTCTTTTGGTGATACATTCGGAATACCATCAATGGAAACGGTCGCAAGCCAACAAAGTACACTTCTGTCAATAGAGTCCTTTATTTTTTTTGTGAGTTCCACTGTTTTTTTTTACTCAATATTTAATTTTAACGACTCAAATGAATTTGTTCTAATCCCAATCAAACCATACTTTGTTTCTCCTTTTTTTATCAATGTTCCGTTGATGTTATAACTCAGTAGTTCAGAGCTAAATTTTTTATTTGCAGAACCAACGGCAATCATATTTCCACCGGCTAACCCTGGTCCTAAAACTATACCGATTGGCGTTGAACTCGTATTTTCCTGAAATCCATTAGAATCAGTAGTTGTCGTATAAAGATTTACTGGCGTCAGTAATAGGTACCATAAATATGAAGCTGCACTTTGTTTTAGGGAGCTAAAAACGCTTTCAGTATCCATAACATATACGTCATTTCCATTTTTGTATGCTAATTTTGCATCTTTGCCAAATGTTAAATCCTTATCAGAATCATTAGTTATTTTCAAGGCTACAAGTTTAACTCCTTTAGAGAATTCTTTTTTAGCATATTTTTTATCCAGTAAGTCATATTTGTATTCAAGTTTTACGTCTCCAGTTTCATTTGAAGACACGTAATTTATAGATTTTGGTTCAATTAGTTTGTAGCCAGAGGCACAATTTGTCAATGTTGAAATTGCAATACTTAATAGGGTGATTTTAATGAGTTTCATTCGTTTGATTTTAGGGTTAATAGTTGTTTGCACTCCTTTTATTCTATTCGTTTTAACGTCCCAATTTTTTCCCAGTTTGGATTTATGTCCATTGTAACTGCAACATAAATGCGGTCGTCATCGACAGTAGACATTGCTGTTGAATTACTCTTCATTTGTGCGTTTACTTGGTTAGGAGTCAACTTGTACATGCTTCCATTTGTTGCATCAATAATAATTCCGATAATCCCACCAAACAACAAGTTTCCTAAAAACCAACCGTCCATTTCCCGTTTAATTTTAAAGTCGTAGGGGTAGTATTTGTCCAGTGTAACTTGAACGTTATAGCCTTGTTTTCTTGAGTTTTCCCCTTTTCTTCTTCCCTTTCTTTTTAATAAAATTGATTGAGGAGTTTTGCCATATTCTTTTCCGTCAATTGTAATAGTTGCACCATTTGGCTGACTAGAAAAATCTACAACTTGACTTGGTCCGTGAATAATTGAAGCGCAACTTGATAAAAGAAGTGTTAAAATTCCGATTGAAATAATTTTGATTTTCATAAGAGTTGTTTTTATTGTTTTAATATATAATAATCTGTTCTTGGAATTGTTTTAACAATTCTAAAAAAAGTATTTCTGCAACTACAAATATGCTGCGATATAAAATGCAATAAAAAAAATGTTACTTTGGGTTGTCATGGTTATGAAGAAACAGATTTGGAATCTAATTCATCATAAATTTATACAAATAAGTAATATTATCCAAATGAAAATTAGATTATATTTTCACTGTCTGTGAAAAAAAATGTTAAACTATTTAATATTAATAGTAGTATTACTATTATATTTGCCAAGTAAAACAATGGAAAACCTAAAATTACATATCACTATAAGCCCGGATCTTTATACAAAGAACCCAGAATCCTCCGTTTTAGGACAAAAAATTGTCTCTAAAAGCATTGAGATGATTGACGCTTTAGGTTTTGAAGATTTTACGTTTAAAAAATTAGGTACTGAAATTGGTTCTAATGAAAGTTCGGTGTATCGTTATTTTGAAAGTAAGCATGCGCTTTTAGTCTATCTAATCAATTGGTATTGGAGTTGGATTGAGTATAAATTGGTGTTTGCAACTTTAAATGTGCCGTCTGCTCATGACCGCCTGACTCAAGCGATTTTGATATTAACCGCTGAGGTTACAGAAGACAATGCCTTTTCATATATCAACGAAGTCTTGTTAAATAAAATCATTATCTCAGAGTCTTCTAAAGCCTATCATACTAAGGCGATTGATAGCGAAAATAAAAAAGGTTATTATAAAACCTATAAGCGCGTTGTTCAACGCGTGAGTGTTCTTGTCACAGAAATCAATTCGAGTTATGAATTCCCTCACATGTTAATTTCTACCGTCATTGAAGGCGCGCATCATCAGCGTTATTTTTCAAAACACTTGCCTTCTCTAACCGATTTTGAAGAAGGAAAAAATAATATCGTACGGTTTTATACCGATTTAGTTTTTAATACGCTTTCAGAAAAATGAAACAGCTGTCCTACATCATCGCCCTGGGGTTTAGAGTACTGATTTTTACATTGGTTTTCAGCTCTATTATTTTGCAACCTGTTGTGAAGTCGATGGCAATTTCTCAGCCTCAAGCATTTTCGTGGCTCGAATTTGAAACTGAAAGCGATTCTAGTGAAAAAGAAAATCAAGAAGTAGAAGATTCGAAAGATAAAAAAGTAGAACTTCGACTCACTACAGAAAATAGATCTGTAAATATCAACTATAAAAAAGGCTCCATATACAGTGGACAGTATTTTAAATCCGATGTTACTATCGAAACACACCATCCACCACCCGAAGTAGGATAAACGCCATCATTTTTTAAAGCACCGACCATACTGCGGTTATTGGTCCAACTTTAAAACATTTCAATTATTTAAAATTAATCAAATGTGAGTTATACAGTTATGAGGTATTACTCCATTATCATATATTATAATGAACAGTTCAAATCCATTTAAAAATTTAAAATCTGATTTTCCCTCAAGTATTGTCGTATTCTTTGTGGCACTTCCATTGTGTTTAGGTATAGCGCTCGCTAGTGGAGCACCGCTATTTTCGGGCCTTATTGCGGGAATTGTAGGCGGCGTCGTCGTTGGGGCGATCAGTAAATCATCAGTAGGCGTTAGTGGTCCAGCTGCAGGTTTGGCCGCTATTGTCCTAACCGCAATAGGAACACTCGGTAGTTTCGAAAACTTTTTATTAGCCGTCGTATTAGGTGGAGTGATTCAATTCGTTTTTGGGATTCTTAAAGCAGGCGTCATAGGGTATTATTTTCCGTCTTCAGTAATCAAAGGGATGCTAACAGGAATAGGAATTATTATCATCCTTAAACAAATCCCCCATTTCTTTGGATACAATTCGAGCCCAGAAGGAAATTTTGCCTTTTATCAAGTCGATGGCGAAAACACGTTTTCTACCATATTAAATTCAATTAATTTCATCAGTCCTGGCGCCACAATCATTGCACTTTTGGCCCTGTCTATATTATTGCTATGGAGCGAGGTATTGGATACAAAAGGCAAATTCTTTAAATTAGTACAAGGTCCTTTGGTAGCGGTTGCTGCAGGGATTATCTACTTTGTAAGTACTAAAGGGAGTACCCAATGGGGTATTTCGTCTGATTTATTAGTTAGTGTTCCTGTGCCTGAAGATGCAGCCTCTTTCTTTGCGCAGTTTAGATTTCCAAATTTTGGTGCTATTGGGAATCCACAAGTATGGATTGTTGCGTTTACCATTGCGTTGGTAGCGAGTTTAGAAACCTTATTGTGTGTAGAAGCAACTGATAAAATTGATCCTTTAAAACGGGTGACTCCAACCAATAGAGAATTACTAGCGCAAGGGATTGGAAATATGGTTTCGGGTTTCATAGGAGGCCTGCCAGTGACCCAAGTAATTGTGCGAAGTTCTGCTAATATTCAATCGGGTGGGAAAACAAAAATGTCGGCGATTATTCACGGGTTTCTATTATTGATTTCGGTGCTCTTAATTCCAAATTTATTAAATAAAATCCCACTTTCTGTTTTGGCTGCGATTCTGTTTATTGTTGGCTATAAATTAGCGAAGCCGGCATTATTTGTAGAGATGTATAGAATGGGATGGAAACAGTTTACGCCTTTTGTGGTGACCGTATTAGGTATTATCTTTACAGACCTTTTAATTGGAATTGCACTAGGACTTGCAGTCGGAATTGTTGTAATTTTGATTAAAAGTTTCCAAAATTCTCATTTCTTACACATTGAAGATAAGAGTAATGGCATGCATAAAATTAAAATGACCTTGGCAGAAGAAGTAACGTTTTTTAACAAAGGAGCGATCCTAAAAGAGTTGGATCATTTGCCACGTGAGAGTTATTTGGAATTAGATGTTACTAAAACACGCTATCTTGACAATGACATCATAGAGATTTTAGAAGATTTTTCTGAGAAAGCGCGTCAAAGGCACATTGATATCAAATTAATATCTATTAGAGGCGTGGTAGAAAACCCTGAGAGTTTTATTCANTTTTTTCAATTACGTCCACAAANAATTTAATAAATTATAAATAATAGTATAAATCATCAACCATCCATAACGAGAACTTGATACCCAAGGAAATATTAAATGGATGTAACATTTAACTAATAATAAACACTAAATATAAACATATGAAAGCACACACTAAAGAAAGTCAAGCAGCAATGACGCCAAAAACGTCTTTACAAGCCTTAAAAGATGGTAACGAACGTTTTATTAACGCAACACAAGTAGCACGCGATTTAAACGCACAAGTAGCGGCGACGAGCTCTGGGCAATACCCATTTGCAACAGTTTTGCATTGTATAGATTCGCGCGTTTCTGCCGAGCATGTTTTTGATCAAGGAATTGGCGATTTATTCAGTATTCGTATAGCTGGAAATTTTGTGAATGAAGATATCTTAGGAAGTATGGAATTTGCATGTAAGTTAGCTGGCACCAAAGTGTTGGTTGTTCTTGGGCACACCGCATGCGGTGCAGTCAAAGGTGCTTGTGACCATGCGCGTATGGGGAACTTAACAGCGCTAATCAACAAAATTGAGCCCGCAGTAGAAGCCGTAAGTGTCCCTTCAGACGAAGCGTCGAGAACCTCTGCAAATATTGATTTCGTAAATACCGTAGCTGCTAAAAATGTCGAAATGACTTTAAACGATATTCGCAACAAAAGCGCTATTCTTAAGGAAATGGAAGCTAATAACGAATTGATAATAGTAGGAGGGATGTATGACATCGCCAACGGAAAAGTGACGTTTTATGCTTAAAAGATCAACTAGTATTAAGGTAGCATTATTGTGTATGTTAATGCTACCTTTTAGTGCAATTTCTCAAAATAGTGATTTTGGAAATTGGCTAATTTATATCGGTAGTAAAAAATTGAATAGTAAATGGAACATTCATAACGAGATTCAGTTTCGAAATTATGATGCAGTTGGAGATTTAGAACAGCTATTATTACGAACCGGCGTTGGTTATAATCTATCCGAAAATAATCATAATTTATTAGTAGGGTATGGATACATCAATTCCGAAAACTATCTTGGAGATACGTCCGAAAAAATTACTGTAAATGAACACCGTATTTTTCAACAATTTACTTCTAAACAGAAAATAGGCGCAGTGTCATTAACGCATCGCTACCGCTTTGAACAGCGTTTTGTAGAAGCTGATTTTAAGATGCGATTGCGGTATTTTTTAGCCTTTAAAATACCCTTAGTCAAAACGGAGGCAATACCCGCAAAACTATACCTTTCTGCGTATAATGAAGTGTTTTTAAATACCGAGAGCGCTGTCTTTGATCGGAATCGTATCTATGGCGGGTTCGGCTATCAAGTCAATAAAAATATCCGTGTAGAAGCAGGGTATATGAGTCAACTGTTTGAAAATGAGAGTCGTGATCAATTTAATTTGATTACGTTTGTGAATTTCTAAAACAGTACTGAAATTCATTATAATGAATAGATTATGAGTACATATTATGGAGACGAAAATCAGTAGGGAACTAGCTACTTTTTATGTCTCCATTATTTGTGCCTTATGTGTTGTCTTCTTCTCCTTTTTCTGTATACTTATTTATAACGTCGGATAAAACTTCTATACTTATTGGTTTTGAAATATAATCATCGAAACCAATTTCAAACACCTTTTCTTTATTTTCAATTGAAGAAAACGCTGAATGGGCAATTATCGGTAAATTGGGTCTGAAATCTTTGATCAATTTCATAGCTTCAAATCCATCTAGTTTCGGCATTTTTAAATCCATCAAAACAAAATCAATTTCATTATGTTCCTTACAAAAATTGAATGCTTCCTCTCCGTTTTTTGCATGTAAAATGATACAATTTAAATAGATTTTATTTTTCAATAATATTTCTAAATATAAATAATTTATTTCTTCGTCTTCTGCTATTAATATTGTGTATTTGTATTCGATTTGCTCGGTTGAATCATTAGTTAACGAGTTTTTTTTTAGGTCATTCAAAACTGGTTTGTATGGGATAGTAACTAAAAAAGTTGTTCCTATATTTTTTTTGGATTTAACATTGATTTTTCCACCTAGTAATTCTGTGTTTGCTCTAGCGATCCATAAACCTAAACCTAATCCATCAATGTTTTTTGTTGATTCCTTTTCTTCTTTTGAAAACCGCTCAAAAATAGATTCCAGTTGACTACTTTTAATTCCAATTCCGGTATCTTTTACATATATTTCTAAATTTGAATCTATTAAATTATAACCAAATTCTATAAAACCTTCTTTTGTGAACTTTAAAGCATTTTCTAGCAAATTACTTATAACATTATTTAGTTTTGGGCCATCAATTAATACAGTGCTTAAACTATCAGATAATCCTTTTCTTAGATAGAGAGGGATGTTTTTTTCTTTCGCTTTAATATCAAAAATGGTAAACAATTCTAAAAATATATTATTTAAACAGGTTTCTTCTTCTTGAGTTTTAACTTGTTTTGTCCCTAGTTTTGAGAATTCTAAAAGATCATCCATAGTACGCATCAATTGATTACCACTGTTTTGGATGATACTTATATAATGTTTCCTTTTTATGTCCGTTAAAGCTGGATCACTTAGCAAATTTATAAAACCCAAAATCCCATTCATTGGGGTACGAATCTCATGCGACAAATTACTGATAAAATCATTTTTAATAGTATCATTTTTTTGTGCATTTTCCTTTTCTTGTATGAGTATTTGCTCTTTTTTTATTCGTTCTGAAATATCTGCAAAAATAACCGCTATTAAATTTTTGTTCACTTTCCAAGCAAATACTTCATAATAGTCACCACTGTTCGAATTAAAATTCTTAAAGCTTACAGAAACACCAGTTTTGTCAACGGAATTGTATGTTTTTAACCAGAAGCCTTCAATAGGCTCAAAACATTCTGTGAATCGTTTTCCAATAAGTTCTTCTTTAGTTTTACCAACTAGTTTTTCAAAAGCGGGATTTACATAACGGTAATAATAATCACTAGCTTCTGTATCTCCTTCATGAATTAACTCTATAAACTTAAACATTTTTGGTACTGAATCATAAACTTCATTAAATAATCTTTTGAATTTTTTTAAGCATTCAATAGATTCATTCTGAGATATAATCTGTTCTTCTAATTCTTGGTACGTTGGCTTTGCCATGCTCATTAAGTATAATTGGTTTTAATATAAATGTAGTAAATATTGAATTATAATACTAATTTATTAAACAAATAATTTCAGGATACGCTTATTCTAACATTTTGAACGTTGTATATTATAACTCTATCTCAAAAAAGCAGACATCTGCATTGTGGTAATGCGAAGATAATTGAGAGAAATTTTGTAGTTTATTTACTCCTAAAAAGTTAAATCCACAGTTTTTATAATGACTAATAAGTCTTTGATTGTTCCCACACGTATCCATTCTAATAAACTGTTTGTTATGTTCAAATGCATGTTTTTTAGCCCATTCCACAATAGTTTGCACGAAATTATTACCCCTAAATTCTGGATTTGTAGCGATGCGATGAATATATATGGAAGATTCATTCTCTTTTTCTTCCCATATCTGAGGGTCACTAAAAGTTATTGCCCAGATACAAGCTATTTTTGTATCAATTATTAATTTGAATTGCCTGTTTTCTATTAGTTCCATCGCAATATCTTTTTGGTTAAATTGAGGCCATTGATTTTCTGGGAATTTTATTTTTTGGAAGTTTGTAGCTAAATCATATAATCTGAATATTTCAGAAAGATCATTTAAGTTACTATTTGCTATGGTCATATTTTGATTTGTATAAACGTCAATTTTTTGTGAATATAAATTTAACAATTTTTTTTATACTCACAATTATGATATCATATCAAAAGTTGCGGTTTATTTACAAGCGTTTGGTAAACAGTTGAGTAGGGACTGTTTGGGCAGTCAAAGATTCTTAATATAATTTTTTTTTATATATTTGTTATAACCAAAATTTATAATACTATGAAATTAACAGTAACCTACCAAGACACCTATTCGCGCTCAGAACTTTTACTTAGAAGTTTCTTTGGTGTTTTTTATATTGCTCTACCACATTTTTTTATTCTAGTTTTTATGGCGCTTTGGGGAAGTATTCTTTCCTTTATTGCTTTTGTAACCATTATGTTTACGGGTCGATATCCTGAAAGTATGTTTGAGTTTCAAGTAAAGTTATTGCGATGGCTATTAAGATTAAATGCGCGTTTACAAAATCTTTCTGACGGCTATCCGTCCTTTGGATTGGATGGGACAGACGAATTCACGTCACTCGAAGTTGAATATCCTGAAAGCATCAGTAGAGGCGAGACCTTATTACGTACATTTTTTGGAATATTTTATGTAATGCTACCGCATGGGTTTGTCTTATATTTTAGAATACTGTGGGGGTCTCTCCTTCAAATTTATGCATGGTTGTCAGTTTTGTTTACAGCAGAGTACCCAAAAAGTGTTCACGATTTCTTAGTCGGAACGATTCGTTGGCAATACAGAGTGAATTTGTACATGGGAAATATGACTGATGTATATCCTCCTTTTTCTGGAGAAGAAGACGCCTAAGAATGACATCTTCTAGTTATATAACACTTCCGCAGCCACACGAACTGACTAAGCGAGAAAAAGAAGATGCGATGGGCGCATATCTAATGATGTTTGCTGCTTTAGCAACGAGCTTGCCGTTACCTATCATTAATTTAATTGCAGCGACCATATACTACTATGTCAATCGCAAAAAAGGAAGATTCATTCATTTTCATTGTCTTCAATCGCTATTGTCGCAATTACCAACCACGCTTGTTAACTGGGGTCTTTTGTATTGGACTTTACAAATATTTTTCTTTAATAACTTAGAAGTTTCTGATTGGTTTTACGCCTATTTGGGTTTTGCGGTCTTGGCAAACTTGATTTATTTTATTTTTAGTATTATCGCTGCTATCAGAGCACGAAAAGGAGTTTTCATGTACTTTCTTTTCTTTGGAAGCTATGCATATCATTGTGTCTACGCTACTTCAAATGGGTTGAATTATGACAATGAATCCAACCAAAATACTAATGAAAAAACGCTAAATACACCGCCGTTCAAATGAATAATAAGATAATAACTGACTTAGCTAAAACGATAGGGCTTTTTGGAGGTATTTTATTGCTTTTATATTTTGGAATGCAACTACTTTCTGAAGAGAATAAAACTAAATGGTTTTACGCTGATAATCAAACACAGTTGATCTCCTATGAGCAAGAACACCAATTGAGTGACATCATTTCAGAACATATCTTAGAAACAAGTAACCAAAAAATATTAAAAAATGAACTAATTGACTCTGTGGTTTGGGCGGTGAGTTCTCATCTGAAAAAACAAATCGAGATATCAGAATATGACTATGAAATTCTGGTTTTAGACAGTCCAGAAATTAATGCATTTACGATTCCAGGTGGTAGGATTTATGTTTTTAAAGGCCTGCTAGAATTTTGTGATTCTGCAGAACATCTAGCGGCTATTTTAGCGCACGAAATGGGGCATGTAGAAAAACGTCACACAGTTTCTAAGCTTGTTAAAGAGTTTGGGTTGAAAATTATTTTAACCTTATTAACGGGTGGGGATTCCGTATTGTTTTCCGAATTGGGGCATACTGTTTTATCCAATAAATTTGACCGCTCTCAAGAAAAAGAAGCCGATCTATTTGCTCTTGAATTACTTGAAAAATCACAGATTTCTCCAACGACGATTGCCTCGTTTTTTAGAAAACTCAATCGTGAAAATTTAGACTACAATGAAAAAATGGAGTTTCTGATGACTCATCCTCATAATAATTCAAGAATAAAGACCTCTTTGGAATATGAAACTGAAAATAATTTCACTCCCAAATTACTTGATATCGACTGGGATCGTATTAAAAATGCACTCTAGTTCTATTTATTCCAGTGTGTTTAAAGCTTAATAATTTTTCTAACCATTGTAGCGTCTTTGGTCGCTAATTTTAAAAGATAGATCCCAGAATCCTTGAGTTCAATAAAATGCTGTTTTTTATTATAAACTCGCTTGCTTGATATTATTTGCCCCCTAATATTAAACACCTCAACTAGTATGTTTTTTTGTTGGTTTTTAAAATGAAATTTTACGAATCCATCCTCTGAAGGATTTGGGAATATGTCAACAGCATTCGTACTCTCATCTTCAAAAGCCACTGTATTTAGAGTAACTGAGCCGAAGGTGCCATTTCCCCAATGCAAACGATTATAAAACACACACACAAATACTACATACTTATAGTCGTTGATGCCTACCCCAGCAGGTAAGTCAAAGGTTCTAGCTCCAGAAGAGTAATTCAATCCAGTCATAGTTCCTATATTTTCAACAAGTAACATTTCTGAGGTATCTATGGGCTTTTGAAAGTTGTTATCAGTACTCAAATATACATGAACATCAAATACATTGGTTGAGGTCTTATAATCGGAATCAAACCTGAGATCTAGAGAATCATCATCAAACAACTCTAAATATACGGTTCCATCCAGTGAATAATCGCCATCTACCAATGTAGCAGTTCTGGTTTCTATGAGTTTCTGACCAAAAGTTATTTGTGCTAATAGAACGAGTGTAACTAGTATGTTTTTTTTCATTGTAATAAATTTTAAAATTTAGTCGGACTCAACTTTAAAACCTAACAAAAATTTGACTAAAAAGTCTAATTACTAAAAACTCGCAACGTGATAAATAATGATGTTTTAGTTGTTATGGATTTTGATTCAAAACTCTCTTTACCTAGTTTAATTAATTATATTGAAGACAAAACAGGCAATTTGAGATGAAATTTCACAGCGATAATTCTGAAGATGATAACGGTCAACACGCCTATTATTTCTGGTAAAAAACCTTCTAGCCCAAATTCTATACAAATAAAATATATAATACCTCCTAAAATACAAGTTAGTGCATAAATGTCTTTACGAAAAAGTAAGGGGACTTCATTAATTAGAACATCTCTCATAACACCACCCAAGCAGCCTGTGATTGTGCCCATTAATATGCAAACCCAAATAGAGAGGTTTGCGTCATAACTTTTACTTATACCAACAATCGTAAATAAACCAAGACCAATGGCGTCAAAAATAAATAAGGTGTTTCCCCATTTAGATAGTTTTTCTTTGAGCACAATAATGGCTATTAGTGCTATCCCTGTAATAATAATATATCGGGAGTCAAGGATCCAAAACGGAGTAACATCGAGTAATAAATCTCTTATTGTACCCCCACCAATTGCGGTTACTAACCCAATCAAATAGGCGCCTAACAGATCAATTTTTTTGCCAGAAGCAAGCTTAATACCACTTATTGCAAATGCAAAAGTGCCTAGAAAATCTATAATAACTGTAAAATTTGTAATTAAATCATTTAGCATAGTTTTTCACTTTTTTGATTAGATTTCCAAATGAAGCGAAGGTTATAAAAAAAATCACGTATATCCAAAAGATACACGTGATTTTAACTGTTTCGTAATGAGTTATAAAATTTACATTAATTATTTCTATTGAAGTATTGATTAATTCCAGCAGAATCAAATTTAAATGCGGTATTGTTTTCAGACTTATCTAATTTGTTATGAATAGTTAGCCCCCATAAAACCAATTCCATACAAAACGCTTGATCCTCTTTACTTAGTTTAGCTGCATATTCTTCAACAATGGCGACTAAAGGTTTGATGGTATTTAGGTTAGTATAGAATTCTACATCGGTGTCTGTATAATTTAACTCAATAAAATTGTTATCAAACCAATTGATTAAATCGGTGTATGGGGTTTTAACGCCTTCTTTTTCTAGTTTCGAGATTCGAGGAAATAGCTGACCAAATTGTATCATGACTGCATTGTCAATAAGTATTTTGGCAACTTCATCAGCACCTTCTTGTTCACCTTCATAAACCAGTTCAATCTTCCCAGTAATGGAGGGGATAATAGACGTGAAATCCACTAATCGAATGGTTGTTTTTGTAGCCTCGGTTTCTATCAAACGCAACTTTGCGGCTGCCACAAGGTTTTCCATGGCACTGATTGTTAGACGTGCACTGACACCACTTTTTGCATCTACATACTCACTTTTACGGGCTGTAAAGGCAACTTGTTCCAAGAGGTCTTTTGCCAAGTCTGGTATCAGGATAGCTTCTTTATCTTCTTTAGATATTTTTGCTTCCTGTTCGGTAATTTCACGAGCTAAGGCAATTGATTTTGGGTAGTGTGTAAAAATCTGTGACCCAATTCTATCTTTTAAAGGCGTCACAATACTCCCTCTATTGGTGTAATCTTCAGGGTTAGCAGTGAATACAAATTGGATGTCTAGGGGCATTCGTAACTGAAACCCTCGTATTTGAATATCGCCCTCTTGAAGAATATTAAACAACGATACTTGGATGCGTGCTTGTAAATCCGGAAGTTCGTTTAACACAAATATAGACCGATTAGCGCGTGGAATCATCCCGTAATGCAAAACACGTTCATCTGAGTAGGGTAGTTTTAACGTCGCTGCTTTAATAGGGTCAATATCTCCAATCAAGTCTGATACATTCACATCTGGAGTGGCCAATTTTTCAAAAAATCGATTGGACCGGTGTACCCATGAAATAGGCGTTTCATCTCCTAATTCTGCAACTAAGTCTCTTGCATACTTTGATATGGGTTGAAAAGGGCTATCATTAATTTCAGAACCTTTCACAATTGGCATGTATTCGTCCAACAAATCCACCATACTTCTTGCAATTTTGGTTTTTGCTTGGCCTCGTAATCCTAATAAATTAATATGATGCCCAGCAATAATCGCTTTTTTTAGTTGAGGAACTACCGTGTCTTCGTAGCCATAAAGTCCTTCAAAAACAGGCTGCTTTGCTTTGATACGTGCAATTAAATTTGCCTGAATTTCTTGGTTAATGGTTTGGTCTTTATAATCAGAATTTTTTAATTCCTTAAAAGTTATTTCTTTGCTCATATTCTTTTAATTCTATTTTTTTCGTAATCTTCAAATATCATTTCTCCCAAACCATCTAGCCCCGTTAAAAATGCTTTTCCTTGATTTTGCGCTGTAAACAATTCCACAAATTCACGGAGATAGTGGTCTTGGGCAATCATAAAGGTAGTGATTGGTATTTTTAATTTTCGTGCTTGTGCGGCTTTGTTAAGGCATTTAGAAACGATCATTTCGTCTAAGCCGTTACTGTTTTTGTAAAATTCTCCAGTCGGCAGCTTAATACAGCTCGGCTTGCCATCGGTGATCATAAAAATTTGTTTGTTTGTATTTCGTTTTCTACGTAAAATGTCCATAGCTAATTCCAGTCCAGCGACGGTATTGGTGTGGTAAGGGCCTACTTTTAAATAGGGAAGGTCCTTCACTTTAATGGGCCAGGCCTCATTTCCAAACACAATAATATCTATGGAATCCTTGGGATATTTTCGATGAATCAGCTCCACCAATGCCATAGCAACTTTTTTTGCAGGCGTGATGCGGTCTTCGCCATACAAAATCATAGAGTGACTAATGTCTATCATAAGCACAGTACTCATCTGTGCTTTATGCTTTGTTTCTTCTACAATTAAATCATTTTCGGTTAAACGAATATCTGAAATACCATTGTTAATTTGTGCATTTTTTAAACTCTCGGTCATGTTGACCCTCGATAAATCATCTCCAAATTGAAACGCTCTATTTTCCCCATCACGCTCATCACCAACACCAATTTTTTTTGTGTTATGATTTCCGAGTCCACTCTTTTTTAGTTTTCCAAAAATCTGGTTCAAGGCATAGTCACGCAACGCAGATTCTAGCTTGGCAGTTAGTCTGTTTTTTCCTTTTCCGGTTCCTGTTCCTGTTTTGACCGCATCGGGATCAATATCTTCTTTTATATATCCCCGTTTCTTTAAATCGTCCTCGAAATTCTCGAGTGTATAGTTGTCGTTAAATATGTTATACTCGGCATCAAGTGTATTTAGCCATTCAAAAGCTTCCTCAATATCGCCAGATGTATGCGTTAGTAACTCTTTAAACACGCCAAAAACCCGATCAAAATCCGATTCGTCTTTGGCGATATGTTTACTGAACGTAAACCCTTTTCCATAATTAAATTCTATTCCTGCCATCTCCACAAATATCGGGATATAGAATTCTTAAATGCGTTAAGAAGGTATTAATCTTTTAGATATTTTAATCCCTAACATTTAGGTTTTGTTAGGGATTTTGTGTTTTGGTAAGATTTTGTGTTATTTATACACGGACTACAAGTCTCCGCTAGCTTGGGTTTAATACCGTTTTATGTGTCCCGATAATTCAGGAGACTCTGCCTTAAGACGTTTCTTGAAGAAAACAACTATCTCACGAATTCAATTAATGGCCCATCCGATTCGGGATTATCGGCTAGATATAGTGTTCCATTTTCAAAATAATAGTCATATTCTACCGTTTGAATTTTAACTTTATTGTTTGTCACAATGATATCATAAGTTCCTGTTTCTAATAGTGTATGTAATGATTCCGTTACATTATTCATAACATTCAATACGCTGTTATTAATGTCAAAACACCAGATGTGCTCTCCGCTTTCTAAATCTATAGGTTCACACAAACAAGAAACAGATACTAAATTCCATTCTCCATTAAATTCATTTGTTTCCTGATTATATTGATCATTTTTAATACATGAGGATAAAATTCCGTTAAAGACAAAAAGATAAATTAATTTTTTCATAATAAATATTATTTCTAATGATTATCAAAGATCATTCCGTTTTTATTAGGGTATTCTATTGCAACATAAAATTTGATTGCGTAGACTAACCAAGTTGACAAACGTATTTTATTCATATTTATTTATTAATCCAAAATCGAAAGGAGTCCAATAACAAGATTTTAATCCACTTTTTTTAAACCCAATATTTACCCAACTGTTACAAGTCTTAAAACAGGAATAACTTCCTTCTGATTTATAAAAATCATCAATAGATGAATATCCTTTGTTGTCAAGAATTATCTTCATTCCGTTTTCATTAATTTTAAATGTATTCAGTAAATAACGATTCAACTTTTTTAATTCAGTTTCATTTACTTTTATTTCAATCCAATCTGAACGTTTCCTTTTGTAGCGAGTTATATGCATTAATGTTGAGCTTCTCCAAAACAGTGCTTTAACAGCATTGCTAAATGTCAAATCTCCCCAAGTTGGTGTGTTGATATAAAAGTTTTCATCTCCCCAACCAAATGATAAATACGTTTCGTTTCTATTATATTTTATTCCAGATAATACTAAGCTATCAATGTTTTCTACTGGAATTATAATATCTAAATGAATACCATTTGAATTTAAATATATCAGTTTTTCAGAATTTTCGTTATTTGGTTTTCTTTCGACTGTTATTAAAGTTAGAATTAAGGAAATAACTACATATGATGTTGGGATCATCAAAAAACATAAACCCCATTTGATTATTTTCTTTCCTATTTTCATAGTGTTTGGCATATATGTTAGCTAACATGGGGCATAAACCGATCGTTGATAGGTCTTCTGTTACGCAAAATTTTAAGACTTTGAGTTGTTTCTTTTTTTGTTTTGAGTAATCAGTTTCATGTTCTTTTATTTAAGTACTAAATAGGCGTTACTTCACGAGTCATTTTTATGTTGTGCGAAGTCGGATACTTTGCAGAGCTGGTATTTTCATGTCATCTAAGTATTTAAAGCCCCACACTAGCGCAAGCGTCACGCTTGTGCTGTTAAATACACTCAAACAATTCAGATCGTATTACATTTTTTATTCATCATTTTTTTAGGCTTCATTATGGACACGAGCAAAAGATGCTCGCGCTAGCCGGGGCATTGGGTTAAGTTGTTTTTTGGGTTGTATGTAGTTTTTAGTGCATATTATCTTTTCTCAGCATATTTAAACTTTTCAAAATTCTTTGGTAATTCATTAGTAATTTCCAATTTATTGGATGTTACATTCGGTTTAATTTTGATTATTTTAGTTTTTTCATCAATGTCTACATCATGTAAACTTTTCATATTTACAACATCAAGGTGTAGTGCTTTGAACTGATATTGCCCTTTTTTAAGATTGATTATAACATATTCACTAGGTCTTATTTGCCCTAAAGGTTTATTGTCAATCCAGATATTCAATCTTGCTGTGTTATCAATTTTATGCAAATTATTTGCTCCATTATAAATTAATATTTTTCCATTCCCTAGTTCAACTTTTTCTAAATCAGTTGTTATAAAATTATATTCAGAAGTTATTGGTTTTAAAGCACATGAAGTAATCAACAGAATTGTCGATAAGGCAATAGTTAACTTTGATTTATTTAGAAAAGAGTTGTTCATGTTTTAATTTTTAATAACCACGCTATGGCGTGGTGGTTTATGAAACTTATTTGGAACGCGCAGGATTGACAGCTTCTATTTTATGATTTCGCTCAGCAGCAGAAATCCTAAAACTGCTTTATAGTCCCTATATCGGAATCATTCCAATACGTCATTCAATAAAATATTATCTAAAGCTTCGGTTAAGCTGCTTATGAAGATTTAGATTTGGGGTTAAAATCAGTTATAAATATAAAAAAAAATCATGGACATCCAAAGATCTTAGAGATTTTAACAGTTAAGCTATAAGTCTTTGCTAGCGGGTTGTTTATTTTAACTTTATGTCTGCAATTTTCGTATATCCATAATAAAGTGTAGCACTTTTGACGCTTTTTAACATTGGAAAATATAAGTTTAAGTTTCTTTTTCTTAAACCTTTAGGTTCAAAATACGATTCATGAGCTACTCTTTTAGGGTTTTTTAAACTTATTTTATATTTATTATATGCTTCGTATTTTATAGGTATAGTTAAATTTGTAACCCCCTCAAATTCATAATCTAAGAATGTATCTTTTATTTCTGAATTGTACATATTTTCGAGAGATTTATACTTGGGTTTATTCTTAATTAATTTGATAAAATGCCATTTAGCTGTAAAATTCGTATAGGCTACATCAATTGGTCTAAATCTTATTTTATTTTGGTGATCTATAACTGAAAATTTGTTAGGGTCAAAAGGCCTTATCTTATTATCAATCATCTCAATTCTGACTTTTATGTTGTATTGAACTATTTTATCTGATTTAGTTCTAACATTAGTTACAGCCCCTATAAATTGACTGGCTTTTTTTGTTTTCATATACTCAACAGTAAGATTATCCTCCTTAATCTTAGTCTGAGAATAAAATATTTGAGTGAATAGAAATGCTAGTATTATAAATCTTGTTTTCATATTTAGTTTTTTTTTGCGTAAAAATTTGGTTTTAACTGTTGCCAACTAGTGTATATATACCATTAGTGGTTTATACTTTGCTTATGTTTTGTTTTAAGGGGTTCAAAACATCAAAATACAGCATGGATTGTGTCACTGGTTTCCCCAAACGTCACTCATCATTTAAATAAAATAATTTCTAAAGTTTTGGTTAAGCTGCTTATGAAGATTGAGATTTGGGGTCTAAATCAGTTATAATAGTACGAAAATAATTATAGGTATCCAAAAAACTTCAATTTTAACTATCCAAAATTAATAGCGACAGTTTTGTTTATTCAGTGTAACTTTTCTTATCTTGAAACGTCTTATAATTAAAATTACCGCATGAATATCCTTTTAGAAACCAAAGAAGTTTCAAAATACTTTGGTGATTTCCAAGCCTTGGACGCCGTGTCAATACAAGTCCCAAAACACAGTATTTTTGGGTTGTTAGGCCCTAACGGTGCTGGGAAAACCACCTTGATCAGAATCATCAATCAAATTACCATGCCCGATACGGGTTCGGTACTGTTAGATGGCGAGGCTTTACAGCCCCATCATGTGCAGTATATCGGCTATTTGCCCGAAGAACGTGGGCTGTATAAATCCATGAAAGTCGGGGAACAAGCCCTCTATTTGGCGCAACTCAAAGGCCTGTCCTATTCGGAAGCCAAAAAACGTTTAAAGTATTGGTTTGATAAATTAGAAATTGGCCATTGGTGGGACAAAAAAGTAGAAGAGCTTTCTAAAGGTATGGCACAAAAAATCCAATTTGTGGTGACGGTTCTACACCAACCTAAATTGCTAATTTTTGATGAGCCATTTTCTGGATTTGATCCTATCAATGCGAACCTTATAAAAGACGAAATTTTACAACTCCGAGATGAAGGTGCAACCGTTATTTTCTCAACCCACCGTATGGAATCTGTTGAAGAGCTATGTGATCATATTGCCTTAATTCATGAATCCAAAAAAATACTAGACGGCAAACTCAATGATATCAAACGCAGCTATAAAACTAACTCTTTTGAGGTAGGACTTTTGTCTGAAAATAAAGACACTTTACAACAAACCATCGAATCAAAATTTAAAACCTCTCCAGCAGATTTTAAATCCCTCCATGATGATTTAAAACTTAATATCTCGTTGGGTTCTGAAGGGACATCAAATGATTTGTTAGGGTTTTTGACGTCGCAAGCACAAGTGCTCCATTTTAAAGAATTAATTCCAAATGCGAGCGATATTTTTATTCAAACCATACAAAATAACAAGTCATGAATCACCTTCCCCTAATTATCAAACGTGAGTACATGGCGAAAGTCAAAAATAAATCGTTTATCCTCATGACGTTTTTGACGCCTTTCATTATAATTGGCTTATCTTTATTTATAGGCTATTTGTCAAGTATTAATAATGACACGGTACGTAGTATTTATGTTTTAGACGATACAGGTTTTGTGTCTGAAACCTTTAAAACTACGGATTACACAATCTATAATCACCTTTCAGAAGTTGATTTAGAAACTGCTAAAATTCTGTCCAATCAAGAAAACGCCTATGGTTTGCTCCATATTCCAAAAATGCCAATTGAGACCGTATCGGATTTCATTAAATTTTATTCAGAAGAATCGCCTTCTCTTTCGTTTATATCTTCTTTGGAATCAAAAATTGAAACTAAATTGTCCGAGCTGAAATTACAAAGTGAAGGTGTTGATTTAGCCCTCATTGATGCGTCCAAAATGGATGTAGATATCAATCAAGAAAGTTATGAAGGTGTTAAAACTTCAAAGGTGGGAAGCCTCATGAAATTGGGCTTTGGAAGTATAGCTGGTTATTTGTTATTTATATTTATCATAGTATATGGAAACATGATTATGCGCAGTGTGATCGAAGAAAAAACCAGTCGGATTATTGAAGTTATTATTTCATCTGTGAAGCCGATTCAACTGATGTTGGGTAAAATTATTGGGACGTCTTTAGCTGGGATTACACAATTTACAATTTGGATTGTTCTGGGTGGCGTGATTGCGTTAGCAGCTTCGGCCATTTTTGGTGTTGAATTGTCGCAAACGCCGCAACAAGAGCTTGTGAATCAAACACTTCAAAACCCGGAGTCTGTTGATAAATTTCAACTGATGATCAACGAATTTCATATGCTACCACTCGGAAATTTAGTAATCGCCTTTATCTTGTTTTTCATTTGCGGGTATCTACTCTATAGTTCGTTATACGCAGCTATTGGCGCAGCAGTGGATAATGAAACAGATACTCAACAATTTATGTTGCCTGTGATTTTGCCTTTAATTTTAGCGATCTATGTAGGAGTGTTTACAGTGATCGAAGATCCACACGGCACCATTTCAACCGTCTTTTCGTTTATCCCGTTCACGTCACCTGTTGTGATGCTGATGCGTATTCCATTTGGTGTCCCACTATGGCAACAATTAGTCTCTCTTGTTATTCTCATCTCGACCTTTATGTTTACAGTTTGGTTCGCCGCAAAAATTTACCGTGTTGGAATTTTGATGTATGGTAAAAAACCAACGTACAAAGAACTTTATAAATGGTTGAAATATTAATTTTAAAGTTTCGTTATTAATGCTCATAAAACACACATTGAATGTCTAGAATTTTAATCATTGAAGATGAAGCCTCGATTCGTCGAGTACTCGTAAAAATACTGACCGAAGAGAATTCGAAGTACCAAGTTTTTGAAGCTGAGGACGGCTTGATAGGCGCTGAAATGATCAAAAATGAAGATTTTGATTTGGTGTTATGTGACATTAAAATGCCCAAAATGGATGGTGTCGAAGTTTTGGAAGCCGTCAAAAAAATAAAGCCCGAAATTCCAATGGTGATGATTTCTGGACATGGCGATTTGGATACCGCGGTGAATACCATGCGCATGGGTGCTTTTGATTATATATCGAAGCCACCAGATTTAAATCGCTTATTGAATACCATTAGAAATGCACTGGACCGAAAACAATTAGTGGTTGAGAATACACGTCTCAAGCGAAAAGTAAGCAAACAGTATGAAATGGTAGGCAACAGCCTCGAAATAGAGACCATCAAATCTATTATTGATAAAGTAGCACCCACCGAGGCGCGAGTGCTAGTCACTGGGCCAAATGGTACCGGGAAAGAATTAGTTGCCCATTGGTTGCATCAAAAGAGTGAGCGCGCCAAAGGTCCTATGATCGAAGTTAATTGTGCAGCTATTCCGAGCGAGCTTATCGAAAGCGAGTTGTTTGGACATATAAAAGGTGCCTTTACAAGCGCCCATAAAGACCGTGCTGGTAAATTTGAAGCCGCTAATGGCGGGAGTATTTTCTTAGATGAAATAGGCGATATGAGCCTATCTGCGCAAGCGAAAGTGTTACGCGCCTTACAAGAAAGTCGCATCCAACGTGTAGGAAGTGATAAAGACATCAAAGTTGATGTACGTGTGATAGCAGCTACCAATAAAAACCTTAAGAAAGAAATATCAGAAGGACGTTTCCGAGAAGATTTATACCACCGATTAGCAGTCATTCTAATTAAAGTACCACCGCTTAATGACCGACGCGATGACATCCCAGTATTGGTAGATCATTTTGCCAATAAAATCGCCTCGGAACAAGGAAACGCTCAAAAGAGTTTTTCTACCTTAGCATTAAAACTTCTTCAGGCCTATGATTGGACGGGGAACATTAGAGAGTTAAGAAATGTAGTTGAAAGACTTATTATATTAGGAGGAGCAGAAGTTACAGAATCCGATGTGAAAGCATTTGCTAGCAAATAATAAATTTATGGTAAACGTAACGCTTTAATGACTGGCAAAGTGTAGTTTTACTTTTATGATATTTATACTTCTGAACCATTCATAATTTAATTTTGATTCTTAAGAAAAAGCTTAATGAATGCAATATGTGCAACGTATAAAAAACTAAACCTATGAAATATCTATTACTCATTATTTTCGGTTCTTTAACATTAGGACTAAACGCACAATCGGATGCCGATTATATCAAAACCATCTATAAAAATACGTTAACGAATGGTCAAAGTTACCAATGGTTAGATTATTTGTCTAATGAAATTGGAGGTCGTCTTTCGGGGTCCTTAAATGCTGAATTGGCCGTTGAGTATACAAAAGCTGAGTTAGAGAATTTAGGATTAGACCGTGTTTGGCTACAAGCTGTTATGGTACCAAAATGGGTACGTGGTACGCCAGAATTCGCTTATATTGAAACAGCCCCTGGTAAAACAATTCCAGTAAATATATGTGCCTTAGGAGGTTCGGTGTCGACGCCACTTCAAGGAGTCAAAGCAGAAGTGATAGAGGTACAAGGAATTGAAGAATTAAAAGCGCTGGATCGAAACCAGATAGAAGGTAAGATTGTGTTTTTTAACCGTCCTATGCAAGCCGATTTAATTCTCACATTTGAGGCCTATGGTGGCTGTGTCGATCAGCGTTATAATGGGGCAGAAGAAGCAGGCAAACTGGGAGCGGTTGCCATGATTGTGCGCTCTATGAATCTTAGACTGGATGATTTGCCACATACGGGGTCGATGTCTTATGGAGACACTCCAGTTTCAAAACGAATTGCTTCCTCGGCAATTAGTACCAATGATGCAGAGATGTTAAGCGGTATGCTGAAAATTGATTCTAGCCTTAAGTTATATGTAAAACAAAGCTGCCGTCAATTAAATGATGTTCAGTCCTATAATGTGATTGGCGAAATTACGGGTTCTCAATTTCCAGATGAAATCATTACGGTAGGGGGTCATTTAGATTCTTGGGATTTAGGAGATGGATCACATGATGATGGTGCTGGTTGTGTGCAGTCGATGGATGTACTCCGGTTATTGAAAATTTCAGGAATTCAACCGAAACGTACTATAAGAGTTGTTTTGTTTATGAATGAAGAAAACGGATTAAGAGGCGCAAAAGCGTATGCCAAAGAAGCCACTCGAAAAGGAGAGAACCATATATTTGCTCTTGAAAGCGACTCAGGTGGGTTTACGCCTCGTGGTTTTACATTTGATGGACCTGATTATAAAATCGATCAAATCCTACAATGGAAATCTTTGTTTGAACCTTACCTGATTCATTATTTTAAAAAAGGAGGGAGTGGTGCAGACATTGGCCCTTTGAAAAAAAGCACAAATGTGTTGGCAGGATTACGCCCAGATTCCCAACGTTACTTTGATCACCACCATGCAGCAAATGATACTTTTGATGCGGTTAATAAACGCGAGTTAGAACTGGGAGCTGCGACGATGACTTCTTTGGTGTATTTGGTCGATAAATACGGATTGAATAGCATAGAAAAAATACCAGAATTGAAAGACTAGAATTTTTATTTCACTAACTGAAAAATATATCCAAACGAAATATTTCTTTGAAAAAAGAAAAAATCTTGAGCCGCAGAGTCCGTCGTTGATGGCGTGGTTCGTATGTTCGGCATGTTAAGGTAGCCTGTTTTAATTTCTCCTTGAATAAAAAAGTGATCAAAGAAGGTGAGGTTTATGCCCCCTTTTAGAGATATCCCAAACCCAGAAAAGTGATATTCATCATACCGTTTTTTAGAGAGCAAGGTTGTATTTGTCTTAGGACACAAAACTCCTATGCCAAAAGATTCTAGAATATTTACCTGTATTTTTTTAGAATCCCATTGTAAATAGTCGCCAAGATTATCTACTCTTGAAATCTCTATATTTATATAGTTCAAACCATCTGTGTGTTCCAGTTCTAAAAAATCTTCATCTAAGTACATAGGTGCATTGTCATAAACCCCATTAAATTCTGAGATGGGATCTTCTAAATTAATATAGCCATCTAGGATCGTATACTGCTGAGGTACGATGACATATTTCATATGATCGACTCCTAAAGAAATATTCCAGTGGTCATGAAAAAAGTAACCAATACGTCCAACCGTTTGAGGAATAGTCATATTTGTAGGGTTCATGTACACATCAGGATCCCAGTGGGTTTGACGGTCTGTAGCTGCTATATCACGGAGTGTAAAGTCGTAGTTGTCTCCTTTAAACGCGATGTCTGAATAACTATATTGTGATTTGTTCCATCCCCAATAAAAATAAAATTTACCTTTTTTTTTGGTTATAAAATCAGTTTCTGTTGTAGTTAATTTTGTCGTTGATTCTTGAGAATATCCTTGGGTGCTTAATCCAATAAATAAGCAAATAGAAAGTACTTTATACATTGATTTTAAAGAGTGTTAATTGTGCGTCTTATTGCAGTTAAATTGGTTAGTAGTTTTTCTAAATGGTCTATGTGTAACATATTAGCACCATCACTCTTAGCATTAGCAGGGTCAAAATGTGTTTCAATAAATAAACCATCGACATTATTTACGATACCCGCCCGAGCAATCGTTTCAATCATGTCTGGGCGTCCACCAGTAACCCCGCTCGATTGGTTGGGTTGTTGGAGCGAGTGTGTCACGTCCAAAACAGTCGGCGCAAAAGCACGCATTGTTGGAATGCCACGAAAATCAACAATCATGTCCTGATAGCCAAACATAGTACCGCGATCGGTGATCCATGCTTTTTCGTTTCCGGCATCTTTCACTTTTTGAACGGCATGCTTCATCGCTTCTGGACTCATAAATTGCCCTTTTTTCAAATTAACCACTTTTCCTGTTTGCGCTGCAGCAACCACAAGGTCGGTTTGTCGCACTAGAAATGCTGGTATTTGTAATACATCAACATACTGGGCTGCCAAGGCTGCGTCAGAAACTTCATGAATATCTGTGACTGTAGGAATGTCAAAGGTTTCGGACACTTTTCTTAAAATCTTTAAGGCTTTTTCGTCGCCAATTCCCGTAAAACTATCAATTCTACTGCGGTTTGCTTTCTTAAAACTCCCTTTAAAAATGTAAGGAATCTTTAAAGTATCCGTAATTGTGCATACTTTTTCTGCAATTTGTAGTGCCATCGTTTCGCTTTCAATAGCACAGGGACCTGCTAATAAAAAGAAATTATCTGATGTGGCATGTTTTAATTTTGGAATATCTTGAAGATTCATTGACGTAAATTTATGCTGCAAATATAATCAAAATTAAAAGGTGTTATAAAATTAATAAGCAGTACAAAAGTCAGAAAATTAAATGTAACTTTGCACGCTTAAAACAAGGCACTTATGGCTAATGTAAAAAACATCGCAATTATTGCACACGTCGATCACGGAAAAACTACCTTGGTTGATAAAATCATGTATCACTGTCAGTTGTTTCGTGAGAATCAAAATACAGGGGATCTTATATTGGATAACAATGATCTAGAACGTGAAAGAGGAATTACGATCACAGCTAAAAATGTTTCCGTAATTTATAAAGACACCAAAATCAATATTATTGATACACCTGGTCACGCCGATTTTGGTGGTGAAGTAGAGCGTGTATTAAATATGGCGGATGGTGTGTTGTTGTTAGTAGATGCTTTTGAAGGGCCAATGCCTCAAACGCGTTTTGTATTACAGAAAGCAATTGATTTAGGATTAAAGCCTTGTGTGGTTATTAATAAAGTTGACAAAGAGAATTGCACGCCTGATGAAGTGCATGAAAAAGTGTTTGACTTGATGTTTGAATTAGGAGCAGAAGAGTGGCAATTAGATTTCCCAACAGTGTATGGTTCTGCCAAAAACAACTGGATGAATCATGATTGGAAAGACGAAATAGATAATATTGAGCCTTTGTTGGATATGGTGATTGAGCATATTCCTTCTCCAAAAATTCCAGAAGGAAATACACAGATGTTAATTACATCCTTAGATTTCTCATCCTTTACAGGTCGTATCGCCATTGGACGATTGACGCGTGGGGAACTAAAAACAGGGCAGCAGATTTCGTTGGTAAAACGCGATGGAAGCATCATGAAGTCCAGAATAAAAGAACTTCATGTTTTTGAAGGCTTAGGAAGAAAAAAAATAGAAGAAGTTCAAACGGGTGATATTTGTGCCATTGTAGGCTTAGAAGGTTTTGAAATTGGAGACACAGTCGCTGATCTTGAAAACCCAGAAGGGTTAAAAACAATCGCAATAGACGAGCCAACAATGAGCATGTTGTTTACAATTAACGATTCCCCATTTTTTGGAAAAGACGGAAAGTTTGTAACCTCAAGACATATTAAGGAGCGCCTAGATAAAGAATTAGAAAAGAATTTAGCATTACGCGTTAACCCAACGGATAGTGCCGATAAATTTATGGTATTTGGAAGAGGTGTTTTACACTTGTCTGTGCTCATCGAAACGATGCGTCGTGAGGGCTATGAATTACAAATTGGACAGCCACAAGTAATTATCAAAGTTATTGACGGCGTTAAATGTGAACCTATCGAAGAAATGACCATTGACTTGCCAGAAACGGTTTCTGGAAAAGCTATTGAAATGGTGACCATGCGTAAAGGAGAAATGCTAAGTATGGAAGCCAAAGGCGACCGTATGGTGTGCGAGTTTTTGATTCCATCTAGAGGGATTATTGGCATGCGTAACCAGCTATTAACAGCGACTGCTGGTGAAGCGATTATGGCACACAGATTTAAAGAATACCAGCCACTTAAAGGTGGAATTCCAGAACGTCAAAATGGTTCTCTAGTTTCAATGGAATTAGGACAAGCAATTCCATATTCTATTGATAAATTACAAGATAGAGGTAAGTTTTTTGTCGATCCAGGCGAAAGTATTTACGAAGGTCAAGTGATCGGTGAAAATTCCCGCGGTGATGATATGGCTATTAATATTACAAAAACTAAAAAGTTAAGTAATGTTCGTAGTTCTGGTGCAGATGATAAAGCCAAAATTGTTCCAGCAATTAAATTCTCTTTAGAAGAAGCTTTAGAATACATTCAAAAAGATGAGTACGTTGAAGTGACGCCAAAGTCGTTAAGATTACGAAAAATATACCTAACGGAAGTTGATCGTAAACGTAACAAAATCATATAATGGATTTTTCAGGAGTTAATACGACTGAACTTGTTGGGTATTTAGCAATGGTCGTGTTATTGGTGTCTTTTTTGATGAAAGATATCCGACGTTTAAGAACACTAAACACAATTGCGTGTGCATTGTTTGTAGCTTATGGTTTTATGTTAGCAACCTCTTGGCCGATTATTATTTCCAATGCTTCAATCATTGGAATCAATTTTTATTACTTGTTTTTGAAGAAAAAGTAGTTAGTTGTGTTTGTTTAATTTTAAACAAACGATTCTATAAACAAACGTTGAAACATTAATTGTTGGGTTAAATAAAGAGAAAATTATCTCATTTTATTTATATTAGCTATTTATATATGAATTTACTTTCAATATTTTCAAGTTGTGTATTTGTTATAAATAGAAATTAAATTTATATAATAACATAATTAAAATACAGGACGCTATTATTTATGTTATTTAATTCATTAGATTTTACTGTTTTTTTACCATTAGTTTTTATACTCTATTGGTTTGTTTTTAATAAAAATTTAAAAACACAAAATAGCCTTATAGTCGTAGCGAGTTATTTCTTTTATGCTTGGTGGGATTGGCGTTTTCTTAGTCTTATTTTTTTAAGTACACTTGTCGACTTCATCGTAGGAATCAATATTGATAATAACGAAAATCAACACATTAGGAAACGATTTCTTTGGTTAAGTATTGTTGTAAATTTAGGAATGCTGGGAATATTCAAATATTTCAACTTTTTCATTGAAAACTTTACGGCAGCATTTTCTTTTTTTGGTCTCGATTTAGAGAGCTATACATTAAACATTATACTCCCTGTAGGTATTAGTTTTTATACCTTTCAAACTTTAAGTTACACTTTGGATATTTACAAGAGGAAACTAAAACCTACAAGAAATTTTATAGTTTTTGCTGCATTTGTCAGTTTTTTTCCACAATTGGTAGCAGGACCAATAGAGCGCGCTAAACATTTATTACCTCAATTTCTTACGAAACGAAAATTTGAATACCACAAAGCAACAGATGGTTTGCGTCAGATTTTATGGGGACTTTTTAAGAAAATGGTTATTGCAGATAATTGTGCAATTTTCGCAGATGAGTTTTTTAAAAATTATTCTGAATATTCTGGCAGTTCACTTCTTTTAGGGGCATTCTTTTTTACGATACAAATTTATGCTGACTTTTCTGGGTATTCAGATATTGCCATTGGAACATCCCGACTCTTTGGGTTTGATTTGATGAAAAATTTCGCATTCCCTTATTTTTCTAGAAACATAAGAGAGTTTTGGAGGCGTTGGCACATTTCATTAACCTCTTGGTTTAAAGATTATTTTTACATTTCAATAGGTGGAAGTAGAGGAGGTAAACTGATGCAATTAAGAAATACATTTTTAATTTTTTTAGTCATTGGTTTTTGGCATGGGGCGCATTGGAAATTCATTGTTTATGGGTTTATAAACGCACTACATTTTGTCCCTGGAATTTTGAAAGGAAAGAGCGATAAATATGAGCATTTTGTAGCTCATAATAAATGGTTTCCCTCAACTATAGAGCTTTTTAATATGCTAAAGACTTTTGTGTTTTTGGTGCTTGTTCGGATATTTTTTAGAGCAGATAGTTTAACCGATGCTTTAAATTATTTGTCCATAATTTTTTCCAAAAGTATTTTTGATATTCCGAAGTTTCCTAACAGATTAGACGCTGTAATTGTCTTTATTTTAATTAGTGTTTTTATGACTGTTGAATGGTTTGGTAGAAACAATGAATACGCCATCGAGAAATTTTTATTTAAATTAGATAGACCTAGGCGTTTTTTGTGTTATTATGTCATTATTTTTTGTATGTTCTATTTTTATGCAAAGCAACAACAGTTTATATATTTCCAGTTTTAAATGAAGAAATTTTTGTTCATATTATTAATTTTTAGTCTACCAGTTTTCATCGTTTGCGGAACCATGGAATTATTGTTGAGAAACATTCCAAATGGGTATGCGTTAAAATCAGATTATCTAAAATCTAATAAAAAATCTATAAAAACACTTTTAGTTGGAAGTTCCCATATTCTATATGGGATTAACCCCAAATTTTTAACTGAAAAAGCACTCAATTATGGGAATGTCTCCCAAACTATAGACGTTGATTATAAAATAATTAATCATCATATAAATACTTTAGAAGCTTTGCAGACTATCGTTATTCGAATGTCTTATGCTACTTTGTTTGAGCAATTGGAAAATGGAGATGAAAGCTGGAGAATAAAGGATTACGAAATATATACGGATATAAACTTTAACTCAAAATTAAAATATCATTCTGAAATTTTGAGTGTCAAACTGAAAAATAACCTTAAACGAATCAATGATTTTTATTTTTTAAAAGAAAACTCTGAGTTTGTAAGTAATCAAGGCTGGGGAACACACACAGCTCGAGAAAAAACTCAAAATATAGATGCCGTTGGGAAGTTAATAGCCGAAAAACACACTATAAATGATGAGGTAATTTATACAGAAAATTATAAACTGTTAGAAGCTATTGTCGATTTATGTCAGAAAAATGAAGTGAAAGTGGTACTAGTAATGATGCCTGCTTATAAAAGTTATGTACAACATTTAAATCAAAACCAATTAGAAAAAACTATTTCTGCTGCTAAGTTCATAGACAGTAAATATAGTAATTGTAGATTTTTTAACTTTTTAACGGACAATCAATTTAAGCAATCCGATTTTTTAGATGCAGATCATCTAAACCGTGAAGGTGCAGAGAAATTTACGATTTTAATGGATCGTTTATTAACCAATTAAAATGCTATAATAAGTATTCATTCCTGTCACTACATAGGTTAGCTATATACACACACAGGATGTTTGAGTTTTTTAATGGAATATAAATTGCCAGATTTTCAAGAAAAATCAGTAATTTCACACTGCAATTTAATTTAATCAATCTCGTATTTTTTCAGTCACAAAATATAATCCTGATTTAAAATCCCAATGGGATAGTTTTGTAGTTGAAGCAAAGAATGCAACATTCTTGTTTCAACGAGATTTCATGGATTATCATAAAGATCGGTTTGAGGATTATTCTTTGATGGTCTACAAAAAGGAAAAGCTTGTTGCTTTACTCCCAGCAAATATAAATGAAAACATAGTTTATTCGCATCAAGGACTTAGCTATGGAGGGATTGTTTTTACGAAAGATGTAAAGTTTAAAGATAGCTTGGAAGTGTTTGAGACTATTCTTAGATATTTAAAAAAATCAGGACATCATAAACTATATTTAAACCCAATTCCTCAATTTTATAATTCTAAACTTTCAGAAGAATTTTTATACTTTTTATTCATTCTCCAGGCGAAATTACGCCGTAGAGACACACTCTCAGTGATTCGTTATTCAGATGGTGTTTCCTTATCTAAAAGTAGAAAAGAAGGCGTTTCTAGGGGGCAAAAACAAAATTTGGAAATTAAAGAGGTTGCTAGTTTCGAAGAGTTTTGGAATGCTATATTAATTCCAAATCTAATATCAAAACACAATACAAAACCCGTACATTCATTACAGGAAATAACGACTCTAAAATCATATTTCCCAGAAAATATTAGGCAGTTTAATGTTTATAAAAACAATAAAATTGTAGCGGGAGCAACTGTTTTTGAATCTGTTAGAGGTGCACATACCCAATATATTTCTGGGAATGAAAACAATAATAGTCTTGGTAGTTTGGACTTCTTACACGCTCACTTGATTAATACGGTGTTTAATGATAAAGTATTTTTTGACTTTGGCAATTCCAATAAGAATAATGGACAAGAAGTTAATTACGGATTGTTGTTCTGGAAAGAAGGTTTTGGCGCACGTACGGTTTCACAGGATTTTTACGTTATAGATGTTGAAAAGTATGAATTACTTAACACTATACTACAATGATTAAATTCTTAGATCTTCATGCCATCAATGAAAGATATAACACCGCTTTTAAGAACCGTTTTGACCATTTCCTGACAGAAGGTTACTATATTTTAGGAACTGAAGTGTCTACGTTTGAAACCAATTATGCATCGTATTGTAACACTCAGTACTGTGTCGGTGTTGCTAATGGGTTGGATGCACTAACGCTGATTTTTAAAGCCTACATACAGTTGGGTAAACTATCTACAGGAGATTCAGTTTTAGTGCCTGCAAACACTTATATAGCAAGTATATTATCAATTATAAACGCAGGTTTAAAGCCAGTTCTCATTGAGCCAGATATAGAAACATATAATTTAACTTCAAAACAAATAAAAGAAGCTTTAACATCTGATGTCAAGGCAATTCTAGTGGTTCATTTATATGGACAATTAGCATCCATGGACAGGATTCTTTCAGTCGCAGATACCCATAATTTATTAGTCATCGAAGATGCTGCGCAAGCGCACGGAGCTGTAGACGCTAAGGGGCAAAAGGCGGGTAGTTTAGGGAATGCTGCGGCTTTTAGTTTTTACCCATCCAAAAATCTTGGAGCACTCGGGGATGCAGGCGCTATTACAACCAATGACACACAATTGGCGGAACTTATTAAAAAATTAAGAAATTATGGGAGTCCCAAAAAATATGTAAATTCAGTAGTTGGGTATAATAGTCGATTAGATGAACTACAAGCAGCTTTCTTAAGTATTAAACTTCCACATCTAGACGAAGATAATGAGAAAAGACGTTCAATTGCAAAACGTTACTTGAAGGATATCAAAAACACAAAAATTAAGCTCCCTTATTATTCGGATACTAAAGATCATGTTTTTCATTTATTTGTTGTCTTAGTTGAAGATCGAAATGATTTCATGACCTATCTGAAAGATAATGATATTGAAACCTTGATTCATTATCCAATTCCTCCCCATCAACAAGACGCTCTTAAGTCTTATGAAAACTTAAGTCTTCCACTTACTGAAAAAATGCATCAACAACTAGTGAGTCTGCCTATGAGTCCTGTGCTTGTGGCTAATGACGTGTCCAAAATAATTAATATAATCAATGCCTATTGATGATGTTAAGAAAATTATTTATACATTTTAAAAAGAGTATTCTACTAAAAATAGTATCCCTCAATTCATTGGTGATTGGTTTTAGATTAGTTATTGCAATAGTTATCCAGAAACTACTTGCCGAAATGGTTGGGGCATCTGGGATTGCGAAAATTGGTCAGCTAAGAAATCTCATGGCTATCCTAACAAGTACGTCTACCTTTGGAGTTTTTAATGGGGTTGTTAAATATACTTCCGAACTCAAAAAAGAACAAGCACTTCTCTCAAAATTTTTTTCAACAGCTTTTATTTTTTCAATCGCAGGTACACTCATTAGTGCGAGCTTTTTATTTGTTTTTTCATCTTGGATTTCAATACAACTTTTTGGAAGTGATACTTTTGAATTTATCGTTAGAATAGCTGCGTTTATTGTACCTGCAATTTCCTTAAACCGCATTTTCAGTGGAGTGGTTAATGGGCTTTCAGCTTATAAACAGTATGCAAAAATAGAACTTATAGCTTATTTAGCATCAAGTGTAGTGCTACTCTATGGTCTTTTTAATTATGATATTAATGGTGTGTTAATTGCCATTGCCATTGCACCATTAGTTCAACTTTTGGTTCTGTTGTATGTGTTTGGTAGTGTACTGAAAACTCAACTAAAATTAAAAGGATTGCGTTTACATTCACCATTTGCCAAGGCATTACTCACCTTTGCTGCCATGTCATTTATTTCCACTGTACTGATAAATTATATCGAAATTGATATTCGTTCTCAAATTACCAACGAAATTAGTAGTAATCAAGCGGGTTATTGGACCGCAATGCTTTTCATTTCAAAAAACTATATGGTATTTTCCACAGGTCTCTTTACGCTGTATGTTATTCCAAGATTTGCGGAAATTTATTCGGCTCACGATTTCAAAAAGGAAGTGTTTTATATTTACAAAACCATCTTACCACTTTTTGCCGTTGGAATGATACTCATTTATATATTTAGAATGCTAATTATAGATGTGATATATCCAGGGTTTTATGGAATGGAGCCCTTGTTTAAATGGCAATTAGCGGCTGACTTCGTTAGACTTTCTGCTTTGGTTTTAGCACATCAATTTTTGGCTAAAAAGATGTTAATTAGTTATGTTTTAACTGAATTTATTTCAATTATTTTATTTTATATTTTCTCTAAACTATTACTCGATTCCCATGGAATCGAGGGCATTGTAATGGCGCACTTATACCGCTATGTTATTTATTTTATTGTTGTGATTATAGCCATTTGGTACCATTTCAAAAATAATAAAAACTCTACCCCACCCAGTGGTTTAGATTTACTGTAATACTGTAACCATAATATTTTAAAACAACTATTTCAATTTGAATTACACAAAAACCTTTATTTAATCAGTAAAGATAGTTATATTGAATATTATTGTTTAAAATGAAATTATAACATAATATATTATTAAACAATCTGTAAACTCTTAAATAAAAATTGATATAGATTATCAACACAAAGTTTTATGAAACACAATACTATAGAATCCGTATCTCTTATCGAACTTCCTAAAATTAGCGATGAAAATGGACGTGGAAATTTATCGGTTATAGAAAAAGAAATTTTACCCTTTGAAATTGCTCGTGTTTATTATTTATATGATGTCCCTAGTGATGCCTACAGAGGCGGTCATGCTCATAAAAATTTACAACAATTCTTATTACCTTTAAGTGGTAGTTTTGACGTGATTTTAAAAGATGGTAAAAATTCACGAACAGTTACATTAAATAAGCCCAATAAAGGATTATTAATCGTTCCCGGTATTTGGCGAGAATTGGAGAACTTCTCATCTGGAGCCGTATGTTTGGTGTTAGCTTCGGAGGTATACGATGAGGCGGATTATATTCGCGACTTTGAAACGTTTAAAAAACAATTTTCCTAACTAAGAATTCCAGGTATTTAAATAGGTTTTTGCCACTTTTTCATAATCATGGTACGTTTCTATATAAGCGCGTGCGTTTTTGCCAATTTTTATAATTTCTTTTGGATTTTCAATAAGCCAACTCAAGTTTTTAACAAGTTCTTCTACATCAGGCGTGGCATGAATTCCAATGTTTTTAGTTATGTCATAATGCGATTTAAATCCATCACTAAATCCACTAAACACTACTTTTCCCTGCGCCATGGCTTCTAGCGCATTATATCCTTGATCATAAGCATAGGCTTGGTCCAATAGAATATGAGACTCATTATAGAGTTTAATATAGTCTTTATAAGCAATGTTTTCTACTTGTATAATTTCGATTTTAGAACCATGTGTTTCTTGAATTTTATCCAAAGCTTGAACAAAAACATCATTACCTTTCTTATAATAATTACTGCGATTTATGCCATGAAAAATTCTGATCTTGCCTTGAATTCTTAAAGACTTAAATTTAATTTTTTCAATGTTTACAGGAAACGGAATCAGAGGTTTTACTTTAGGTAGTTTTCTATACGCCATTTCATAATCAAAATCCCCAGGGATAATATGCGTGACATGCGCTTTTACAAATAGACTCAATTTTTTAAATGACGGTTTTAAATAGCTCAAACTGTATCTGAAATAAGGTTTCAGCTTATTATTGTATAGCAACGGAGTCAGAACATGATGGGGTAAGTCTGAGTTGATCAAATAAGTCAAGTAGGTGACGTCATCTCCACAAGCGGATAAAATGACTTTTTTATTATGTTTAAAGATGAAACTTAGAATTTTTTTATCCCAAAATGGGCTGGTTTTGAACGGAAATTCATTGATTAATTGAACAATTTCAAAATTCTTAAATTGATGTCGATTTTTATAAAAATTATAAAAAACTTCTAAGTTTGCGATGTCAAACCTAAAGAGAAGGAATAATAAGTTTTTTGTTTTTCTGAACAAAAATTTCGAAAACAAAACAGGTTCTAAATCTATATCTAAAGAATAATTTTTAAAGCCATCTTTTCTGCCCATTAATAGGACACTATGTCCATTTTTTTCAAGTCCAGCTTTTAGGGTATTATGAAAGTTACTATATTCCCCTAATAAAAGTATTCGCATAAAAAGTTATATTTTTTGTAATTTAATAGTTTTAGTTTGTCATGCAAAATTTTAAAAAGAAAATATCAATAATAACAGATTCTCTGTCTTTAGGAGGCGCAGAACGTGTAGCGGCGAAGTTGTCAGTTGAACTTCACGAAATTGGTTATGATGTTTCAATTATTTGTTTGCGAAATGAAATTACTTATCCTTATAAAGGTAAATTGTATAATTTAGGTCTCAAAGAATCTAAATTTAAGATTATTAAACAACTTTCAAAGTTTTTTAAGTTTAAGTACGCATACAAGATAACTAATTCAGATTATTATATTGATTTTCGTACACGCAATCGACCAGTTATGGAATGGTGTTTTCATCAATTTATTTTTGACCTCTCAAAAATCATTTTTACAATTCATAGTTATGAGGTTTATTTTCATATCCCAAAACACAAATGGTTTTTTAAACACTACAGCAAAGCGCCAGCTGTAATAGGCGTTTCCAACGGAATTATTAATCGATTGGTTTCTCTTTTTCCTTTCCCTAATTTAAAATACATCCCTAATTTTTACAATTCTGAACCATTACATGATACAGGTTTAAATACCGAGATTCAAACACCATTTCTTTTGGCTGTGGGGCGCTTAGATAATAGTACTAAGCAATATGACAAGCTAATCGAGTCTTATATAAAAACTATCTTTTTCAAGAGTAAAGTCCCGCTTTATATTGTTGGCGAAGGACCAGATAAGCCTCAACTTGAACATCAAATAAAACAGGATGATTTAGGAAATTTAGTGTCTCTTTTAGGATTTAAATCTGAAGTTAAAAATTATATGAAAGCTGCAAAATGCATTGTAATGTCTAGTAATACCGAAGGTTTCCCGATGGTATTGTTAGAGGCATTATCAATGGGCACGCCTGTAGTGTCTTTTGATTGTCCGTCTGGGCCTTCAGAACTGATTATAGACGGAGAAAATGGAATTTTAGTTGAAAACCAAAACTTTGAGGCTCTTATCAGTGCTTTAGATAAAATGCATACAGATACTGATTTTTATAATCATTGTAAAAGTAATGCTGTAGCTTCAGTTGAAAAGTTTTCTGCTAAAAATGTAATTTCAATGTGGGAGCAGTTACTAGACTAGTAAGACGTTAATCTTATATTTTTTTTCAAAAAACGTTTTTTAATAGACCTCAGTACTTTCAGTATTACAAGTGGAGTATTTAGTAACATCCGTTGACGAATTTTTAAATTTGATACATCCAGTTGTTTTTTTAACAGCGTTAAATTTTCTTGGTCATTAGAGATTCGACAAAGAATACTCAAATAGTAGCGTTTGGTATCCAGGTATTTTTTTAAGTTAAAATGTTGTTCTGTAAAAACTTCAAACTCATCAAAATTGGGAAGTCTTTTACCTTTAAAACCTACTTGAGTCATTTGATTTGGGATGTCAAAATGAACTGTAACTAATGACTTATAGCTATAGGCAAATCTATAGCGTATATTACTTTTAATAAAAAACTCAACATCTTCAGCAAAATCGATTGCTTCATTAAACGTTGTGTCTTCGAAAATTGTTCTTTTAAAAGAAAAACTACTAGGTGTGATTATAGGTTGATGTAAATTTATTTTAAAAAAATTCTTTACTATAAAAGTGGTGTTTTTTAAATTTGGTGTTATATTTTTTGCAGGTTCTAAGACATTCGAATCTGTATATTTTTCAAGATAATCAGTACCAAATAAAGCTGCTTCAGGATAGTTTAAATATAGTTTTTTAACTTCTTCTAAATAGCTATTATCCCATAAATCATCAGCATCTAAAAGGGCAATAATTTCTCCTTTAGCATGCGTGATTCCAATATTTCTTGTAGCCGATAACCCCTTGTTTTCTTGGCTTATTAGAGTGTGATTATTAGAACCCTTCAAAGCTTTTGTAGCCACATCAAAACTCGTGTCTGTAGAGCCATCATTGATAATAATAATTTCATAATCAGAGAACGTTTGATTCAACACACTCAACAGAGTAGCTTTGATAAATAGCTCTTTGTTGTATAACGGAATGATTACGGATATTAAAGGCATTTACTTTTCTTTAAGTGACTACTAAAGTGGTACATCTTATAAAAATCTAAAATAATAAAAGAAACCTTCGTGTTTGTCAAAAGCCAAAATAATATAGGGTTTAAAACCCAGCCCTTGAGCCGTACAATTCTAACTAATTTTAGTTTATTTAATAGCTCATAATTTTTTATCAATTTACTTTGATTAGCAGTAATTAAACCAGAGTCATAAAGTTGACGTAAGGTTTTAGTAGCGCTTTTACACTTTAATAAAAAAGTAGAATTATCTTCAATTCCATAGTGGTCAGTGTAATTGTCTAGGTGTTTAACAACAATATTTTGTGTTTCTAATTTTCTACTTAAGGCTAAGTCTAGTCCATACAAATTATCTAGCGTTGTGTTTGTTTGCTTAAAAGCCCACAGACTAATAAGCATGTTTCCTGAATAGATGTTTCTATACGGATTTTTAGAACGCTGCGATGCTAGCTTATGCTCTCTTTTGACTCCATATCGATACCTTAACCGATCTTTGAAAGCGTAATTATCTGGATAAGAATAGCCACCAAAGTAAGCACTTTCGCTAGTGTTCTTAGAGACTTGATTTAGATAGTTTTCAACGTAATTTTTGTCTCGAGGAAGCATGTCAGCATCAACAAATAGCAGCCACGAGTAGCTAGCTTTTGTGCTTAATAAATCTCTCATAGCTGTACGGCCTAGTGATTGTTCACTCCGATGTAAATAGGTAAATTTAATCGTTGATAGAAAAGAATTGCTCATAACCTTCGTGCTAGAAAAGTCATCTCCAATCCGTATCTCAAAATCAATATCACAAGCGGTGGATTGCGCATGAAGTTCATGAACTAATGCTTCGATATTATAATTATATGTTGGAATCAGTATAGAAAGCATTCTTAATTTTTACGTTGAACCACCTCAAATACTTTTGCGTCTTCACATTTAAGTGTTTTACTTGGGTATTTTAAGATCAATGCATAATCATGTGTTGCCATAAAAATAGTATGTCCTTTTTTATTAAGATCTAAGAGAACCTCCATCACTTCCATACTCGTTTGTGGGTCTAGATTCCCTGTTGGTTCATCTGCTAAAATTAATTTTGGATCATTAAGCAATGCTCTAGCAATTGCCACACGTTGTTGTTCGCCTCCAGAAAGTTCATAAGGAAATTTTTGACCATTAGTGTGCATATTCACTTTTGTGAGGACTTCTTCAATTTTGGACCTTATTAAAACTTTGTCTTTCCAGCCGGTAGCTTTTAAGACAAATTCAAGATTGTTGTTAATACTAAGTTCATTTAAAAGTTTAAAATCCTGAAAAACCACCCCCAATTTTCGTCTTAAAAATGGAATATCTTTTTCTTTCAAGGTCTTTAAATCAAATTCAACAATTGATCCTGTACCGTTATTTAATTTTAAATCTCCATAAAGAGTTTTTAAAAGGCTACTTTTTCCAGAACCAGTTTTACCAATCAAATACACGAATTCGCCCTCTTTGACATCGATATTGATCTCACTCAAGATTAAATTATCATTTTGAAAAATGGAAACGTTTTCTAATTTTAAAACCGAATTTGACATGTATCTACCCTAAAAGTTAATTTTTATAAAAGTATTACTATTTGATTCAATTATCAAATATCACTTGCATTAAACGCTATTCTTTTATTTATATTTTTTGGGACTTATAATTTAGCTGTTTTTTTCCCGTTATCAACTTGATATATTTTATATTTGAATGTAATTAATTCTTTCAGTTTATGACCTCCATGAAATGTTTAGTTCATCTTGTCTTTGTGTGTTTTTTTTGTATTGGATTTGCTCAGAATTCGGCTATCTATTCAAATGTAAATGTTAGTTTTCAATCTGCTTTATCGCTCTATAATGCCCAACAGTACCAGTCTGCTCAAGTGATTTTTAAATCTGTAGAATCCAATGCTTCTGATGCTTTTTTGAAATCAAACGCTGCCTATTATAATGCCAATTGTGCCGTTCGCCTGAATCAACCCAATGCGGAATTGCTCGTAGAATCTTTCGTAGCACATTACCCTTCAAGCATTAAACGAAATTCCGCTTATTTTGAAGTGGCTAATTACTATTTTGAAAACGCTAAATATGCGTATGCACGTAAGTGGTATGACAAAGTAGAGAAGTCATCCCTTTCAAAATTACATCTTGAGCCGTTTTATTTCAGGTATGGATATAGTCTTTATGCTACTAAAAATTTCAAGTCCGCAAAAACGTTTCTTAAAAAAGTTGAAACATCTAAAACCTATGGCTCACAAGCCAAATATTATATTGGCTTTATGGCTTATGAAGGTGATGATTATGAGCAAGCATCTACTTATTTTAATCAAGTCGAAAACACAGAGGTTTACAAAGATAATTTATCCTATTACCAAGCCGATTTGAATTTTAAATTAGGAAAGTTTACAAAAGCCATCGAATTGGCGATGGGGCAATTAGAAAAAAGCTCTTCGAAAGAAGTATCCCAGCTTTCTAAAATTATTGGCGAAAGTTATTTCAATCTTCAAAAATATTCAGAAGCCATTCCCTTTTTAAAGGCTTATAAAGGCAAAAAAGGCCGTTGGAATCATACCGATTTTTATCAATTAGGGTATGCGTATTATAAGCAAAACGAGTATCAAAAGGCGATTAATGAGTTTAACAAAATAATTGAAGGTTCTAATGACATTGCTCAAAATGCCTATTACCACCTAGCTGAATGTTATATAAACTTAGATAAAAAACAAGAGGCATTGAATGCTTTTAGAAATGCATCTGAAATGGATTTCAACTCCAACATCAAAGAAGATGCTTGGTTTAATTACGCCAAACTCAGTTATGACATTGGGAATCCTTATCAATCCACACCAGTAGTACTTTCGATGTTTTTAAAACAATATCCTAAATCAGCGTTTAAAATTGAAATAGAAACCTTGTTAATCGATTCTTATATTAGTTCAAATAATTTTAAAGAAGCCCTTGAGTTGTTAGAGAAAAAATCACGTTTCACTCACAAAGAAGCCTATCAAAAAGTAACTTTCTTTAGAGCTTTAGAGTTGTATAATACAGCACAGTATGCAGCAGCAAAAAAACTATTTGAAAGCTCGCTCTCAAGTTCGATAGATTTAACTTTTAAAGCAAGAGCAACCTATTGGAAGGCCGAAACAGAGTATCAGTTATCAAACTTTAAAACCGCCTTAGATGGATTTTTGGACTTTAAAAACACGAGTTCGAGTTCACAACTAGACGAATTTAAAAATTTAGACTATAATCTAGCGTACACCTATTTTAAGAAAAAGGAATATGCACTTTCTATTAATGCTTTCCAGTCTTTTATATCTACGCAACCAAAGAATTTAACATTATTAAACGATGCGTTTTTAAGATTAGGAGATTCCTATTTTGTGACTACCCAGTATAGCCCCTCAATTGATGCCTATCGTGAAGCTTTAAAATTTGCAATAATTGAAATGGACTATGCAACTTTTCAAATTGCAGTTAGTCATGGATACTTAGGCGAGACCTCAGAAAAAATCTCAGGACTCACTAAAGTGCTGCGTTTTAGAAAGTCACGGTTAAGAGATCAAGCCCTATTTGAATTAGCAAATACGTTTGTGAATCAAGGTTTTCCAGAGAAGGCACTTTCTAATTATAGTCAATTGATCAACGATTTTTCATCCAGTCCACTGGTGTCCAAAGCCTTATTGAGAAAAGGATTGATGTTGTATAATCAAGGCGACACGCAGTCAGCTCTTCAGAATTTAAATATGGTTGCTGTTGATTACCCATCAACCCCAGAAGCGTTTCAAGCCATAAGTACGTCACGGTCAATTTATATCGATTTAGGACAAGTGGAGTCTTATGCTGCCTGGATTAAAACTTTAGACTATGTTGGCATAACAGATACCGAATTGGATGAAACAACTTATGAAGCTGCTGAAAAACAATATCTAGATACAAATAATTCAAAAGCAATCGAGTTGTTTAATGATTACCTAGTTCGATTTCCAAATGGTGCTCAAGTTTTAAAGGCGCATTTCTATCTTGCAGAATTGTACTACAAAACGAATCTTACTGAAAATGCACTTCCTCATTACACATTTGTTTGTGAGCAATCGACTAACGAATTTACTGAGTCAGCGCTGTTAAAAGTATCAGAAATACGATTAGACTCTAAAACATATCAAAAGGCGATTGTTATATTATCTCGATTAGAATCGGTGGCAAAAAACCCTCAAAATAGGTTATATGCGCAGTCTAACTTAATGAAAACTTATTTTCAGCTAGAAAATTATGACACTGCCATTCGCTATGCGGACATCATTCTTGAAAATTCTAAAACCGATTCATATATTAGAAGTGATGCCTACATTATCAGTGCGCGTGCTGCTATGAAAACCGGCGATGAAGTCAAAGCACAATCTGCGTATGCACAGGTTAAATCAATTGCAAGTGGAGAGATGGGAGCAGAAGCACAGTATTTTGAAGCTTATTTTAAATATACTGATAGTGCTCATGAAGCGTCCAATGAGAGTATTCAACTACTAATCAAAAACTTTTCTAGTTATAAGTTTTTTGCCTCCAAAGGGTTGATTCTTATGGCTAAGAATTTTCAAGCACTTGGAGATGTATTTCAGGCAACGTATATTTTAGAAAATGTGATTCGAAATTTCGAAGAATTTGAAGCAGTTGTTCAAGAAGCTAAAATAGAATTGGAACAAATTAAAACACAAGCCGCAAAAACAAATTCATCTATAGAAATAGATACAGAAAATGAAAACTAATCCTATGAATATTAGATTAAAAAAGAGCCTTTGCTTAGTAGCTATTTTGATGGGGATGTTTCAAGTTGATACTTTAAATGCTCAATCCCCACAGTCGCGTTCTCAAGACACGATCGATACCCAAATTGTGAACATTGTGAAGCCCTACACACCAAAAATAGCGGATGCATTTAAAATGAAACAATCGCCGCGATTTGGGATTTCTGAAACGCCTCAAAAACCGGTTACCTACACTATCTTTTCCATTCCAGTAGCATCCACTTTTACGCCAGCAAAAACGAACGCTGTTCGGATAAATAAATTTAAAAAGGAAAAATTATTTCAAAACTACACTTCTCTCGGATTGGGGAATTATGGAACTATATTAGGTAATTTATATCTAAACCATAAACTAGGAAGAGGGGAACGTATAGGAGCATATATTGAACACTACGCATCTCAGGGTGGTATAGATGGGCTACAGCTTGACAACGGTTTTTCAAGGAGTTCGGTTCAAGTTAACTATGCGAAAAGTTTAAAAACATTTGTATGGAATTCCGATGTTTCATATAAACGACTCGCCATCAATTGGTATGGACTTCCTTTTGAAACAACACTTCCTATCGATCCAAAACAAGTGTACTCTACATTTAAATTGGGCAGCGATATTCAGTTTACGGATGGCGTTTTTCAAAGTGCGAAACTACAGTTGCAACGATTCTCTGATATTTATGAGTCTCAAGAATATCACTTGAAAGCAGAATCAACTCTACAAATAAATCTTTTGGAAAACCCTATTAACACAGTGATTAAAGTTGATTATTTAAAAGGAGAGTTTGCTAAAAACTATTCGACGTTACAAGCACAAGCCTATGGGAATATTCAGTTTTCAGCAGCTCCAACATTTCAGTATATACAAGACGATTTGACGCTTTCTATAGGGTTTATGGCATATTATACACTAGATTCTGAACAAAACAAAAATGATTTTTACATCTACCCTAATGTAGAAGTGAGTTATGCGGTTGTGAAATCTCTTGTGGTGGCCTATGCTGGAGTGAAGGGCGATTTATATCAAAATACCTATCATGATTTTGCACAAGCCAATCCATTTGTATCTCCAACGCTTGACATTCGTCCAAGTTCGACCCCTTATAAAGTGTTTGTAGGAACTAAAGGGAAACTCTCTCAAACCGTAGGCTATGATGTAAATGGGAGTTATGCTCATGAACAAGACAAGGCGCTATTTAGAACCCAATCTATACAAAACCTGTCTCTCCTTAATAATTACAATCGAGGTAACTCGTTTGGCGTCGTATATGATGATGTGGAAGTGCTTAATATTTCTGGTGCCTTAGAATTTGATTTGAGTCAACAATTAAATGTACGATTAAAAGGAGATATTTATAAATATACTAGCGATTTAGAACCCACCGCTTGGAATTTACCAGAATTTGAAGCCTCTTTGTTTTTAGACTATCAACTCTCCGAAAAATGGTCATTGGCAAGTTCTGTGTTTTATGTAGGGTTTAGAGAAGATACCACCAATTTGGAAAGCGTATTCATCCCAGTTGCAATAACACCAAATAGGACATTGGATGCTTTCATAGATGCAAATGTGCAACTAGACTATGATATTACAAACCAATTTTTGGCATTTGTAAAAGTCAATAATATAGCGAATACAAGCTACAACCGTTGGAATAATTACCCCGTTCAAGGGATTCAGATTTTAGGAGGTGCCAGTTATAAATTTGATTTTTAGAGGAAGGTTAACTTTGCAAGAAAATCAAAATGAGGGCCTTCTTCTACTAGTTCGCATTCCAGCCCAACTTGAGCACAAGCTATTTTTAGATTTTCAAAATCAAGATACATCCAACTAAAGGTGGCTTCTTCGCCTTTGTAGCGCACCGTATAATCGAGTTCGCCATAATAATCCTTATTTGTATCCATCCAAAACCCGCCATCGTCATCTTGATACATGTATTTTATATCCGATGAATCAATCAAAATTTGTCCTTCTGGATTAAGCAGTGTTTTAAGATGATTTAACACCAAAGGTGTATGTGCTAAAGATTGAAAAATTCCAGAACCATTCATTAATAAAAGAAGGGTGTCAAAAGATGCGGTTTCCTTCATAACATCTAAGTAATGCGCATTTTTCAAACCTCTTAAATTGCACGCTTTGATAGCCCCTTCAGAAATATCGATAGATTTTACCGTTAGCCCATTTGCGATCAAGTGCAAACTGTGACTTCCTGCGCCGCATCCCACATCCAAAACACTTCCTTTGGATAGTTTTAAGGCCGTTTGTTCTAGTGAGGGCATCTCAGAAAAAGCTCTAAATAAATAGGGTAGAGACAGCGTGTCGTCTTCCGAAATACTGGTTGAAGTGACCAGATCTTCTGTGTAATTTCCTTGTTGATAATCTAAAATGGCTGATCCAAAAACATCGTTCATTAGGGGTGTTTTAAATGGTTTTTAGCTAAATTAAGGATTCATAAGAACCCTTAAAAAGTAGACCAAAGATAGGTAAAACAGATGAAGTAGTTTTTTTAGTATTTATATTTGTTATTCAAAATCGAATACTTCCTAATAAGTTACATTTGTAACATATACGAAGTGCTTCGTGCAATAAAATATAAATAATTATGGAACAACTCACACAACTGACTGCTGATTTTTCGAGTGCTCTATGGGGATTGCCTTTACTGATTCTTCTTATTGGAGGGGGACTGTACTTGCTTATTCGTTCAAGATTTGAAACCTTCCGTTTAGTTGGTCATGCATTTAAAGTCCTTAGCGGAAGTTATGACGACCCAAATGATCTTGGTCAAATCAGTCATTTCCAAGCCTTAACCACCGCCTTATCTTCTACCATTGGTATGGGAAATATAGCTGGGGTTGCGGTAGCGATTTCTATTGGTGGACCCGGAGCTATCTTTTGGATGTGGGTCAGTGCAGTGGTTGGGATGTCTACAAAATTTTTCACTTCCACCTTAGCAATTATGTATAGAGGAAAAGACAGTGCTGGTGTGTTACAAGGCGGTCCTATGTATTTTATTATGGAAGGCCTAGGCAAGTCTTGGAAACCTTTGGCCACCATGTTTAGTATATGTGGATTGGTTGGAGCGTTGCCCGTATTTAATGTCAATCAACTGACGCAAGCGATAAATGATATTTTGCTAATGCCCAATGGCGTTGAGGTTGGATTTACATCTAATCTAATTATTGGATTAGTACTCGTGACTTTGACTGCGGTAGTGATCCTTGGAGGTATAGGACGTATCAGTAAAATTGCGTCTAAAATGGTGCCTTCAATGGTGCTGATGTATTTTGTGTCTGTACTTATTATTTTAGTGGTTAATATAGAAGTTGTCCCAAAATATTTAGCCATGATTTTTACGGATGCTTTTGCGGCTGATAACTTTAAAGGGGATGCCTTTTTTGGTGGTCTTGTCGGAGGTTTGATTTTATTAGGAGTGAAGCGAGGCGCGTTCTCAAACGAAGCGGGTATAGGGACAGCGCCTTTAGCACATGGAGCTGCCAAAACAAATGAACCCGTTCGCGAAGGTTTGGTCGCTATGTTAGGGCCCGCCATAGATACCTTATTAGTCTGTACGCTTACTGCTTTAGCAATTTTAGTGACCGGTGTTTGGGAAACGTCCTCTGATAATGGTGTGAGTTTAACCGCTGCCGCTTTTGCTGCCGCCATGCCAGGGTATGGGAACTATTTGTTGTTAGCATGCATTGCGGTGTTTAGTATATCCTCTTTATTTTCGTTCTCCTATTACGGAACTAAATGTTTGTCGTTTTTAATTGGTGCCGATAAAAAACACTACTATAATTATTTCTATATCGCCAGTATTTTCCTCGGTGCGACGGCTTCTTTAGATATGATGATAAATCTGATTGATGGAGCCTTTGCGCTCATGGCGATTCCAACCATGCTTTCAACTATTATTCTAGCGCCACAAGTGGTCAAAGAATTGAAAGCGTATAAAACACGTTTGAAAACAGGGAAGTTTTAAGTAATCAAAACTAAGTTTGGGCATACTCAACTATTTATCCTTAGTTTTGCAGTATGCAAGACCAATTAAAATCCCTTCCAAAAAAAGTCAGAGAGAACCAAAAGGCACATCGCAACTTTTTTATAAAGCTCCGAAAAAAAACGCCCAAAAATCTCGATGCAGTTATGGAGAAATTGCATGATGATGAGTTTAAAAAATCGGATTGCCTCCAATGTGCTAACTGTTGTAAAACGACCAGCCCTATTTTCACAAAAAAAGATATTGAGCGTATTTCAAAGTCTTTTAGAATTAAAACACGCCAATTTATAGACGCGTATCTGAACGTTGATGAGGATCAGGATTATGTACTAAAATCATCTCCATGTACTTTTTTAGCAGATGATAATACTTGTAATATATATGATGTGCGCCCCAAGGCCTGTCAAGAATATCCGCATACAAATCGAAAAAACTTTGAAAAAATCTCTGAACTCACCCTTAAAAATGTTTCTATCTGTCCAGCAACATTTAATATTGTAGAGGCGTTACGAGCTAAATTAAAATAGGTATATTTATAAACTTATTAAGTCAATATGGAACAGCTCATTCACTATTTCGAAACCATTCCTTCGCTACACCGCAGTGCGATTCTCGTCGGTGGGTTGACATTTTTTTGGATATTAGAAGGCTCGTTGCCATTGTTTAAGTTTGGGTATAACAAATGGAAGCACGCGCTTCCTAATCTATTTTTTACATTCACAACGATTATCATTAATTTTACGCTCGCCTTTTTTTTAATCAGCACTTCCGATTGGGTAAGCCTGCATAATTTTGGAATTCTCAACTGGCTACCAGAAATGCCGCTTTGGTTGTATGTCACTTTAGGCGTATTACTCATGGATTTTGTGGGCGCGTATTTACCGCATTATACCGAGCACAAAGTGCCGCCACTTTGGATGGTGCATTTAGTCCATCATTCAGATCATAAAGTAGATACCACGACCGCGAATCGTCACCACCCTTTGGAAAGTGTGATCAGATATATTTTTACGTTGGCTGGCGTTTTTATAATTGGTGCCCCCATCGGCATTGTGATGCTGTATCAGTCCGTATCTTTAGTCGCCACTCAGTTTAGTCATGCGAATATCAAGCTGCCTAAAAAGCTAGACTATCTTTTAAGTTTTGTATTGATATCTCCTGATATGCACAAAATCCATCACCATTATCAATTACCGTATACGGATGCTAATTATGGAAATATTTTTTCTATTTGGGACCGTCTTTTGGGTACATATATCTATATGGAGCGAGAACGTATTGTATATGGCGTAGACACCTTTCCAAAAGAAGCTGAAAACAGCAGTCTAAAACAGTTACTAAAACAACCTTTTCAAGGCTATAGAAGACCTACAACGGATACAGTAAGTAAGGCGCCCTAAGCGTTTTGTACTGTTCTAAACCAGCTTTCCAACTTGCACGGATTTGCGCAGCAGTCCAGCCTGTTTCAATTTGTTCTTGTAATCTCTTTTGACCTGCTAATTTGGTGAAAAAGGGATTGAAAAAATCAACTTTGTTTCCTGAATTTTGATAGGCATCTATCAACCATTTTAGGTTTAGGGAATCTAAAGAACGATGGTTTTTAAGATTAAGTCCTTTACATACTTTATTTTCATGAACAGGATATTTAGCACCTACATTTGGTTGTGGTGTAAATTTATAGAGATAGTCAGGGTGCTCTAAAAAAGGACTTCCAAACACTTGAAACTGCTGTTCTGTTCCACGCCCCACACTGACATTGGTACCTTCAAATAAACACAAACTTGGATATAAGTTGATCGCTTTTGCATTGGGTAAATTAGGGGATGGTTTTATAGGAAGTTCATACGCGGTTTGATGTGTATAGTTTTGTACAGGGATGACAATCAAATTACATTGAATCCCTTCTGAAAGCCAGCCTTCTCCGTTAATCATCGTTGCATATTCGCCAACCGTCATGCCATGTACAATAGGCACAGGATGCAGGCCAACAAAACTGGAATAGGTGATGTCTAAAATGGGGCCATCGACATAGTGTCCGTTTGGATTTGGTCGGTCCAAAACCAAAATAGTAATGCCTAAGTCAGCGCATGTTTCCATCATAAAATGTAGTGTTGATAAAAAGGTATAGAACCGTGCACCAACATCTTGAACATCAAAAATAACAACGTCTAAGCCGCTTAGAGTTTTAGCATCAGGTTTTTTATTAGCACCATATAAAGACACAATAGACACCCCACTACCAGCATCGATACCATCTTTCACATACTCCCCAGCATCAGCAGTCCCTCTGAACCCGTGTTCAGGAGCAAAAACTTTTTTGACAGCGATATTTAAGCTTAGTAAAGAATCTACCAAATGTGTGTATCCATCATTTTTAAAAATAACGGAGGTTTGATTGGCGACAATCCCTATATTTTTATTTTTTAGAATCGGTAGGTAGCTTTCTATTTGTTGCGCTCCAACGCTCACAGGCGTTTGCGCTTGGGAGTTAGAAGTGTTTCGACATGAAAGAAGTGTTAAAACAAATAATAAAACTGTATTTTTGATTAAATTTAAATGCATAATAAATTTTGAATTACGAGTATTTTTTAGCCAAACGTATTATTGGAAATAAGTCCTATAAAAGTAGTGTATCGGCGCCAATAATAAAAATCGGAATTGCTGCTATTGCAATTAGTACTATTGTGATGCTTGTTTCGATTGCAACTGGCATAGGTTTGGAACATAAAATTAGAGATAAAGCGGTGGCTTTTAACGGACATATTACGATTGCTAACTTCGATAGTAACGAATCCCAAGCAGCTCAAGTTCCTATTTCTAAAACTCAAGACTTTTATCCAGAGTTTAGGTCTGTTGAAGGCGTATCTCATATTCAGGCAGTAGCGAATAAATTTGGAATTATTAGAACCAATACCGATTTTGAAGGGTTGTTTTTAAAAGGCGTTGGAGCAGATTATGATTGGCGCTATTTCGAAGATTTTTTAATAGAAGGTCAACTTCCAACATACACTCAAAAATACAGTAATGACGTTTTAATTTCAAAATATTTAGCAGACCGATTAGGGTTTGTCGTTGGCGATAGTTTTCAGATGTATTTCATGAAATCCGACTCAAGCAAGCCGCCAAGCATCATGAAATATATAGTAATTGGTATTTTTAACTCAGGGTTTGAAGACTTAGATAAAACCTATGTTATTGGGGATATCAACCATGTACAGCGCTTAAATAAATGGACAAAAGATCAAATAGGAGGTTTTGAGGTTTTTATTTCTAATTATAGCGATTTAGAGCGTCTCGGACAAGAAGTCTATGCGCAAACGCCTTCGACTTTAGATGCCATGACAGTAAAACAAAAGTATGCTACTATTTTTGAGTGGATTCCAATTTTCACCACTAATATATATGGGATTATTGGCATTATGATTCTGGTTGGCGCGATAAATATGATCACGGCATTATTGGTTTTGATTCTTGAACGGACACAAATGATCGGGATTCTTAAAGCCTTGGGAAGTAGCAATTGGAGTATTCGAAAAATATTTCTATACAACGCTTCTTACCTGGTTGCTTGTGGGTTATTTTGGGGTAATCTTATCGGTATAGGCATTTTACTGCTGCAAAAACAATTTCAGTTGATAAAACTAGACCCATCTGTATATTATGTAACCGTGGCACCTGTCTATCTGGATTGGTCATACGTGCTTTTGTTGAATCTTATGACCTTTATTTTATGTGTATTGATGTTGTTAATTCCTTCATTTTTAATCAGTAAAATTGTTCCTGTAAAGGCTATGCAATTCGAATAAAAACTTCTGTATTTCAGGTTTGTATCCCCAAAAATTTAATGTATTTTTGTTCTAAATTTATAACATGAAGTACGCCGAAAATATTTTAGAAACCATAGGGAATACCCCTTTGATTAAGATGAATGTTTTAACTAAAGAATTACCCTGCTTGGTGTTGGCAAAATATGAAACTTTTAATCCTGGAAATTCTGTAAAGGATCGAATGGCGTTACAAATGATCGAAGACGCTGAGGCTGATGGCCGCCTACAACCCGGAGGGACGATTATAGAAGGAACTTCAGGGAATACAGGAATGGGTTTGGCATTGGCTGGCATTATCAAAGGCTATAAATGTATTTTTGTGTTAGCAGATAAGCAATCCAAAGAAAAAATGGATATACTTCGCGCCGTTGGTGCTGAGGTGGTGGTGTGTCCAACTTCTGTGGAGCCAGACGATCCACGATCCTATTATTCTGTGTCCAAGCGTTTGGCGGAAGAAACGCCCAACTCCTGGTATGTGAATCAATACGACAATCCGAGCAATTGCAAGGCACATTTTTTAAGCACTGGCCCCGAAATATGGGAGCAAACCGACGGGAAAATCACGCATTTTGTGGTGGGTGTTGGCACCGGCGGTACAATTTCTGGTGTTGGAAGTTATTTGAAAATGAAAAACCCAAATGTTAAAATTTGGGGGGTTGATACCTATGGTAGTGTTTTTAAGAAATATCATGAAACCGGTATTTTTGATGAAAATGAAATTCACCCATATGTCACAGAAGGCATTGGAGAAGATATTCTGCCTTTGAATGTTAACTTTGGAGTGATTGATGGTTTTACGAAAGTGACTGATAAAGATGGGGCGGTTTACACACAACGTCTCGCAAAAGAAGAAGGTATGTTTTTAGGCAATTCTGCAGGTTCTGCGATCAAAGGAGTTCTTCAATTGAAAGCGCATTTTAAACCCGAGGATGTGGTGGTGGTCTTATTCCATGACCATGGCAGTCGGTATGTAGGTAAAATGTTTAATGACGATTGGATGCGCGAGATGGGTTATATCGAATAGATTTGTAGTGTCTCTACTATATATAGCTGTATACGAGAGCAGCATAAGCTTTTAAGAATCATCTTTTTTTGGAAATAGGTGATTTTTTTTATACGTTTACAATTGATTTTTACCCCAAGTCTAAATCTTCTTTAAGTAATTTAACCAAAGTTTTAGATATTATTTATTTGAATTTTAAGAGACACTTGGGGAATTTAAGTGGTTCAACACACGCTGTAATTGGATGTATCGACCCACTTCAAATAAAATGAAAAAGAAACATAAACCAATAGTGGTTTATATTCACTGTTAATTAAAAATTAAATAAAAAAAAATGAAAAAACTATTATTATTCACTATTACAATCCTTTTTAGTAATCTAATTTTAAGTTAGACTAATTTATTTGAACATCCAGAATTTGACGAAATCGCAAAAAACCACAAAATAATTGGAATTATCCCCTTTAAAACATCCATTTCATTAAGACCAAAACAAATGAAAGACATTACTCCTGAGCAATTGGAACGAATGGAAAAATCGGAAGGAGAATCAATTCAATCTGCAATGTATTCATGGTTTTTAAAAAGAAAAAAAAGAGGGAAATTGAGTGTTAATATTCAAAACCCTGCAACAACAAATGCAAAACTAAAAAAAGCGGGCATAACATTTGAAAATTACGAAACTTTTACCCCTGACGAATTAGCTAAAATATTGGAAATAGATTCAATAATAATGGGGACATTTGAAACTAATAAACCAATGTCGGAAGGCGCTTCTGTTGCTTTAGGACTATTAATTGGATTTTGGGGGACCACAAATACTGCAACAATAAATTTGAGTATTTTCAACGCTAAGGATGGACAGCTTTTGGTTAATTACAATAAAAAAGTCAGAGGCAGTATAGGAAGTGATAATAATACCTTGATTAATATAATTATGCGTAAAGCATCAAGGAGAATTGCGTATACAAAATAATAATACTATCCGATAGCTAAGAATTGTAGTCCGTGCAACACAAGAAGCAAAAGTTAACACAAGATTTTGTTTGGAAATAACTAGTTAGCCACAAGCTAAGGAAATTTAATATCGTAGTTTTATTTATACCCGTGATTACTCTAAAAATAAGATGCTTCCAAATACATCAGAATTTATATAACCTTCGTCATTATTATTACCATGGGTCTCTTTTGAGCCCATGAAGTTCTCTCGGACATTATTTCCATCGTTATCACCATAGGCAATTGAAAATCCAATACTTTTTTGTGCAAAAATTTCGACAGGTATATTATTAGCAGTGTTTTCGTTAAATTGTTTATCAAAAAGTTTAAAAGCCATTTCCCAAAGATGCTTGTTGCCTTCTTGTGATCGCATAACTTCAACATGTTCATCAAAAAAAACGGTTTCCTTCAACGTATTCTTATCAATGGTATGACCTTCTGTGGAAACATGATAAGCAAAAGCTTGATGATTAAACTTATGATTTCCTCCAGATTTGTCTTCATCTATAAATACCTCCACATAATCGCCTTTCCAATAGTTGTCTAAACCATTTCCGAGAGTTGGATTTAATTTCTCATCGACTACTTCAACCAAAATATATAAAAATTGACTATTCCATGATAATTTGAATCGTCCATGATAATCTACAGAATCCACTCTGTTACCCATCCACAAATAATTCATATCATACCAATTCAAACTAGACCAGATTACATCTTTACTGCAACCGTCAATTTTTATAGGTGATTTGGATTTATGCGCTTTAAAAAAGCCATCTTCAATAGCTTCAGTTAAGGTTAACTCTGAATCTAGTTGACATAAGGATTTTGCTATTAGGGATTTATAATTTTCTGTTTTAACATTCTTGCAGCTTGCTAAAGATAAAATAAGGATGAATGATATAAATTTTATTAATATTAACTCTTTTACTCTGATGCTATTTTCTGTTAAGCGTATCATTTTTTATTTTTTTACTAAAGTAGAGTTTTACAAGGAAATTAATTACACTTCTAAAATAATACTTGTTTTAGAAGCACCATAGTAGGCTATTTTTTCAAGAAAGGAAATAAGATGCTTATTATTTCTAAAATAACCTAAAACACACAAGCAATTATCTCCGGTAATTCTATCACAGCTTTGCACTTCTTCCATTGCTTGTATTTGTTTTTGAACATCATAAGTTCCTGTTGGTCCTCGGTGCATTATTAATGTTATATATGCTTTGGTCTCAATGCCTAATTTTTCATGATTCACTTTTAAAACATAACCTTCAATGATGCCTTCTTCTTCCATTTGCCTAACACGTTTGCCTATGGCTGGAGCCGACAACCCCACTTTTTTTCCAATATTAGAAAAGCTTTCTCTAGCATTAATTTTCAGCATCTCAAGTATCTTTTTGTCTAATTCATCCATTTGTAATCAAAGTTTAATTTGCATTTATTTGATATAATCAAATGTAAAAATACAATTATTAGTTCGATAATAAAGTAAAAATAAAAAAATACATTCTATATTTGTATATAAGTATTTTGGAAAATAGTTTTCAATTTTAATTAATAAAACAAAATATGAACCCATTTTTAATTGATAGTATCGGTTATGCAGCTCTCGTTATCAACCTGTATTCTATGTCCACGAAAGGCGAATATAAGCTTCGTTTAATATCACTAATCGCTAATGTAGGTTATATTTTATATGGTTTTTTAATTAGTGCTCTACCAATAATTATAGGGTGTACAATTGCTGTATTTCTTCATGGTTATCACATAAGACGATTGCGAATAAATAAGAAAAGCAATGGTTAAAATAAAAATTGCTACAAAAAAAGATATCGAGGTTTTAGCACTTCTCGGTCGACTAACATGGGTAGAATCTCACGGACATTTTATCGAAGATAAAAACGATGTATTAAAATACCTTAAGGAGAATTTTTCAGTTTCTAAAACGAAACAGAATTTAAACAGTTCCATGCAACACTTCTATATTATTTATGCAGATGATTTACCTGTCGGATATGCGAAATTAGTAGTAAATGCATCAAACGAACATGTTAGATCACAAAACAGTTGTAAGTTGGAACGAATTTTCATCCTAAATGATTTTATACCCCTTAAAATCGGGCAACAGTTACTAACTTTTGTTGAAGCGCAAGCCAAAAAATTACTATTGGACACTCTATGGCTCTCCGTTTACATTAAAAACAAAAGAGCCATTAGATTTTATGAAAGAAATGAATTTTTAAAGGTGGGAGAATTAAATTTTAGTGTCAATGAAAAAGTATATGAAAATATAGTGTTCTCAAAAAAAATATAGATATACAAGACTATTGTAAATCTAGAAATCGAAGTAAAACGACTTCCGAAGGCACCATGACTTAGTGTAGTACAAAACAAGAAATGCAAGCATATAAATATTAAATTTTAATGCAAGTGACTGATAAGGTTTGCTAGCTTAAAAACTTTTTTTATCTTAGTAGGATGCAAGAAGACTTCCTACACTACGTCTGGCAGCATAAAAAAATGAGCCTCAAATCGTTACAAACAACAGCGGAGCACCCCATTGTTCTTAAATCTGTTGGTTTTCCTAATGTTAATTCAGGCCCCGATTTTTTTAATGCTCAACTCCGGATCGGTACACAACTGTGGGCTGGTAACGTCGAAATTCACGTGAAATCTTCCGATTGGTATGTCCACCATCATGAAACGGATGCGGCTTATGACAGCGTTATTTTACATGTCGTCTGGGAACACAATATGGAAATATATCGAAAAGATAATACGTCAATACCCACCCTTGAACTCAAAAATTATGTACTTCCGCACACCTATAAAAACTACAACGCCTTATTAAACCAGAAACAGTATTGGATTCCTTGCGAACCTAATATCAAGGACGTAGATTCTTTTACCATTTCCCATTGGTTGGAGCGGTTGTATTTAGAGCGTTTAGAAGGCAAGTACAAAGCAATTGAAGTTCAACTACATGCGTCTAAACACAACTGGGAAGCTGTTCTGTTTTGGCAACTCGCCAAAAATTTTGGACTCAAAGTAAATGGCGATGCGTTTTTAAGCATTGCTAAATCATTGGATTTTTCGATCATTCGGAAATCACAACACGACCTACACCTACTAGAAGCATTGCTTTTTGGGCAAGCGGGACTGCTTGAAACAGAGGCACAAGACATTTATATAGCTGAACTTAAAAATTCTTATGAGTTCTTGAAGCATAAATTTTCAGTATCAATTGAAGGCGTATTACCTGTACAATTCTTTCGATTGCGCCCGCCAAATTTCCCTACCATCCGATTGGCACAATTTGCTGGGCTGTATAGCCGTAGTCTAAAATTATTTTCAAGTGTGATAGACGCACTATCCATAGAGCAATTATATACTATTTTTGAAGGGGGCACTTCTAAATTTTGGGATACACATTATACATTTGATAAAACGTCCAAATCATCCCCAAAAACCCTTACGAAAGCGTTTATTAATCTGATTATAATTAACACCATAGTCCCAGTCAAATTTGCATTTAATAAATATAATCGCCATTCAAACCAAGAGGATATCCTTTCAATCGTTCGGAAAATTCCTATGGAACATAATAGTGTTGTTGATAAATTTCATTCTTTGTATTCGTTTGATAAAACGGCATTAGAGTCCCAAGCCCTGATTCAATTGAAACAGAAGTATTGTTCCAAAAATAAATGCCTTCAATGTGCTATTGGTAGTGCACTTTTGAATCGAAATTCATAAATTGCAATATGAAATTATTTTACAGAGGACTTTTTAATTTACAGAAATATGGGTTTTATGTGTGTCAACGAATAGCAGACCGTTTTGGAATGCGTGCTAAAGTTGTTCGAACATCTTTTATTTATCTGACATTTGTGACACTCGGATTTGGGTTTGCGTTTTATTTATTTCTAGCATTTTGGATCCGGATCAAGGATTTGATATATACAAAACGAACGTCTGTTTTTGATATTTAAAGTATATGAATAATCCTTTTATAAAACTCTACAGGTCCAAAATTAGTACAGCGATCATTTTGTTGGTACTACTACTTTTTATGGGGATTATTGGATTTAAAATAATGTCTGATTATTCTTGGGTTGATGCCTTTTATATGACTGTGATTACCATAACCACGGTTGGTTTTGGAGAAGTGGCGCCCTTAGATCCTGAAACCAAAATATTTACTATTTTTTTGATTTTAACCAGTGTCATTATTGTAGGATATGCGCTTACAATTATTACAGAATATATAATTTCTAAAAATGTTATTTCCGAACTAAAACATAAGAAGATGCAAAAAAAAATTGATGCACTATCCGATCATATTGTGATATGTGGATTTGGAAGAAATGGAAAACAAGCCGCTAAAAAATTAGTTTCTCATAACCGCTCTTTTGTGGTTGTGGAATCTGATAAAGAAACGATCGACAAGCATCAAAATGATGATATTCTTTTTGTTTTTGGAAACGCTAATGAAGATGAGGTTCTTAAATCTGCTGGAATTGAACGCGCCGAGTGCTTAATTTCTGCCTTGCCAAGTGACTCTGACAATGTTTTTGTGGTGCTATCTGCGCGGCAAATGAACAAAAATGCTCGAATCATAAGTCGTGCTTCTTACGAGTCTTCGTATAGTAAACTTAAACTCGCAGGAGCTAATAATGTTATTTTACCTGATAAAATTGGCGGCGACCATATGGCCTCTTTAGTTGTTGTCCCAGATTTGTTAGAGTTTATTGATAACCTTTCTATTATTGGGAATAATACTATAAATATTGAAGAAATTGCCGTGGAAAAGCTATACAACACATCTACCATTAAAACGATTCAAGATCTAGAATTACGAAAAAAAACAGGCTGTAATGTAATTGGTTATAAAGATGAAGCAGGTCATTATACAATCAATCCAGAAGCAAATCAAAAATTAGCAGCCAACTCCAAAGTGATTGTTTTGGGACGTCCTGAACAAATTCAGAATTTGAATAGCACATACAATATTGATATTAAATAATCAAAAGTTGATTAACCCTTTTAAACCGCCACTAGATTTTAATAATTCATTTATTTTCACCATATTGTTGGCTAATTAATTTCCACCATAAATAGTTCCTATGAAAACATACATTCAAACTATAATCGCTTTAGTTTTACCAGTTATATCTTTTGCCCAAGAAAAAGGATTGGATCAAAAAATTGATGAAGCATTTCAGCCAGTTGCAGATGCTTTTTTTGATGCTATTTTCTTTAAAATATATGAAGGCGATACATTTTCAATTCCGTTTGTATTAGTCTTATTAGTAGGGAGTGCTATGTTTTTTACCATCTATTTCGGATTTCCAAACATTCGGTTTTTCGGAAAAGCTATAAACGTAGTTAGAGGGAAATATGATTTTGTCGATCATGGAGTAGCAGAAGCGATGTATGGCGACTCTACACCAGGCGGTGATGCTATTGAAACTATTAAAGATGAGAGTACAGACGGAGAAGTGAGTCATTTCCAAGCCTTGGCCACTGCGGTTTCGGGGACGGTAGGAAACGGAAATATTGCAGGCGTTGCTTTGGCAATTGCACTAGGAGGTCCGGGGGCTACTTTTTGGATGATTGTTTGTGGATTGTTAGGGATGTCTACTAAATTCGTAGAGTGTACTTTAGGAGTTCAATTTAGAGATATTGGAAAAGACGGCACCGTATATGGAGGTCCTATGTATTATATAAGTAAAGGCTTAAAGTCGAGAGGCTTTGCTAAAATAGGTAAGGTAACGGCCGCTATTTTTGCAGTCTTTTGTATTGGAGGTTCTTTTGGTGGTGGTAATGCCGCCCAATCGAATCAAGCAACAATCGTTATAAAAGAATTATTTAATTGGGAAAGCACTGCAGCGGGAGCCATTGTAGGGGTTGTATTAGCAGTTTTAGTAGGAGTCATTATTATTGGAGGGATTAAACGAATTGCTCAGGTAACAGAAAAAGTAGTGCCGTTTATGGCCGTCATGTATGTACTGGCATGTCTCTATATTATTTTATCAAACTTTAGTTTAGTTGATGATGCGATCAGTCTTATTGTCAGAGAAGCATTCAACCCAACAGCCTTTGGCGTTGGATCTGTAATAGGCGTTTTGATTGTAGGGTTTCAAAGAGCAGCCTTTTCAAATGAAGCTGGAGCCGGTTCGGCTTCGATTGCACACTCAGCAGTTAAAACAAAATATTCAGCATCCGAAGGACTAGTAGCTCTATTAGAGCCTTTTATTGATACCGTTGTGATTTGTACGATGACTGCTTTAGTAATTGTTATTTTTAATTTTGGTGGATTCTTTGAATATGGTGGAGATGGTTCAGGAGTTGTGTTTATTGACGGTCAACCATTTGAAGGTGCAGGAATTACATCCAAAGCTTTTGCACAATACATTCCTTATTCTAATATTTTCTTAACCATTGCAGTCGTTTTGTTTGCAGTATCTACGATGATTTCATGGTCTTACTATGGCTTACAATCTTGGAAGTTTTTGTTTGGTAGAGGGAAAGTAGCAGATCTAGTTTATAAATTGTTATTTCTATTGTTTGTAGTCATTGGAGCTGCGGCGAGTATGGGATCTATTTGGAAATTCTCTGATGCGATGATTTTCGCGATGATCTTTCCGAACATGGTAGGATTGTTCTTCTTGTTCCCAGTAGTGAAGAAAGAACTAACCAGATATTTGAAAGCTATTAAAAAATAAATTTTGTTTTGCCCCTAGATGAAATTTTACACCTATTTTTCTAACCAACAACGGTTGGCAGTCATTGTGTTGATGCTCATAATTGTTGGGTTAGAAATTATATCGGTAGCTCGTGTGTCATTGTACCCAGACAATTTTGAGGTTGATCCTCAAACCTATTTGAAATTCCAGAAAGAAGTTGATAGTTTAATTGCAAATCAAAGAGTCGATTCAAAACCTAAAGTATATCCATTTAATCCAAACTATATAACGGATTATAAAGGATATTCTCTTGGGATGAGTACAGAAGAAATCAATCGCTTGCTTGCGTATAGAGCTACAAATAAATGGGTAAATTCGGTAAAAGAATTTCAAGGAGTTACAAAAGTTTCAGATTCATTTTTAAAAACAATTGCGCCCTATTTTAAGTTTCCAGAATGGGTGGGCAAATCAGCAAATGATAGAACCCCATTTTATGAAGGTTCAATTAAAAGTGATGAGCAAAAGATTGATCTAAACATAGCGACAGCAGCACAACTTCAAAAAGTATATGGCATAGGTGCTTATTATTCGCAACGTATTATAAAGTTTAGAGATTCTTTTGTTGGCGGGTTTATTTCGGATATTCAATTGCAAGATGTTCGAGGGTTGACTCCAGAAATAATTAAAAATATTCTTAAAGAGTTTACCGTTAAAACGCCTCGAATAATACAAAAAATTGATTTAAATTCTGCGACTGTAGATCAGTTAGTGAATATCCAACATATCGATTATGAACTAGCATATGAGATTGTAGAGTTACGAATGTTAATGGATGGTTATAAAGATATTCAGGAATTAACAAAAGTTAAAGAATTTCCCGTAGAAAAATTAGAAATTATTAAATTATATTTGTCACTTAATTAGTATATATATGGATTTTAATTATTCAGAAGAACAAACCCTGATTGCTGCAGCAGCAAAAGAATTTGCAGAGCAACACATCAGACCGCACATTATGGAGTGGGATGAATCTCAGCACTTCCCCGCAGATGTACTCCACAAAGCTGGTGAAATGGGTTTTATGGGTGTTTTTATTCCAGAAAAATATGGAGGTTCTGGATTTGGATACCATGAATATATAGCTATTATTGAAGAGATTTCTAAAATAGATCCGTCAATAGGACTTTCCATAGCAGCACATAATTCATTGTGTACTGGCCATATTTACTATTTTGGTAATGAAGCTCAGAAACAAAAGTGGCTCCCCAAACTAGCATCTGGTGAGTGGATTGGCGCTTGGGGTTTAACAGAACACAATACGGGTAGTGATGCCGGTGGCATGAACACAACCGCAGTGAAAGATGGAGATTATTATATTTTAAATGGTTCTAAAAACTTTATCACTCATGGTCGTAGTGGTCATATTGCCGTTGTAATAGCACGTACTGGCGAAAAAGGAGATTCTCATGGTATGTCTGCTTTTGTCATTGAAAAAGGAACGCCCGGGTTTAGCTCAGGTAAAAAAGAAGATAAATTAGGAATGCGTGCCAGCGAAACAGCAGAACTAGTATTTGATAATTGCCGTATTCATAAAGATAATTTATTAGGGGAAGAAGGCGAAGGGTTTGTTCAATCACTCAAAATTTTAGATGGTGGACGTATTTCAATAGGCGCACTATCTCTTGGGATTTCTAAGGGAGCGTATGAAGCATCCTTAAAATATGCAAAAGAACGCATTCAGTTTGGGAAACCTATTTCTAGTTTTCAAGGAATTTCGTTTAAACTATCTGATATGGCTACTGAAATTGAAGCTTCTGAGTTGTTG
>JGI20153J14295_10000041_pt1 | contig 86798 bp, 72 predicted proteins | sample COG_03_FD_14295 | JGI IMG/M metagenome (IMG submission 14295) | reverse complement strand
AAATGGATCGATGAAAAATCCTCGGACAACGCCGGCTCCTATATCGCCATCTATCCGCCCAAGGTCGCGCTGATTTCGCTCAGCGATGGTGATCTGCCGACCGCAGTGGTGATTAAGTCGCCGACCATCGCCAATACCCATCAGGTGATTTTTAATACCCTGTGGGGGTCGTTGTAGGCACGGATTGTTGTCCTGGCGGAACAAGTCGGGGCGTACTGAAGGTGCGCATTACTGATGTGCACCAATCTCGATTGACGGCTTTGCAGGGCTCGATAGGTGCTGCTTAACGCCTGGGATTCAAAATTGTCAGACCACTGCCGAGAGGGCCTGTAGACCGGGCAAGGCACGCGTAATGACGGTGCCAACCTGATCGCAGATAAGCACCACCTGTTGTTCATCTGGGCTGTTACCCATGGCCTGTTCGCCACTGGCGGCAGCCGTCGACAAGGCCGTTGCGCCGATGGTTGCCGCCAACCCCTTCACCGTATGCATCAAGCGACGGGCGTCATCCCGGCTGTTATTGTGCTGCAGATTTTGCGCATAAGCGCTCAACTGGCTAGGCATGACAAGCAGATCGACGACAAAGGCTGCGAGCGCATTGCGATATACATCTTGCAAACCACCGAGTCGCTCCAGCGCTGCGTTCAGATCCACGCCCGCATCGGCCGCGATCTGGGCAATAGCCACAGCGGCAGGCTCCTGGCGAATCCGACGCATCGCGTCAAAATCATCCATCACGGGCATCTGCACATCCATCGAGCTTGCGCTCGTCGCCAAGGGCACGGTGCTGCTAAAGAAGCACCGATTGCCTTGGCGTCGCTCTCGCCCAAGGCTGCCCCGACTAAGATGCCAATCAATTGTCTACTAGTTACCTTTTTCATTTGACAAGCATACACCCTAAATAAACATCTGTGTGCGTTCATCCATTAGTATTAGACCCGTTAGAAGACAATTAGGTAAACCTTGTCGAGCCATAAAACGGCTAGGGTCCGAGATGAATTCCGACTACTCCTGTGGCATAGTGTTTGTCCGCCTCCATACACTGAATACCGTATGCAAACACTGTTAAACCAACTTATAGAATTACTCGGAGCCCGCCAGGTGTTAACCGGTGCCGATGTCTCTGCTCGGCCGATCAGCTGGTTTGATCCGGCTCCGATGCGCGCCGGTGCCATCGTGCGGCCCGGTTCAACCGAGGAGGTCGCTGCGGTGGTCAAACTCTGTTGCGCGGCCGGAATCAGCATCGTGCCCTTGGGCGGCATGACCGGGTTCGTTGAAGGGGCGGTGCCCTCGGCCGAACAGATTGGGCTTTCATTGGAGCGCTTAAACCAGATCGAGGCTATCAATGTCGATAACCGCACCGTCATCGTTCAAGCCGGTGTGCCCTTACAGGCGCTGCAGGCCTTTGCCGAAAGTAATGACCTGCATTACCCGGTCGACTTAGGCGCCCGCGGCAGCTGCACTCTCGGCGGCATGGCCGCGACCAATGCAGGTGGTAACGAGGTGCTGCGTTATGGCATGTCGCGTGAGCAAATTCTCGGTCTGGAAGTGGTGCTGGCCACGGGCGAGATAGTTAGCAATCTGCGGCCCTTGTTGAAGAACAATACCGGCTATGATCTCAAGCAGCTGTTTATCGGCAGTGAAGGCACCCTGGGCATCATCACCCGCCTATCCTTGCGCTTGCGCGCTCAACACAGCAGCTATTCCACGGCGCTGGTCGCGGTGCCCGACTTTCAATCACTCACGGCCTTGTTGCGCAACCTCGATGCCCAACTGGGTGGGCGTCTGTCGGCCTTCGAAGTGATGTGGCAAGAACATTTGCGCTTTGTCATCGACCAAGAACAGACACACAAAGCACCGCTGAGCCTGGACTATCCTTATTATGTGTTGATTCAGGCGGCNAATTATCACGATCTGGAAAAGGACATTTTCCTCTCGGCTTTGGANACCTTACTGGAACAAGAGCTGATTATCGATGCCGTGATCGCCAGCTCGATGGCTCAGCAACAGGCCCTGTGGGCCATTCGCGATGATATAGAGTGTTTAACCACCGGGCTGGCGCCCTATATAGGCTATGATGTCAGCCTGCCGATTGATGCTATGGAGGCCTATGTCGACAACCTAACGGAGGCGATCCGCGCCCACTGGCCCGAGGCTAAGGTGATTGTCTTTGGCCATCTCGGTGATGGCAACCTGCACCTCTTTATTCATATAGGGCCAGATTTATCGGATCGGCAGCGCAGCACCATTAACGAACTGGTCTACCAGCCGTTGGCCTCCTGTCAGGGTTCTGTGTCCGCCGAGCATGGCATCGGCTTCCAGAAAAAAGCCTACTTGCAATATAGCCGCACGCCGCTGGAAATAGATCTGATGCGTCAGCTGAAAAAGACCTTCGACCCCGACAACCTGTTCAACCCGGGTGCGATATTCGATTGACTGGGGCCCTTAGAGCCCGACCTCATCGACACAGGATACCGGCGCGAATTGCCTAGCGGAAGTGCTGCTGAATTTCATCCAGTGCCGCCGGATCTTCAATGGTTGACGGAATCTGGTAGTCTTCCCCATCGGCCATCTTACGCATGGTCGCGCGCAAAATTTTACCCGAGCGGGTCTTCGGCAATCGATCGACGATCATCACTTGCTTGAGGCAGGCGATGGCACCTACCTCATTGCGCACCTTGGCGACCAGGGCCCGCTCCAAGTCATCCAAGTCTGGGTAGACACCATCCTTGAGGACGGCAAATCCGAGCGGTATCTGCCCCTTGAGATCGTCTGCCACACCGATCACGGCGCACTCGGCGACCATCTCATGACCGCCCAGGACCGCCTCCAGTTCGCCGGTCGACAGGCGATGGCCGGCCACATTGATCACATCGTCAATCCGCCCCATCACGAAGATGTAGCCGTCCTCGTCTTTGTAACCGCCATCACCGGAGGCATAGAAGCCGGTAAACTGCTTTAGGTAGGCCGATTCGAAGCGCGCCTGATTGCGCCAGATGGTGGTCAGACACCCGGGCGGCAACGGCAGTTGCAAGGCGATATAGCCCTGTACACCGGGTGCGCAGATGCGTCCTTCGCCATCGAGAATTTCAACATTGAAGCCCGGCATCGGCTTGCAGGAACTGCCGGCCTTGGTCGGGAAGCGTTCTAAGCCGAGCGGATTACCGGTGATCGCCCAGCCGGTTTCGGTTTGCCACCAATGGTCGATGACTGGCTTTTGGCTGTGCTGTTCAGTCCAGGCCAGCGTCGGCGGGTCGAGTCGTTCACCGGCCATAAAGATGGTCGCCAAGGAGGACAGATCGTAGTCCTTGATCAGGACGCCGTCCGGATCGGTCTTGCGGATGGCCCGAAACGCCGTCGGTGCGGCAAACAGCACCTTGACCCGGTGGTCTTGCACCACCCGCCAGAATGCACCGGCGTCGGGCGTACCGACCGGTTTGCCCTCGTACATCAGGGTGGTACAACCGCGCAATAGGGGGGCATAGACAATATAGGAATGACCGACCACCCAGCCGACATCCGATGCCGCCCAAAAGACCTCGCCAGGCGCCGTATCATAGAGCGCCGCCATCGAATAGTGCAGCGCAACGGCGTGTCCGCCGTGATCGCGCACAACCCCCTTGGGCTGGCCAGTGGTGCCGGAGGTATAAAGGATATAGAGCGGATCGGTTGCCTGGAGCACAACGCAGTCGGCCGGCTCGGCTACGACAAGCAGATCCTGCCAGCGGACAAAGTCGGCTTCGGTGATCGGTTGCTCGGGTCGCTCCCAAACCACCACCTGCTCGGGCTGGTGTTCGGCCAACTGTAAGGCGCTGCGCAGCAAGGGTTGATACTGCACGATCTTGTTAACCTCAAGGCCACAGGTCGCTGCCAGCACCACTTTCGGTTGGGCATCGTCGATGCGCACAGCGAGCTCATTAGCGGCAAAGCCGCCGAAGACTACCGAGTGGATTGCACCGAGGCGGGCACAGGCCAGCATCGCAATGGTAGCCTGGGGAATCATCGGCATATAGATCACCACCCGATCGCCCTTCTCAACCCCGAGCTGACGCAACAGGCCGGCGCACCGACGTACCTCTTCCAGCAAGTCGTTATAGGTGAATTTTTGCACCCGACCGGCCAAGGGTGAATCGTAAATCAGGGCAAGCTGCTCGCCTCGACCCGCGTCGACATGGGCATCTACAGCCAGATAGGCGGTGTTGAGTTGACCGTCGGCAAACCAGCGCTGCTGGCCATCAGCCTGAGTGGTTAACCCCAAACTGGGCAGCGTATGCCACGCCAGCTGACGTGCTTGGGTTAACCAAAATTGATCCGCCTGAACGCGGGCTAACTGATGCTCTGTTGCGTAAGTACTCATAGGCTATCTTTCCTGTAGCAGGTCGTTTTTTATTATTTTGTCTACAATACATCGGACTTATAGGGAATTTATGCGCTAGAAATGCGTAGATATCAACATATTGTTGACAATTAAGACCAATGTCTAGGTCGTGACGTCTGAGGCCTTGGGCTGCGTGAGCGCCCAATTTTCAACCAATGCGCGCTAGAATTTTGTCGACCATGGTCCGAATATTGAGCGGCTTGCCGATATGATCGTCCATTCCGGCGGCTAAGCAGCGGGCGATATCATCGTCCATCACATTGGCCGTCATGGCTATTAGCGGCAGTTCGTTGACAGCGCCGGGCAACAGACGAATTTTACGAGCCAACTCGCAACCGTCCATGCCAGGCATCTGTATATCCAACAGGATCAGGTCGAAGTCGGCACCCGACTGCAGGATCTCTAGGGCGTGAAAGCCGTCAACGGCTAAGGTGATCTCCGCGCCCATCGATCGTAACAGCCCTTCGGCCACCACCCGGTTGATAATATTGTCTTCCACGACCAACAATGCCAGCCCCTTGAGCGCCTCTTTGGTCATGTCCGGAGGTGACGCCGATGGGATGGCCGCACCATAAACTCGCACAGCCGACGTATTTTGGGCAGAGGACTGCTGAACGTTCAATCCGTTTTGGCTGACCGCGTCTATCTGACGGCCATCTGCGGTGGTTATTTGAAACATCAGCCGGACGACAAATTGACTGCCCACGTCCAGGTCGCTGTGCACATCGATCTCCCCTCCCATTAAATCGACGAGCTGACGGCTGATATTCAGACCCAATCCCGTGCCGCCGTATTTTCGTGCGGTCGAGGCATCGGCCTGACGAAATGATTCAAACAAATGGCCCTGTTCATCGGGAGAAATGCCGATGCCGGTATCGCTCACCGTTAATTCTAGGGCGATGTGTTCCAGTGTCCGNGTGATAACAACCAGCTCGACAGTAACCCCGCCCTGGTCGGTGAATTTAACGGCGTTGCTGCACAAGTTCAGCAGAACCTGCTCCACACGCAGCGCATCGCCAAGCACGGTTTCAGGCAGGGCCGTCGGAACCGTTACCACAAAATACAGCCCTTTCTGAACAGCCTGAATGGCAAAGATCGCATGCATCTTGTCCAGGATGTTATTGAGGGAGAAAGGGGTGGTTTCGACCTCCAACTTACCCAAAGCAATTTTTTCATAATCGAGGGTATGATTGATCAGTCCCAATAGGGTGTTCGACGCCATTTGCGACTTACCCAGATAATCGCTTTGTTGGGCCGTTAATGGGGTCATCAGGCACAGTTCATTGAGCCCAATAATAGCGTTGAGCGGAGTGCGGAACTCATGACTCATGTTGGCCAAAAAATTGGATTTGGCGGCATTGGCCTCTATCGCAGCCTGGGTCGCCTGCATTAGATCGTCAGTTTTTCGGGCAACCTCATGGCGAATATTTTCGGTGGTGGCCGCTAACATTAGAATTACTGAATTCAATAGGGCCGCAATCAGAAAGCCCGCGGTGAGGATAATCCAACTGGTCCAATCCTTATGATAGAGACCGAATTTTTCACTCACAAAGAAGGTGAGCTGATAGTGCCGTTGGCCGAAGAAAAGGCTATAGGTAACTGGCTCAAACCCCTCGACGGCAATCAAAGTCGATTCCTGTAATGGCTGCCGGCCGTCGGTGATATCGTGGAGATCGATACCGATGCCAATCTTCTCGGCTTCGCGTTGCGCTCCCCGCAGCACGGCGCCAATCCGAAAACCACCGCCCACATAACCTAGCAGTTCCTTTTCAGGTCCACTCAAGAAGGCCAATTGTGTAGATCGAAACACCGGTAGATAAAGGATAAAACCCAACGTGCCATCCAGCTCTTGGACCAACTGAATGGGTGCCGTGGCCACGCTCTGATTCTGCTCAAATGCCTGAGTCAGGGCCAGCAAGCGCGACGGAATGGCCCCCAAGTTCAAACCGAAGGCCCTTTTATTAAGCGCAAATGGATAGATATAGACCACCGGGTAGTAAATGTCTTGTGGCCCAGCAGGCACCATCCCATTCGGACTCGGCTCGGTAAAGGTAAAGTCCGGAAAACCTTGGGCGCGCACGTCCGCCTCGACGGACGCCCGCTCAATGCGGTGGACAATCGGGGTCCAACCAACAACTTGAAAGGTGGGGTCACCGGTATTGATGGTGGCCGAAAAAGCGGCGAAGTCGTCGGCCGATACATAGCTGGAGGCTTGAAAAAAGGCCGAGTAGGCCAGTAATTTATTGGCAGAATCCCTTAAACGCCGTTCTACATTCAGATGCAATCGCTGGGCAAGTTCGCTCATTTCGGTGCTTTGATTCTGCCGATGGTGTTGCAACGACCCGAAAAAAAGCACTAGGATTGCGCTGAAAATGACCGTCATTGGCACCAGCGAGAGCAGTTTACGAGCGTTGCTCAGCCGCTGATTGGTGGACAGCAGGGTCAGAATGAGCGGGGTGAACAGCATGAGGCCAATGGCATCGCCTACCCACCAGGTTAGCCAGCTGAAGGGGAGGTTGGCGAGACTGACAAAGCCGTTTACATAAAGCGGCACCACACCAATCGTTGAGCCAATCAGACAGCTCAACGGACTGATCAAGAGCACGAACTTGAAAATATCGTGCGGCGTTGCTATGTATTGATCAGTGCTTAACAGGCGACCGAATAGCCAGCTGCCAAACAGCATCTGCAGCGTGGCACCGGTACCGGTCGTGACGGCCATCAACACGGCTGGCAAACTGAACTGGCTGAAACCTTGGGTCGCAATACCGAGATTGACGATAAAGGCACCGAGCCAGATACCTCCCACTATCGCGCGCGTGGGCATCAGGATATAGAGGCCCAATGCCAGACCGGCCGCGGGCCAGATGGCTGACGAAAAACCGGGTGGAATCACCAGCAAGAGGCCGACCCAACTGAACAAACCGTAAGCTAAGGCTGCTAACAGAAAATAATACAATCGTTGCGCCATTGACCATCACCACAGGTTGAAACCTTAATTCGGCTGCCGTGCCGCCCAGTTTTAAACCGAGTGTAGCGGATTGGTGAGCTTAGGTCGCCATTTTCACAAGGATCTAAGGCGGCACAGTGCCAATAAGGAATCTTAGGGTGGCCAACATAGTTGCGCTGCTAGCGCAGTTCGCCTAGCCGGGCAACTGAAAGCCGTCCGGCAATAGCTCGGCCACGGTCCAATCTTTTCGCTGACCCTGTCCATTGGTGGCGCTAATGATAGCGGTGGGCTTCATAAATTCGCTCATTACCTGACGGCAGCCGCCGCACGGTGAAAACAACTCGGCGCGGTCAATGAAGAGCACCAATCGGTCGATTTGCCCCGGCTTGACCCCGGCCGCGACGGCGGTGGTGATAGCATTGCGTTCGGCACACAAGCCCAGCCCATAGGAAGCGTTTTCCACATTGCAGCCGCTGAACAGGGCACCGTCGACGGTGGCCAAGGCCGCGCCGACCTGAAACTGACTGTAAGGTGCATAGGCCAGGGCCGCTCCCGCTTTGGCCAGATCATATAGGGTGGTAAAGTTATCCGTCATAAGCTGTTCCCTATGGTTTAGAGCGTGATGGCCGCATTCAGGGTGATTTCGATCATATCATTGAAGGTATTTTGCCGTTCATCGGCGCTGGCCGCTTCACCGCGCAATATGTGATCGCTCACGGTCATCACCGCCAAGGCGTTGGCGCCGTATTCGGCGGCTACGCCGTAGAGGCCGGCTGTTTCCATTTCGACGGCTAAGATGCCCATCCCGGCTAAGGTAGTCATAATGCCATCGACCGGGGTGTAGAACAGATCGGCCGAAAACACATTACCGACCCGCACCTCTATCTTGGCGTCCCGAGCGGCATTGACGGTTGCTTCCAGCAAGGGGTAACTGGCGATGGCGGAAAAATCATAGCCCTGCAAGCGGGCTCGGTTGACACCGGAGTCGGTACTGGCCCCCATGGCAACGATAACATCACGCAGTTGAATATCGTCTGCCAGGGCGCCGCAGGTGCCGACTCGGATAATGTTCTTCACACCCAATTCGGTGATCAATTCCTTGGCATAGATAGAGATCGAGGGAATTCCCATACCCGAGCCCATCACTGACAGGCGCTTGCCCTTGTATTCGCCGGTATAGGCAAACATATTGCGTACATCGTTGACACGCACCACGTTGGATAAGAAGGTTTCCGCTATATGTTGCGCCCGTAAAGGGTCTCCGGGCATTAGCACTGTTTCTGCGAAGTCACCGAGTTCTGCTTTAATATGTGGAGTAGCCATTATTGCCTCTTATAAAAACCTGACCGATTGAACAGCTTGGTACTATACCCAAGATCGCCGAAAAGGCCAAGGCTGTTGAATGTCCATTAAGGGTTAATTGTTAATTAGGAATTAGAACGCGCGCTCATATGCGCGGCAATATAACCGCGGCTTCCAGGCCCGAGCCAATCCTATTGCGTAAGGTTAGACGCCCGCCATGGGCATGGGCAATGTTGCGCGCAATACTCAAGCCCAAACCGGCGCCACCGGTGTTGCGATTGCGCGATCCTTCGAGCCGCACGTAAGGTTCAAAGACCTTGTCGAGCTGCTCCTCGGGAATGCCCGGGCCCTGATCAACTATGTAGATCTTCATTTCAGCGCGACTGTCGACCACATCAAGGCGCAAACTTTTACCATAGAAAACAGCATTGTTAATCAGGTTAGAAATGCAACGTTTGAGCGCCAATGGCTTGCCAAAATAGGGCCGTTTTGCGATGCCGCGAATTTCGATCTCGGCACCCATCAGCTTGTACTCATCTTTAAAAGTGCGCATCAGTTGATTGATATTGATGGCGTGCATCCCTTCGTGGATATCGGTGCTTTTACCCAGATCCAGTGCGCCGCGCGCCATCGATTCCAGTTCCTCCAAATCGCCAATCATCTTGCGTTTGGTGTCGGAGTCGTCCATCAGTTCGGAGCGCAAGCGCAGCCGGGTAATGGGGGTTTTTAAGTCGTGGGAAATGGCCGAGAACATCCGCTCCCGATCCTCAATAAAACGCACCACCCGTTCCTGCATAAAGTTAAAGGCCATCGCCGTTTCGCGCACCTCTCGGGTGCCTTCAATCTGGAGCGAGCGGATATCGTACTCTATATCGGTGCCTAAGCGCCGTGCCGCGCGCGATAACTTGACCAGCGGCCGGGTCAACCAACGCACCAGCACCCAGCTAATTGCCAGCAGGACGACGAGCATAATGGATAAGAACAGCAATTGATCGGCACCCAAGTAGCGACTCTCATTGAGGTAATAGGGGTCGGGCAAGAGGCCGGCCAAGTAAAGCCATTCACCCTCACCGACCAGTACCTGGGCCACCAGAACCGGTGCCGATTCAGGCTCACGGATCAGGGTATTTTGCGCCCAACGGGGCGGCAAATCGACCAAGCGAATGTCGTTTTTGTAGACCCGCAACTCGGTCGGATCAGCAAACTCGACGCTCAGACCCTCCAGCCTCTGACCCAATTTTTCCTCGATGGCCGCGAGGAAGTTATCGATAAACTCTCGCTTTAGATCGGAATCGATGAAGGGGTCAATGTTGATAAATTCTTTGTTAATGGAGACCAGATAACGGGAGCCGCCCATATCGCGGAATTGGTTGAGAATAATATGGCGATACTCGGTCGGGTAGGCACGAATAAATTCCATCGTCGAACCCACTGAAAATGCCATGTCCCGGGCCATCTCACGCCCCTGTGCCAGTCGTTTGGACTCCAGCACGGTATACCAAAGGTAGTTGCTGAGCAGAAAGGACGATATCAGGCCGCCTACCATCAGGACCAAGAAGCGGGCATAGAGTGACGAAATCATAAACAAGGGCGGCCTACTTAGCCGGTTCGACGGGTGTGGTTAATATATAACCGGCACCGCGCACGGTTTTGATCATCTGGGGCGACTTGCCGTCGTCGCGCAAGCGGCTACGCAGCCGACTGATCTGCACATCAATGGAACGGTCGAAGGGCGACGAATCACGCCCGCGCAGATGCAAGGACAGATCGTCCCGGCTCAATACCTGGCCCGGTCGCGACAGGAATAACCGCAACAGATTGAAATCGGCCCCATTCAAGGACTCGGGGGGCTCGTCAGCATACTGCAATTCTCGATTCGCGGCGTGCAGCGTGAACGCGCCGAAACGCAGCGTATCCAGCGGCTGAACCTTGCTTTTGGTCTCGTCAAAACGGCGCAGGACCGCTTTGATTCGCGCCAACAGTTCGCGCGGATTGAAGGGTTTGCCGACGTAGTCATCGGCACCGAGCTCCAAACCGATGATGCGATCGGTCTCATCGGATCCGGCGGTGAGCATAATGATGGGGATGCTAGATTGGGCACGAATTTCCTGGCACAGAACGAAGCCATCGTCACCGGGTAGCATGATGTCGAGGACGATTAAATCGAACTGTTCGGCAGCCATAAGGTGACGCATCGCGTTACCTTCTGCGGCCACGGCGACGGTAAAGCCATTTTTTTGCAGATAAACGGCGAGTAGCTCGCGAATTTCCTGGTCATCATCAACCACCAGCAGTTTTTTTGGATGCTCTGAAGTCATATTACCCACTTTCAGTCGGTGGACGGTATGCCATAACCGCCCGGCCTCGTTCACGGCCCATATAAATGCCTAACCCATCTTAGTGCCAGAAGCCTATTGGGCCTAATTATTTTATGAGACGGACAACTTTAACAGATCCGAACGGAAATACTCAACTACGCTGGGTGCTAGTGTATGCGCTCGGGTCTCCTAACCCGGTGCCCTGACTCAGGATAAAGGCCTTTGCCGCATGACTGATACCTGGCCCCACCCAGACACGACTGGTTTCATCCACAGTGGTGCTGCCTCGGCAGACCATATTCGACATGTTTTGAGCCGATTTACGCAGGCAAATGACGGCCGTCTGGCGCGTTGTCGGGACGACTTGAAGCCCAAGCAACAGCAGGCCTTTGATCTATTACCGCTGTTGTTTCACCTGAGCCATCAGAGCCTACCGGGCTATTCAGGCGACCCCCATTGTCCAACCGGCATTGCCCAGTACCAGCCTGCGAAGAGCCTGCTCAAGGCGGCCCAACGACTCACCGGGGGCTTGATGAGCCAGGGTCCAGCGCTCCACAAAGCCGCTATCTCGGGCCTCTATTTGATCGGTACCGGTGGCAGTATTGGCCAAGCAATTGGCACCGAGCTGATGATATGGGTCTGTTTCGAGACCCCGCTATCGGCCCGACAGCTGGCTTTGTTGCGGGAAAAGACCGACCAACTCACCCAGTGGGCGCAAGGATTTCATCTGATGCTGCGCTTCGTGCTAGTGGATGCGCGCCATTGGCAAGTGAGCTCACATCCCTCATCGGCAGTCGGAGGCCCAAGATCTGGCAGCGATGGCCGGCGGCTCGATGAATTCTACCAAACGGCACAGGTCTTGGCGGGTGTATACCCCGCCTGGTGGTTGGTACCGACGGCTTATGAAGGCGATTATGCGGCAACATTGCAGGCGCTTTATCACACTGGGGCGGTCGATAAATCTCAGTGCATCGATTTTGGCGGGCTCGGCGCATTGGCCAGCGACGATTTTGCCGGCGCCGGCCTTCGGCAAATTTATCAAGCGATCGACTCGCCCTATCAATCGGTATTAATGCTAATTTTACTGGAAATCTATGCGCGCCAGTTGCCCCATATCGACTGCCTGGCACAGGCTTATAAAAACAGAATTTATCGCATGCAGCTCTCGCTCGATGATCTCGATCCCTATGTCATGCTGTACCAGAAAATAGAATCCTATCTGTTGGCACATGACCAAACTAAGCGGCTGGAGTTGATTCGACGCTGCTTTTATTTCAAGGTTGGCCTCAAGCTGTCGCAACGCACGCACGCGCTCGGGTGGCGCCATAAATTAATGGACAACTTGGTGCAGTCCTGGGGTTGGTCGGCGGCCGCGCTCAAACATCTGGACGCCGTCCGAGCGTGGACCATCGAAGATATGTTGACGGAACGCCGGCTATTAATTGCTGAGCTGACCCAAAGCTATAGGGCCCTGTGTCAATATTCGCCCAGTCAGCCGCCCAGTGACGGCCTATCTCGAGCGGACCGACTGAGCCTCAATCGCAAATTACACGCCGCATTCGATCGGCGTCAGGGTAAGATCAACTTTATCCACATCGGCTTGGATGTCGACCTCAGTAACCAACGAGTTCACCTCTATGAACGCGCCAGCCGAGAAGATCCGGGCGTCTACCAATGGGGCGTGTACGATCGGCCGATGAGCCAACAGTCGCGTACCCCAGCACTCAAATCGGCCAATGGTTTGGTGGAAGCATTGCTCTGGTGCCATCTAAATGGCCTGCTCACGGCTGCGCTGCAGGTTCCCATCTTTCCCGCCCGGCATGAGGTCAACGACGATGAGGTTCGCACGGCGTTGACTGCGCTTCGAAACCAGGTACCCAACCCAAGACCGCACACCGAAGCGCACTGCTTTGATCGGCCGGCGCGGGTGACTCGGGTCTTGCTGATTATTAATCTCGGATGCGATCCGCGCCAGTCTCGTTCGGACAGCTCGGTGCACAGTCTCGATCAGGTACTGGTGAACAGTTGGGGCGAGGTCGAGGTCGAACGGTTTGCCACGCAGGATGCGCTGGCCAAGGGGCTGAAATCGCTCCTGAATCGAATCCATGCGCAGGCACCCGATGACCTTCCGGAGTTGGTCACCCTGTGTCCCAGTCAGGTCGAGCCTTCAGTATTGGCGCTGCGCGTTGACGCCCTTATGCAAGCTGCTTTGGCGGCATTGTGCAGCATCGGACAGCCACCAAATAACCGATTCATCTGTCGTATTGGCAATCGCTATTTGCTCTATCAGGCCCATAACCGAACGATTGGCTATGTTCCGACCGACAGTCTGGACGAGCTTCGAATGCAACTGGCGCTTGAACAGGCGGACTATAGCCGGCTTATCTTCGATCGCCAGTTTGCTCTGGATCACCCCCTCTGGGCCAAACTCTACCGTTTACACCGCCCGCATGCCGTTCTGTTGGCCTGTGAAAAACGCCACCAGCAGGCGACCCTGTATCTAATCGATGAGCAAGGCTCGTTGCTGGTTTTCAAACAGCCAGTGCGCAATCTGGCAACCCTGTGGGCGCCGTTGTTGCAGTTTTTGCACGCCACCGATCAGCGCCGCTCCGGCATAGATGACCGCAAACCCAAGGCGGACAACCATTTCGTGCAAATTGAGCGCAGCCCGGGGCGCTTTGATCTGAAGAAAACAGGGCTCAATGATTGGGCCCAGGCTGCGCACTTTATCGGCATCGGGGTGACTGTCACACTGTCTGCACAGGGTGGTTATGACTATCGAGTGGTCTGTGGTGAGCAAGAATTTCACAGCCCGGCCTGGGGCGACTTATTTTACCGCGCAATCGCGTCCTATGGGCTCGGTTTGGACCCCTCGCGAGCGAACCCGGAGATCTACATCATCGACCTGGCCTTAACGTCTGCGGTAATTGACCACCTACCCCTGGGCCGGGACCAAACGATGCATTACCTGCAGTTTAAATTGAAACTCGAACGGCGCATTCATGCCGCCCAAGCAGACCTCTAGCGACGCCCCGATCCTGTTGCGCCGACCGGACGGCCGCGAACGTTTAGAGCTTGTCCAAGAGCGCTTCGAGGTAATCCATGTCTGGAATAACCGCCTTACCTAGTTGCGTGATAACAGCCATCCTTTCGCCCTGCCCCAAACTGGCCAGTTTGTCCTCTTGCACGTCTGCCGCGGTTAACTTGATCATGCGCGGAATGCCCTGCACCAAAATAGCAAAATATTTAAAGCGCGACTGACCGCTGGCCGCATTGAGCACCGCGAGGCGGGCCTGTTCGGAATCGCGGCCATGGATTTCGCTGTTGGCAATTTCAAAACTCATCACCGGAACCTGCTCACCACGCCACAGGATTGAACCGAGCGCCCACGACGGCGCCTCGGGCAATGGGCTGATCATCTGCAGGGCGACCACCTCGGCGATAACAATATTGGGCACCAGCAGACTTTTATTGTGCACCGGAATCAAGAGACTGGCGACCAAATCCGTTATGGACTGTGCCTTGAGTTGTGATGGCGTTTTCATAGGATTTTTCCTTAAGCTAGGCCGTTTGCGTTTGTCGCTGCGCCAGCCAGACGATTAATTTTTCGGCCANTTGAGCCGGGGAACCGCGCCAATCGACGCTGCCGGCTTGGTCAGCGGCATCGGGCATTGAACTTTGCACACAACTCTCGGTGGCCTGGGCCCATACGGTGCCACCCATCTCCTTAACCAGGGCCGAACCCAGGGTGCCATCGCTGCCCATACCGCTGAAGATAATCGCGTTGCATTGACGACCGAAATGCTCGGCAGCGTTTTTCAATAACTGATCGTGACTGGGACCGTAGGGGCCGCTCCATTCTCGGTCCTGCCAGAGTACCGCTGGATGGTTGGCAAACAGAATCTCGTGATCTACTGGCACCACAGCCACCTGGCCATTGACCAATGACAGGCCGTGTTCGGCATAGGTCATAGTCAGCGCGGCGTGACGACCAACCGACTGCACCAAGGCCGCTAAACAGCCGGCATCTATATGCTGGGCATACAAAAAGGTGGCCGGTATGTCGAGCGGCAACAGATCGAGAAAATCCTTAACCGCTTGCGGACCGCCCAAGGACGCGCACAANANCCAGATCGGGCCTAAGTCCGGATTGGGTGCATTCTTTAATGACTCCGGCAATTCGAAGCGCGGTTTTTCAACGCAGCGCATCAGTACATCGAGGTCAAATTGGGGCGCGCTGACCGCCGCTTGCAAAACCGGTGCAAAGGCATGCATTTTTTTTTGCATGCGTTTGCACCAGCGGGGGTAATCTTGATGATTTTTGGCCGGTATCTGGCCGTCACCAAACAAGATAGGGGCCTGGGTTAGATCGAGAATATCCTGTAATAGCTCGCTCCATTGTCCGTCCTCGGCTAACTCGACCACCCATAAACGGATCGTTTCATTGGCCAAGAAAAGCTTATTGAGACGCTCTGGCGAGGTATTCACCGCCACTTCGTAACCGGCATCGGCAATGACCCATTCCAACTGATGCTGAGCTAAGGCGGTCGAGGCAATGATGCCAACGCGGTTGTGCTTGCCCTTCATCACCTTAGGCCCATTACCCCTTTAACAACCGTTCAATGGCGTCCAACAGTGGGCCTTCCTGGAACGGCTTACCCATATAATCGTTCACTCCGATCGACAGGGCCCGCTCGCGATGCTTACTGCCGGTGCGCGAGGTGATCATGATAATTGGGATATGGCGCAGACGGTCATCATGACGCACCCGTGAGGCTACCTCAAAGCCATCCATATAGGGCATCTCGATATCGAGTAGGATCAGATCCGGTATCTCGTCAATCATTTGGTTGATCGCATCAGCTCCGTGCTTGGCCAACAGCACCTCCATGCCATTGCGCTCCAGTAAGCGACTGGTCACCTTGCGCACGGTGACTGAATCGTCGCACACCATTATGCGTGGCGGGCCTTCTTTCTTGCGTTCCAGCTCTGCGCTCATCTGCATCAAGGACATGGCGTTCTGATGTTCAATCACCAACTCAGATCGAATTAGGGCCGCCAGATCGAGAATAACCACCACCGAGCCATCACCGAGAATGGTGGCACCGGACACGCCCTGCAGCTTGCTGAATTGAGCACCGAGTGTCTTCACCACGATCTCTTTCGAGCCCATCAAACGATCGACATGCAATGCCATGGAATGGCGCTCATCACTGCCCTTAACCAAGACCAGAGGGGCCGAGCTTTCCATCGCGGCGACATTGGGTCGCGCGCCGGTGTGCAGCAAGGAACCCATATATTCCAGTCGATAACGCTTACCGTTGTATTCGAACAAAGGCGCATTGGGCTGATAGTATTCGGCCAACTGCTTGGGGGTTACCCGTACGATGCCCTCAATCGAGGTCAGCGGCAGGGCATACAGATCGTCAAGCGTATTGACCATCAACGCCCGATTGACCGATACGGTAAAGGGCAGCCTGATAACAAAGGCGGTGCCACGGCCCAGTTGGGAGTCGATAAAGATCGAGCCCCCCAATTGTTTGACCTCAGAGTTGACCACGTCCATGCCGACGCCACGACCGGAAATTTGGGTCACCTTATCGGCGGTACTAAAACCGGCCTCCAAAATAAACTGCATGATCTCGGCTTCGTTCAGATCCGATTCGGCCTTCATCAAACCCCGTTCAATCGCCTTGGCTCGAATGCGTTCAACATCGATACCCTGACCGTCATCTGCCAAGCTCAGGACGATATCGCTGCCTTCGCGGGACAGCTCCAGAGCCACCTTACCCAGGCGATTTTTATTGGCCGCGAGCCGATCGTCGGGGCGCTCGATGCCGTGGTCAACGGCGTTGCGCAGCAGGTGTTCGAGCGGTGCAATCATCCGTTCCAAGACGGTCCGATCAACCTCCCCTTCGGCGTTACCGACAATAAAGTCGACGTCCTTGGCGAGATCGCCAGCCACCTGTCGGACGATACGCCGCAATCGAGGGACTAACCGATTAAACGGCACCATGCGCGTGCGCATCAGGCCTTCTTGTAATTCGGTATTAATGCGACTCTGTTGCAACAGAATGGTCTCAGCGTCGCGCGTCTTATCGGTCAGCGTGGTTTTAATATCCTGCAAGTCATAGGTGGCTTCCATCAGCGACCGGGACAGTTGCTGTATTTGCGAATATCGGTCCATCTCCAGCGGATCGAAATCTTCATAGTTGGTTTCTTCGGCGCGTTCTTGACGAAATACTATCTGCGCTTCGGTTTCCATATCGAGCCGGCGAACATGGTCGCGCAGTCGATCGATGGTTTGATCCATATCGACCAGGGTATAGGAGAAATCGCTGACTTCCTGCTCCAGCCGAGCCCGAGAAATCGACGTTTCACCGGCTAGGTTGACCAGACCTTCGAGTAGGTTGGCGGCCACCTTGACCGTCTCTTGTGGCTGGGCACGGCGCACCGCGACGCCATCCTGCGCGGCTTTTGGGATGACTGGCGAATTGGCTTTGAAGGGCAAAACCTGGGCCGAAACGGGCTCCTCGTCCGAGGCCGGCGCTCGCTCAGTGACCGGTGGTGGTGCGAAATTAGGTACGGGCGGTTCGTCAGGATCCTGCGCGGACGCCATCTGAATCACGCTGGGCCCAAAACCGCCCTCGCCGTCGTTTTCCTGCTGGTCAATGAGTGCCTGTAGCTGCTCGATATTGCGTACCATCTCATCTTGACGTGCCAAGATGCCGATAAAAAAGGCATCATCCAATGGGATTTTTTGTTGTTGGGCGCGCGTAATATGACTCTCAAAATCGTGACTCTTATCGCCCAAGTCTTTCAAACGCGCCAGACGCGAGCCACCTTTTAGGGTGTGCAGCACCCGTTTCATCTCATCGGCATGGGCTTCATTCAGGGTATCGGAGCGCCACTCTTCGATGGCATTTTCCAATTCATTTAACAGCTCACCCGCCTCCTCGATAAATATTGCCAATATATCGAAATCCAGATCCGCCGAAAGCGGCTCTACGACAGCCATCTGCGACGCGGTCGGGGTCGATGACTCGAGCGGCGGTTCCGGTGCCGATTCAGGTTTGGGTTCGGGTTCGAATTCGGGTTCAGGTTCGACGCTCAGCTCTATTACCGGCGTTAGGATCACTGGCTGGGCGGGCGCGCCTGGATGTTTACGGAAATGACCGATGGCTGCGACCAGGTCCGGTGCGGACAAGCAACTCATGCTCGACTCGATATCGCCGACCATGGTGGCCAGTCGATCGTGGCACTGCTGCAACAGACTGATTAGGCCGGCAGAACTCTGGTATTGCCCCTGGGCCAAACCCTCATAGAGAAATTCCAGTTCGTGGGCTAGGTCGCCGAGCGGGAGTATCTCGGCCATGCGCGCGCCCCCCTTGAGGGTATGTAAATCGCGCTGTAAGGCCTCGACCTCGATGGTGTTTTGCGGATCCTGAACCCAGGCTTCCAACGATTGCTGAATACTTTCCAGTATGTCATTGGCCTCTTCCAAGAAGATTTCCACCAATTCGGCGTCACCCTCAACCGCATAACGCTGCGCCGGAACGTGTTCAAGACTCGGCGGCGCGCTATACGCTGCCTGGGGCGGTTCGATCGGTGCCGCGGCTGGCGCGCGCGAACGAGGCGGCTCAATAACCTCGTAAGGCATGGCAAACACCTCATAGAGCTGTTGCAGACGTTCCGAAAAGAGCGCATCGGTGCGAATGGACTGCCCGGCTGCCAGGCGATCCATCATCGAAATCAACGATTCATGGCCATCATGAGCCAGGCTGAAGAACTTCTCACCGAGCATGAAGGCATTGGCGTCTGCGGCTAAATAGAGCGCGCGCAGTTGCGTACTTAACTGCGAGAGGGGCAGGAGGTCGACCGCAAGCGCGGCATTGGCTAGGGTATCGAGTTCGCGCACCAAGGTCTCAGGCGCCTTGCCGGGATCCCCGCTCTGGCGCCATTGATCGAGGATGCCCTCGGCATCCATGACGATATCCATACTCTCGGATAAAAAGATCGACAACAGGCTAACATCGTCGTCTTCGCTGGCGTCATCCGCTGCCAGTAGGTTACGGCGCAGGGTGTTGACCTGCTCAATATAACCCTCGATCGACGCCGCGGCCGGTCCCGCCGGATCTATACCGGCCGACTCTTTTACCAACACCACCATGGCGCTGAGCACGGACAGAAACGCCGGCGTCGCCAAATCACCGCGTTCTTGCAGATCCTTGACCAACAGTTCCAGCGGCGTAACCGCCTCGGCAATGCGGTCCATGCTCGCCATATGCGCAGAGCCCTTCATGGTGTGTAAGGCGCGCTGGAGGGCGTCGGGTAATTTGCGGCCTAAGGGACTGTCGGCTAGATAGTTATCGACAAATTCCAAATGGGAGTCGAGTTCATTTTTAAAGATGCGCAGCAGGTTGGTGTCGTTATCGTCCGACTTGTCGGCATCGCGCTGCGCCGGCCCATTGGCTTCGTCCTGGCTCTGCTCGGCGTCGAGTGGGCCGTCGAGGGCCTCACGTTCGTATAGGTCCTCCAACTCGGTATCCATGATACCGAAGGGGTCGCCCTCGAACGGGGTGATATCTGCATCCACTTCGGCTGCTTCAGTGTCGGTCAGCTCGATAAGGTAGCTATCCTGCGCATTCGCGTCCAGATCCAAGTCGAGATCGAGCTCCGAATCCAGCGCTAGAGTCGGGTCGGGCACATCCAGCGGATCGGGCTCCGGAGCCAATAGCGTCTGATCGGGCCAGGACACCGGTTCACCCTTGGCGATGGCATGGGCGCGTTGTGCTAACTGGTCCGCGCCTGCAACATCGGGTGACTGCTTGGTCTCAAATGCCTTGACCAAGGCCGGCACCGCGGCCGCTACTTCCTCCACGACGCGAATCAGATCGGCACTGTAGGGGATGGATCCGTCGATCATGCGGTTGAGCATGTTTTCCACGGCCCACGCGGTTTCACCGACCACGGTCGCACGGACCATTCGACCGCTGCCTTTGAGCGTATGAAAAGCACGACGGAATTCGGTCAGGGCTGCCTGATTGCTACGGTCGGCCTTATATTGAGGGACAAATTCATTGATGACGGCCATGACCTCTTCGGCTTCCTCAACGAAGATCTCGAGAATTTCGTCATCGATTAGGTCATCGTCGTCTCCTTCATCTGCTTGATCTGCCTCATTTAGCTCATTCGACTCGGCAGGCTCCACCAGGGGCGTCGGTTCGACTATTATTGGGCTGTCGGCGTCGAGTTCGGCGATAGCGGCTGCCGCTTCGGGCAGAATGTCGGCCGAATCTAAGGTTAGGTCACGTTCAAATTCAACTTCATCAAATTCGCTCTGCAGATCATTCGCATCTTCGTGCTCGAGCGTAAATTCGGCCACCTCGGCTTCATCCAACTCAATCACCGTGTCCCAAGACAGCTCTTGCAGGGGCTCAGGTTCAGAGAGGTCGGGCGTGTTGAGGACAGGCTCGACGCTCTGCCACTCATCGATCACGGTCAAAACGTCGTTATCGTCGACCGACGCGTCGGTTTCCAGCCCGTTCGGGACCTGGCTCTCGGAGCTGATTGGCGCGTCTTGATCCTGCGCAATCCGGTTCAAATCCACCGTTAAGCCTAAGCTGGCAAGAGAGTGGATCGCGCGCGTTAAAATCTCGAGATTGGTGCCCGGTCCGTCTTGGGAGATTCGCTCCAGATAATATTCCACGCCCACCAGCGCATCGGCCAGTGCGTCCATCTCTTGCCAGGTCGGTTGATAGTTCTCGGCAATTAACCGGTTCTGCACATAGGTGTGCACCGACGTCAGCACTTGGGCTGCATCGATCAGCGGCACTATGGCCAAGCCCCCGCGCACGGCCCCTAGGATGGCAGGTACATCGGCCAAGAGCGTTGGGTTAAAGTGGCCGGCGATATATTCGACCACAGCGCTCTTAACCTGCTCGATGCCGGTCCGGGCTTCACGCAACACCGCTCGATGGGCATCGCTAATATCATCGGCCTGATCCGACGCGCTGTTGAGATCGGAGTCGACCCCGATACCATTCAGGGTCGCTTCAACGTACAAAAAGGCACCGGCTATATCCATCAGCATGGCGTCGTTGATCAGCGTCGGCTGGCCCTCAGCCTGACCGATAATAGCCAACTGTTCGCTCAAGACCCGGCGCGGATTCGTCAGTCCAACCAGCGCTAGGGTATCGCATAGATGCACAATGGGAAGCTTAAGGTCACTGAGACGATTGGGATCTTTGCTCTGGCCGCGCACCATCAGATCGAGCGTATCCTTGAGCCGAGCGAGCTCTTCCAGCAGAGCGGTCATGACATTGTCGACCGCGGTCCGATCCGGTCCGGCTAATCGGGCCCGTTGCGACTCAACCTCATGGCTCGGCGGTAAGGCATCTACTAGGCGATAGCGACGCTGGACCTGATCAATGCGATCAATGTTCGAGGGCCCAATCTTGGCGATGTAGAACAATAGATTTTTCAGGATGCGATCCGAGGGGAAACTCTGGGCCACTGTCAAAGGGTCTTGTGACAGGCCCTTAAGCTGACCATCGACGTCGCGCAGCACCTGCACAGTGGCCGAGGAGCGATCGATTTTACCGGTCTTCAAACCGGTCACAAAGGCATCCACAACCTGCCATAGCGAGCCTATCGGCGCGCGCTCAGTCAAGGCGGCAACGCGACCAACGGCCTTGGCCAAAAAATCGAGACTGTTGTCCAAGTCTTCGCCTTTTAGCCAGCCTAACAGTGCCAATTGATACATCTGTCGCAATTTACGCACTAACTGGGCGGTCTGCGTCTTGCCAAATCGGGATACCTCGGGCTCGCCCGCGAGACGCCGAGCGGCGGCCAAATCAGGGGCAAACAGGGAGGTTTCCGTTAACAAGGCGGCGCCGCGCGCAGCCCGTAAGTCATTCAGCAGCGGTAGCAAGACAATCGGCAAATCGTGCTGACCTTGTTTCAATTGATCCAGATAGTTGGGCAGCTGAATAATCGCTTGCATTAACAGCGCTAGATTGTCGCTGCTGCTCGGCACGGTAGCGTCGATCATAGCTTGATTGAGCTGTTCCATCTCATGAGCCAGCAACGCAGCACCGCTGAATTCAACCATCTGTAATGTGCCATACACCTGATGAATGTATGACAAGCTGAACTCCAGGCGATTAGTATCATCCGGTGCTGCAACGAACGCCTCAAGCGCAAAGCGCGTCTGCTTTAACGTTTCGAAAATCTCACCTTTGACCCATTCAAGGGCCACATAATCTCGGCGATCTGCCATGCCGATTTCCCCGTGTCTATTTACGTTTTAAATAAGCTAACGCGCGTTCACTTGGAACTCGGGTCAGAGCCGGATGAGACCAATCGCCCATCTCTCCAAGCCCGAGTACCAACATACCCCCGGGCGCCAATCGATCTGCCAACTCAGTAACAATGTCTTTTCTACGCCATTTGCGAAAATAGATCAGAACATTCTGACAATAGATCAGATCCAGATTTCGCAGTGGTGAACGCGCCAACTCCAAAAGGTTTAGTCGAACAAAACACACCCTATCTCGGACGGCCTGCACAACTTGATAATGGTCTTCACTCTGTTCAAAATACCGTTGTTCCAAGCGTTCATCGACCAGCTCAACCCGGCGTCGACCATAGACACCGGCGCGCGCCTGATCCAAGGCATTGCGACTCACGTCGGTACCGGTCACACCGAAGCGCAAGCGTGGTCGACGATCGGTCTGTTCCAGCACCTCGGCCGTTAACATGGCCAAACTGTAGGTTTCTTCGCCACTAGAACAACCCACACTCCACAAGCTCAGCGGCCCTCTTCCGGCGTCGCAGCACCTTTGAAGGTGATCGCGCACCAGGGCAAAGGCCTCTGGATCGCGAAAGAACCGTGTTTCCTGGACCGTTAAGCGATCGATCAGGCAGTTCCATTCAATTAGGCCGGCATCGCCACTGCGAACGTAGTTAAAGTAAGTCAAATAGTCGCTGAAGCCGATCTCCCGCATCCGCATTGCTAAGCAGGTTTTCAGGAAACTGCGGCGCTGCTCAGGCAATTGCAAACCCAGACGGTCCTCAATGATGTCTTGCCATGTGGCAAAGGCAACATCCGACAACGCCGGCGCTTGTTTAACCAACCTAACCATAACCCAACCTTATTGCTGCGGTTATCGCCCTAACCGACCGACACCCTGCCCTCGTCGAGGCCAGGCATGGTGAAGTTCTCCAAATCATCATCGTTTTCGGGCAACTTAAAGCCGGCTACGGAGGACTGCAGATCATTGGCCAGTTGCGCTAGGTTACCAATGGAGCGTGCGGTTGCGGTGGTTCCGGCTGATGTTTGCGAGGTGATTTCCTGAATTACGTTCATCGTATTGGAAATATGACCGGCCGAGGAGGCCTGCTGGCGTGCCGCGTTGGAAATATTTTGGATTAGGTCGGCGAGGTTTTTCGAGACGCTTTCGATTTCTTCCAATGCCACACCGGCGTCTTGCGCCAGACGAGCACCGCGCACCACTTCGGCGACCGTTTGTTCCATCGAGATAACGGCTTCATTGGTATCGTTCTGAATCGTCTTGACCAAGGCACCAATCTGTTTCGTTGCCGCTGACGATCGTTCCGCCAAGCGCTGTACTTCATCGGCGACCACCGCAAAACCCCGACCGGCATCACCGGCCATCGATGCCTGAATCGCGGCGTTCAAGGCGAGAATGTTGGTTTGGTCGGCGATGTCGTTAATCAACGAAACGATGTCGCCAATTTCCTGTGAGGACTCACCCAAGCGTTTGATCCGCTTTGAGGTCTCCTGAATCTGTTCGCGAATATTATCCATGCCGTTGATCGTGGCTTGCACCACGTCGGAGCCTTTCTTAGCGATCGCCACCGAGCGCTCGGCAACCGCCGCCGATTCCGCCGCGTTGGCGGACACCTGGTCGATGGACACGGCCATCTCGTTGACCGCCGCCGAAGCACCGGCTATCTCTTGCGCCTGATGTTCAGAGGCTTCGGCCAAATGCATGGCCGTTGCCTGGGTTTCCTGCGCCGCGGAGGAAACCTGCACGGCCGTGGTGTTAATAGACGAGACCAGCGAGCGCATCTGATCGATCGCGAAGTTGATCGAGTCGGCGATCGCTCCGGTAAAGTCTTCCGTTACCGTGGCCTGGGTGGTCAGATCGCCATCAGCCAAGTCGGCCAATTCATCGAGTAGACGCAAGATCGCATTTTGGTTTTGTTCATTGGTTTCAGCCGTTTGCTGTAAGTCGCTCTGAGTATCCCGAATAATCACGAATACCGCGCCGGCGATCAACACCAGGGCTAATAGACCCAAGACCTCAACCCAGCTTTGGCTGACAAAGCGGGTATCGCTGGCGTCCTGAATCTCGTCGGCCAGCGCCGAGGACAGCTCCAGTAACACTTGCGAATCGGAAAAAATATTACCCGAGGCTTCGCGCACCCGAAACAACTCTGGCGACGTCGCCATGATCTGCTTGACTGAACCAGACACCACATCGAAGATGCTCGCAATACGCTCCAACGAGACCGCAGCTTCGGGATCGTCTAACTTGGCTATGTCCATATTGGTATTGCCGAAACGCATACCATCGAGCACCCGTTCGAACAGAATCGCATCCCGCTCGAAGGAATCTGCCGCCATGACCGCGCCCTCGCCACCCACTAGGACCTTGTTGATAGAGCGAATGATGCGCTCGGCCAGCCAGGATTGGCGCTGAGCAACGGCCACCTGTGTCGCACCGGCGCCGTCTTCTAAGAGGATTTCGACCACCCCGTCGTATTCAACCTGCAATTCAGGGATGCGCTCGGCCAGGGTATTGGCCGTATCGTGCAGTGCCAAGATGGTCTCACGCGATGCGACAATCAGGCCAGAGGCGTCACGGACTTGCAACCAGACGTTGCCCAGGTCATTGACGTTCACCCTCGGCGCATGCGCGCCAATGGCTGGCAGCTTGCTGGCTCTGTCACCCTCTAATATATAGTTCCAGCGAATCTCAAATTCCGAACTGGCGCGCTGCAATAAGGCAAAGGCTTCGTCCTTACCGGCCGAGGCTTCCGAGGCATTCTTGGCTATTTCCTGCGACAGAACTCTCAGTTCGCCGGCATTTTCCAAAAACTCCTGGTCATTTTTGGTCAGTTCGCTGACCTCAATAAAGACCGCAACAGAGGCCACAATCACCAAACCCAAACCGATCAGCAGCGTGCTGAGAAGTCGGTTAGTACCCAAAATCGTTAAAAGGTTTCCGGCTCTTTGCTTCATATTTCGCTCCAGTTTGGCCTCAGGCTGCCATCTGCTTATCTAATGGTGTATTTCAATAAAAGGGGACCTAGACTGCCACTTCTTGAAACTGTTCATGGTCGCCCAGCGTTTTCATACTGAAGCGTGACCATACTTTTCGATCCTTAACAAAATGCCCCACAATGAAGGGCTTTAGTTCATCCGGTAATTCGGGCACCACCTCGTTAAAGGAGTCGGCCACAAAGTACTGCATGCCTTCGACACCATCGACTACCAAGCCGTCGGGCTGGCCCTGGTGGTCTATTACTAGGATCCGCCGACTGCGAATTGGCTCGGTACTGTCATAGGCAAAAAAACTGTTTAAATCGATGATCGGAATTAACCGGCCGCGGATATTGGATACCCCCAAAACCCAAGGCTTTACATTGGGTAGACGGGTGTGCGCGGGGACACGCAGCAATTCGGTGACCTCCGCCATGGAGGAGACAAAATAATGCTGTCCCATGCGGAATCCGATGCCACTCCAGGTTTCCGATATCTTTTCCTGCTCCGGCAGCCCAACCACCTTAGCTCGGATGCGGGCTTCGAGTTCGCGCAGGATCAAAATGGGTGATCGATCGGACATTACCATTATCCTAGGGTTTGGCCGGACATCACGGCTTCTATGGTTCTGAGCAGCTCTTCTTCGGAGACGGGCTTGACCAGATAACCGGAAGCCCCTTGACGCCGACCCCAGACGCGATCCGTCTCTTGATCCTTGGTAGTGACAATAACCACCGGTATATGCGCGGTATCGGCGCCCTTGGTCAGTTGGCGGGTGGCTTGAAAGCCATTTAAACCGGGCATTACGATGTCCATCAAGACCACATCCGGCAGCTCTTGACGCGCCAAGGCGACCCCGTCGGCGCCATTGTCGGCGGTAAACACTTCAAAGGCATGCTTCTCCAGCATGCCCTGAAAAGCATAGGTTTCGGTCGGTGAGTCATCAACAATTAATACACGAGGCATATAGAACCCTTCACTTCAGCAATACAGGCTGTTTAATTAAATCGCATTACTTAACATAGTCGCGGATGGCACCCAATAATTCTTCTTTACCAAATGGCTTGGTAAGATATTGGTCACTACCGACGATGCGTCCTTTGGCCTTATCGAACAGTCCGTCTTTACTGGACAGCATAATGACCGGCGTCTCTTTAAAGGCGCTGTTGTTCTTAATTAGGGCGCAGGTTTGATAACCGTCTAAGCGGGGCATCATAATATCCACAAAGATTATATCTGGCTTTGAATCGGCGATTTTGGCGAGGGCATCAAAACCATCCGTGGCGGTAATAACATCACAGCCGACCTTTTTGAGGAGTGTCTCTGCCGTGCGTCGAATTGTCTTGGAGTCGTCAATCACCATGACTTTCAGATTTTCAAAACTCGTATCCATAGGTCTTCCCAGGGGTAAGGCTGCTTAATGTTGCGCTCATAATCTAATGTTAGTTGAAAAAACACGAATAGCGTAAGGAAAGAGACTACTATGTTTCTCTATAGGTTTTTTTACCCAATTCGAGCGAGTCTAGGTCCATAATTTTTAGCACAGTTTTTCAGAGGTCGCCATTATCGATGTCAAAGAAAGTTATATTGACTCAGGCGGGTTTCCTTTAAACTAAAGCCCACACCATCGACACTAGGATCAGGATTCTGCATGAGCATTAAAGTCGCAATCGTCATGGACCCCATCGAACAAGTAAATTACAAAAAAGACAGTTCTCTAGCCATGTTATGGGCTGCGGCCGATAGGGGCTGGGAGCTCTACTACCTGACCTTGGCCGATCTCTATTTGGCAGACGGCGTGGCCATGGGCCAGGCCGCGCCGCTGACGGTCTTTCGTGACCCGAGCCAGTTCTATCAGTTGGAACAAGCTGTGGCCATGAAACTGAGCGACTTTGACGTCATCCTGATGCGCAAAGACCCACCCTTTGACACCGAATATATTTACGCAACTTATATCCTGGAACGGGCCGAAGCCAGCGGTACCCTGGTCGTCAATCGGCCACAGAGCCTGCGTGATTGCAACGAGAAAGTCTTTGCCACCGAGTTCCCCCAGTGCGCCCCAGCTCATCTGGTGAGTCGCGACAGCACCCTGCTACGCGCCTTCCATCAAACCCACGGCGATGTGATTTTCAAGCCGCTCGACGGCATGGGCGGCAGCGCGATCTTTCGGCTTAAAGCAGACGATCCGAATGTCAGCGTGATCATCGAGACCCTAACCCGATATGGTCAGCAACAGATTATGGCGCAAAAGTATCTGCCCGAAATTAAAGAGGGCGATAAGCGCATTCTGATGATTGCTGGCAAGCCCGTCGACTACTGCCTGGCGCGTCTGCCCGCCAAGGGCGAGACCCGTGGCAACCTCGCTGCCGGCGGCACCGGGCGGGCCCAGCCACTGACCGACCGCGACCGCTGGATCGCCGATCAGGTGGCACCGGAGTTGGTTCGCCGGGGTCTGCTGTTTGCCGGCCTAGATGTTATCGGCGACTATTTGACCGAAATCAACATCACCAGTCCGACCTGCATTCGCGAAATTGACAACGCCTATGGCACCGATATTGGCGGTCAATTGATGGACGCGATCGCCGAAAAACTGGCTCAGAGGTAATCGATGACCCAAGAAGGACTGCGGGTCGGGGCTTCAGACCGACTTAGCTTTACGCTGTTTCTGGCCTTGGCGCTGCACGCTATAGTCATATTCGGCATCAGTTTCAGTTCTCGACCGGTGTCGAGTAAGAGCCCGACGCTTGATGTTACCCTGAGCATGCACCAGAGTGACGATCTGGTTGCCGACGCCGATGCCGATTTTTTGGCCGACAGCAACCAGCAAGGCAGTGGCACCTTGACCGAGAAAGCGTTACTCAAGTCGACCGAACAGGCCGATATTGAGGATAACCAGATCTTTCATACCATCCCGACCCTCACCCAGCTGGCCTATTCCGAGCTGAGCCTGACCAATGATCGGATTATCACCACAACCAGTCCCGGCACAGATCGTGCGGTCAGCAACGATGCCGAGCAGGGCGACCTGGATATCCCGGTGCAGACTGACCAGGCCGTGGTGATCAACAACATCACCGATGTAGCAACCCTCAAGGCTCTGCTCGATGACAGCCGTCAGGCCTATGCCAAGCGACCACGGGTGCGCACCTTGACCGCGGTATCCACCAAGCGCGCCGTCGATGCCAACTATATATTTGACTGGCTGCAAAAGGTGGAGCGCATCGGCAATCAAAATTATCCGGAATCGGCACGCAATCAGCGTATCAGCGGCTCGGTGCGTTTAGCGGTATCAATCAATGCCGATGGCAGCTTGCGCTCGGTACTGGTGACCAGTTCATCCGGCCACTCCTTGCTCGACCAGGCGGCCAAGCAAATAGTCTATTTGGCGGCACCCTATCCAGCATTCAGCGCAACCATGGTCGAGCAATACGACGTGTTAGAAGTGATTCGCACCTGGCAGTTCCGCATCGATAATCGTTTTGGAGTAACAAATGACCGCTAATATCTGGCTCGGCTTTGACTGGGGACTGGGTTGGATTGGGGTCGCCAGCGGGCAAACCCAAACCTTCACTGCCTCGGCCTTAAAACCGTTACGCGCACGCGATGGCATCCCCAATTGGGACGAGGTTGAGCGCCTGGTCGCCGAATGGCAACCAGCAGGCTTTGTGGTCGGCATTCCGTTCAATATGGACGGCAGTGAATCGGAGATGACGGTGCGGGCGCATAAGTTCCGCAAGCGCCTCTATGGCCGTTTTGGTAAACCAGCTGAGGGCATCGACGAACGCCTCTCGACACGTGAGGCCTTTGATTTACTCGGCGCCCAGGGCCACTCTCTGCACAGGGCCAAGTCGGCCCAAATCGACAGCCTGGCCGCGCAAATCATTCTGCAGAGCTGGCTTAACGAACGGCAACTGCTGGTCCCTCGGCTCGAACCATGACGCCAGTGATTCTGCCAGATAATTATTATCTGGATTACTTCTTACGCCTGACCGAGCTGGTTAGGCAGCGCTATGATGATCTGCTGTCGGCCACCGACAGCGAGTTTTTGCGCGCTATCGACCAGACCGATCCGGTTGCCCTGCGCTTACTGATCCGACTCTTTCTGCGCAAGGGGCCCTGCTTTGTCAGCGCCAAACTGCACTACCGCGAAGTACCCGATGGCCCCGCGGCGCTGAACAGGCTGCTCGAACAGGGACTGATCGAGGCCGATCCGATGGTCTATGCCTGGCAGTTGATCGATCTGCTGCCCATTGCACAAAGCCGGCAACTGTTCAGTGCCGATGAGCCAAGCTGTCGCAAGAGCGATCTGCTGGCACGTTGGCTAAACGATGCCACCGTGCAGCCCTGTTCGGCCTGGGGCGTGACCGAAGCCATTATCCAGCCTACCGGCGCAGACAGTTACCGCCGTTTGCAACTGCTCTATTTTGGCAATGAACGCCAAAACCTGACTGAGTTTGTGCTCGAAGATCTGGGTCTATTTCAATACGAAACCTACCCCTTAGACCGCAGCAATCGGTTATTTCAGGATGCGGACGATATCACCACTACGCTGGTATTGAACGACCTGGCCGATGACTTTTACCGACTCTGCGATGCCAAAGACTGGCCGGCGCTGCCCGATTTGGCGACACAGGTCCTAGCGCTGGCGCCGTCCGAACGCCTGGCTCGGCGCTGCCATCGCCTGCTCAATCGAATCGGCTACCGTCTGGAACAACTCGGCGACCTCGACCGGGCCCAGGCGTGCTTCTCGACCAACGCTCAACCACCAGCGCGGGAGCGATTGGCGCGCATCGCCTTTAAGCGCGGCCAATATGATGATTGCCTAAGCCAATTGGAGACCCTCGCCGAGCAGCCGATCTGTGCCGACGAGACAGCCTTCTATCGCCGTTTTGTTAATCGGGTTCGGACTAAGCTGGGTCTAGCCAAGTTGACCTTTCCGCTGCCTGCCCTAACCGTGCGCCAAGCGCACTGGCAGCGCACCCCGGGCAGCGTGGAGACTCAGGCGTGCGAGCAGTTAGGCCACGCCGTTTGGCTCGAGAATGCCCTGCCGCTCGGGGTCTTTGGCCTCCTCTATTGGCCGCTGGTGTTTGCCGACGTGCCCGGCGTTTGGCAACATCCTTTTCAGTCTGGGCCCAGCGATCTATACGATGAAGATTTCTGCGCCAAACGCCAGGCTGGGTTCAAGCTCTTGGCCACCCAGACAAAGGCTCAATGGCGCGCTGCACTGATTGAGCGCTGGCACACCAAACACGGCCTGGCCAATCCCTTCGTGCACTGGTCGGCACTGCGCCTAGAGGTGGTCTTGGCCTGCTTTGACGCCTTGACTCAGGCACAATGGCTTGGCTTAAGCACGCATCTGCTCGCCGATCTGCGCCGTCATCGGGCCGGCTTTCCCGACCTCTTCCAATACCACGAGGACAGTTACTGCTTTATTGAAATAAAGGGTCCGGGCGATAAGTTGCAAGACAATCAGATTCACTGGCTAAACCAATTTGCCCGCCTCGGGATTCACGCCCAGGTCTGCTATGTAAGCTACGATGCCCAGCCGACGTTATAGGGTCTCGGTGCGTGCGCTGGCCGATTTCTGCCAGATCCAAGGCGATCTGATCAGCGTCTATCGGCCCGGCCCGAGCGCGTTCGAGGGCCAACAGACGCACAATGCACTGCAGAGCAAGCGCGCCAAACCCTATCAGGCGGAAACGCCGCTCAGCTTTCGTTGGCAAAACCCGGCGTTTGAACTGGTAGTCAGCGGCCGGGCCGATGGCACCTTCCCCGATGGGGTCGAGGAAATCAAAACCACGCGCGTGCCGCCGCACGATATTCCCAGCGGCCTGCGCGACCTGCATCACAGCCAGGCCAAGCTCTATGCCGCAATCTACGCCTTGCAGTTCGACGCCGGGCCCATGCTGCGGGTATGCAACACCTACGTGCATCCGCAAACATTGGAAGAGTGGCCGCTGGAGCGTGCTTATCCGGTCGAACAACTGCTCGATTATCTGCTCGACTGTTGCCTGCGCTATGATGCCTGGCTGATGCGGGTCGATCGCCATCAACGGGATCGGCAACCCTTCTTGGCGCAGCTGTCATTCCCCTTTGCAACCATGCGGCCAGCCCAACGCCTGATGGCCGAAAGTGTTTACAAGGCTTGTCGGGTCGGCAAAGACCTGTGCGTCGAAGCCCCGACCGGCACCGGTAAAACCTTGGCGGCGCTGTTTCCGGCCCTGAAGGCGATGACCGAGGTCGAGGTGCGCAGCCTGTTTTTCCTCACCATGAAAACCACCGGCCAGGTGGCCGCGCACGATGCATTGCAACGACTGGACCCGGCGCATCGGCTTAGCGTCGTCGCCCTGACCGCCAAAACCCGCCTCTGCCGTTCGCCCGACACACCCTGCGATGGCCAATTCTGCCCCTATGCACGGGACTATTTTGCCAAACGGGACCGGCTACGCGAGCAGTTGTTCGAGCCCATCCGCTGGGATCCCGATGCGCTGATTGAATTGGCCGAGAAGGAACAAATTTGCCCCTATTACCTGAGCCAGGACTGGGCTATTTGGTCGGATGTGGTCATTGGCGATCTGAACTATATCTACGACACGACCGCGGTGCAGCCCTATCTGTTGCGCGAGATCGACAACCGGGCCACGGTACTGATCGATGAATGCCACAACCTGATCGACCGCGGCCGGATGATGTTCAGCGCCGAGTTTTCCGGCTTTGCGCTGCAGCAGTTGCTGCAGCAATGTCCCAAGAAAATCCAGAACCGCTTGCGCAAAATCCAGACGCGCTTGCGCGAGGTCTGCACTAAGTTTGGCCCCGGTCTGTGTTATGAGTCGCCCCAGACTCTGCTGCACAGTCTGCGCGACTTTATGGCCGACAGCGCCGCGCTGCTAAGAGACAACCCCCAGTTTGAACCGGATGCGCTCTGGCAGCCTTTTTTGTTCAGTTGTACGCGTTTTATTCGCTTGCATGACTTGGCCGACGCCGGCGACTTCTGCTGGCGCTACGGCACCGGCAGCCCAGAGCTGCGTGGTATTGAACTGATCTGTTTGAATCCCGCCCGGCTCTTGATGAGCAAACATCAGCTGGTCAATAATGTCGTCGCCTTCAGTGCTACCCTTAAGCCTTGGCCCTATAGCCAGCAACTCAACGGCCTGGCCGGCGCTATCACCCAAGAGCTGCCGTCACCCTTTCAAGCCAGCCAGTTTAGTGTCTACTTGGCCAACGATGTGTCGACCCGCTTTCGCGATCGGACCCACTTGCCGGAACGCCTGCGCCCGCTCCTGAACAGCCTGGTCGGGAACGGCAAAAACACCCTGGTGTTTTTTTCCAGCTACCAACAATTGCAGCAGGCCGCCCGTCTCTTGGACCCCGCCGAGGCGCTGTTGGTGCAACGCGCCGATTGGACTGCACGCGAACGCGACGCGGTGTTAGCGCAATTCCGTGCGCACCGTGGGCTCACGCTACTCACCGTATTGGGCGGCGTCTTTGGTGAGGGCATCGACTTGCCGGGCGAACAATTGGAGCAGGTGGTCGTGATCGGTCCTGGCTTGCCGCAGGTCAATGACGTCAACAACGCTATCCGCTTGCAGATGGACCAGCAACAACTGCCGGGGTTCGACTTCGCTTATGCCTTTCCGGGCTTGCAGAAAGTGTTACAGGCGGCCGGGCGTTGTGTCCGCACCGACACCGATCAGGGCGAGATCCTCTTGATCGACGATCGTTTTGACGCCTATGGACAGCAGGGCTGGTTACCGGTGCATTGGACGGTGCACAGCGGTCCATTGCAGCGTTGGCCCGGTTCACTCACGGCGCTTTAATCGGCGTCGGCAAAGTTAATAATGGCATCGCGCAGGTTGTCATATTCCCGCTGGGCATTGTTATCTAATGAATCGAGCACCTGCTGGGCGGCCTCTTCAACATCCGCCCAATCGTCTTCGTCGAGGCACTCTTCGGCGAGCGGAAACAAGACACTTTCTTCGGCATCCAAATGCAACATCTGGCGCGACAAATAGAGGGTTGCCGTGCGATACAGCAGCGATACCGGAACGGCAATATCCATGGCGACTCGCTCGAACGCCGTTCTAAGCTCTTGGGTCAGCCGTTCCAGCTCGCTGTGCTCATTCATTACGGCTTGAATTTGTTCCGGGTGGGGTGGGTTTTTTTCGAGCAAGCGGGTGAACAATATGTCTTCGACCGGGTGGTGCCAGCGTTCCGGCACGGTGCAGATATAATCCAATATATCCATGATTTGACCGATATTCGGTTCAACCTCCGGGTCGTCATAGCCCTTGATCTGAGCGCGCAGGCAATAGAGCACTTTGGCGATGCTTTTGTGATCGGCATTGAGCTTCTGGAGAATAGCTGTGCTCATAAAAACACCTGCAAATAACCGCTTAGTGAAATCTGAGCATAGTTGGTCACTTTTTTTTTGCCATGATTCAGGTCAACCCGCCTCGATCGAAGTCTGATTCCGGCCCTGATCTTTTGACCGATAGAGCCCTCGATCGGCCGCCTCGATCCATTGGCCGTGATGCTGAAACTGGGGTAGCCAACGGGCGACCCCCAGACTGACCGTAACCTGTAAAATTCCCGCTTCGGTTGCCACTTGCAAGGCGGCAATTTTCTTGCGCAGACGCTCGGCAAACTGGTAGCTGTTCTGGGCATCGGAGTCGAGCAACAGAAGTGCAAATTCTTCTCCGCCGTAGCGGCCGGCAATGTCGGTTGTGCGCGAATTATCTCGGATCGCCTTGGACACCGCGCGAATGACATCGTCGCCGGCTTGGTGCCCGTAGGTATCGTTAACCCGTTTAAAGTGGTCGATATCCAGCATGATTAGGCAGACCTCAGCCTCTTGGCGCTGCAGGCGCATATATTCGGAGCTAAAGAGCGTTTCCCAATAGGCTCGATTATAGAGTTGCGTCAAACCATCGGTGCGACTTAGTTGTGCCAGACGTTGATTGACCAGATTTAATTCGATTTTGCCGGTGGCGATATCGGTGACGTCGTAGACAATGACCGCCAGATTCTCAACCTCGCCACTGGTGCTGATCACCGGTATAAAGGTGCAGTTTTGATACATAAATTCGGTCACGCCCGTGATCGGCCGATTGTGGCGGAATTTAAACACAAAGGGCCGTTGTTCCCACGTGGTGAACGCTCTATTACGCAACTGCACCACCGTATCGGCCTTATGTTTGAACCATTCCTGCGACACCTCAGGAAACACCGTAAACAAACTTTGGTCCAAGGCCTGCGTCGAATTGATACCGGAATTATTTTCCATAAAGCCGTTCCAAGCGGTAATACGATATTCTAAGTCGAGCACTAAGATACCGACATCGACCGTCTGCAACACCTCGATCAACCAATGAAACTCCGTTAGGCCCTGAGGGCTTTGAGTCATCATCACTCCAGCATATACGCGACCTTGTCGCGTAAAACGGCGAGGCTGTCGTTGCTAAATAACAACAGCAAATCGCAATTTACGAGTCGGCCTTCGAGCTTATAGGGTAATTCAATGGTCAACAGTCGTTGCCAACCCGAGGGGTTGCGACTCAATAGTTCATCGATATTAATATGCTGCCCGAGCAGATAGGGCTGCCCCTGGGAAAAGTTAATATCGAGTTGCTCGGCTAAGCCCTTTAGGCACGCACCAATTAGAATATTGGAAATATCCATCAGCAACTCCAGTTCAATCTGTTCGGTAATTTCCCCTTCGAAATGTGTCAATTCGGCCATGTCGGTAAAGCTGGCATCATTGAAAATCAATAGGGCCTCGCCAGCGATTTTCGAGCCGGTAAAGCCCTGACACACCGCGCTGACCGAATGGGTTCCCTGGACCGATGACAGTGCCATGCTCAGCTCCGAACGCTCCAGCAAGTTGACCGCCGGGATCGGCATAATCACAAAGGTGTCGAGCAGGCGGGCCAACAGATCGGCGGCGCGGCCCACTGCGATATTGCTGAGCTCGCGCAAACTGTCGCGCAGATCTTCGTCTAAAACATCGCTGTCCAATGCTGAGCCCTTATTCTGAATAGATGCCGAAGTCGCTCAATATTTGGCTGAGCTGTTCAGGGTTGAGTGGTTTTTTGATAAAAGCCAAGGCACCCAAACGCATCACGCGCGCCGAGGCTTCAGGTTGAATATCGCCAGAAATAACAATCACCATGGCGGGTAGATCGCGTGCCTTAATGGCTTCTAACACGCCAAAGCCATCCATCACCGGCATGGTTAAATCCAATAACACCACGTCGCCTAGGCCCTGCTCTATTTTTTCCAGCGCCTCGATGCCATTGCCGGCCTGAGAGATCTCGACCGGCCAATCTTTCGGCAAGGCACGAATCACCTGCTTGCGCGCAAAACCGGAGTCGTCAACAATTAATAAGGGTAACGACATGTGAACTCCAATGGGTCATTACTCTTAACTAAAGACAACTGGACACCTTTGTGCAACTTTTGAGGGGGGAGGATTCTGCTGTTTTCCGGGCACGACGAACAGTGACTTGATAAAACATGCCACTGACCGACTAGGGTGATTGGAGAGAGATTTTACCGGGATTTGGAGCTGTGCTAACCGCAAGGGACCCGGGCGAATAAGCACCCGGGCGAAGTCCAGACTTAGTGCGCCGACTCCCAAGATGGGCCGCTATCAATATCGACGATCAGTGGCACATCCAGATTGGCACAGTGTTGCATGCGAAACCGCACCCCGGCTATCAGGGCCGCCTGATCGTCTTGGTGGACTTCAAATACCAATTCATCGTGCACCTGCATAATCATTTTCGCGCGCAAACGACTGGCCGCTAACCAATTACCGACATCGACCATGGCCATCTTGATGATGTCGGCTGCGGTACCCTGCATCGGAGCATTAATAGCGGTGCGTTCAGCGCCCTTGCGTACCATCTGATTGGACGACTGTAGACCCGGTAAATAGAGCCGACGGCCAAAGACCGTTTCGACATAGCCGGTTTCGGCAGCTTCGGCACGGGTTTCATCCATATAACGCCGCACCCCGGGATAGCGCTCAAAGTAGGCATCGACATAGGCCTTGGCCTCGGTGCGACTGATGCCCAACTGTTTGGCCAAACCAAAGGCGGACATGCCATAAATCAAACCGAAGTTGATCGCTTTAGCCGAGCGACGTTGCTCGGTGGTGACCTCGCTTTCCGGGACGCCCATGACATCGGCCGCGGTGGCACGGTGGATATCCTTACCCTCTTGGAACGCGGCAATCAGATTCGCATCCTGACTCAGGTGGGTCATGATGCGTAATTCAATTTGCGAATAGTCAGCCGCAACGATCTGATAATTTAGCGGTGCGATAAAGGCCTTACGAATCGAGCGGCCCTCATCGGTGCGCACGGGAATATTTTGCAAATTGGGATCGTTAGAACTTAATCGCCCGGTTTGCGCACCGGTCTGGTTATAGGTGGTGTGCAGCCGGTAGTTTGCCCGAGCATCGGCTTGCGCCAAGATGGGTAACGGGTCGGTATAGGTACCCACCAGCTTNCGCAAATGGCGCGACTGCAAGATCAGCCTGGGCAGTTCGTAGTCTTCGGCCAGATCACTGAGCACCTCTTCATTGGTCGACGGCGCGCCATTGGCGGTCTTAACCAACACCGGCAACCCCATCTTTTCGAACAGGATTTCGGCCAACTGCTTGGGCGAGTCGACGTTAAAGGTGGTGCCCGCTATATTGTGCGCCTGCTGCTCGATGGTCGCCAAACGGGCCTTAAACTGCACGCTGAGATCGTTGATAAAATCTATATCGAGCACTACGCCGTTGCGCTCGATTAGCGCCAAAGCCGACGACAGCGGGCGTTCAATCTGATCATAGACCCGGGTCAGGTTGCGACTGGCCAAGCCCTGTTCGAAGCGCGCGCCAAGGCGCAACAGCAAATCACAGCGTTCGGCCCACCAGGGGCCGATGACATCGGCCTTGACCGCGCTCGCTGCCAACTGCCGTTTGCCGGCGCTGCCCAAGAAATATTCAATAGTCTGCGGCGCCTGCTGTAAATAACAGATCGCCAGATTGTCGATCGACAAATTGGCAAAGTGGTTGCTCAGACTCTTATCGCGTTTGAGCGTGCTGTCGTAGACAAAGGCCATCAGCTGAACATCTTTCGCCAGCCGCGCTGGGGTCCAGCCCAAGGTGTGAAACCAATGATGATCGGCCTTGATGTCGAAGCCGGTTTTGACAATTGCATGGGCCGACCAGAGTGGCGCTAACTGAGCCAGCACCTCGGCCGCCGGCAGCGCCGGCTGATCTTCGGCACTGAACGGCAGATACCAGGCGCGGCCCGGTTCGGTGGCCAGCGCCAAACCAATCCAAACCGGATCCCGATAGTGGCCCTTGGCCAGAACCGGCAAATAGGCCAGCTGGCGAGTCTGTTCGGCCGAGGCGATAATGGCCGCCAACTCGTCGAGGTGTTCCACCACCCGATAGTCGCATGCGCTGGGCACGACGAGCTCAGGTAACACGGCCGATACCGGTTCCGGCCGAGCGCTCGCAGTCGGGCTGGCGGTCGGGCTGGCGCCATCGGTCAGATCGCGAATCCAGGAGCGAAACTGAAACTGTTCAAACAGAGCCAACAGCGCGTCCTTATCCGCGGCCTCGGTCTGATATTCCTGCACCCCTAGATCGAGCGCAACATCGAGTTTAATGGTCGCCAGCTGATAACTCATATAAGCCGACTCGCGGTGCTCGGCTAACTTGGCGGCCATATTTTTAGCACCGCGGAAGGTCAGGCCAGCGATCTCGTCTAAGCGACCATAGATATCATCAAGCCCACCCAGGCCTTGAATCAGAGCCAGGGCGGTCTTTTCGCCCACGCCGGGCACGCCGGGAATGTTGTCGACCTTATCACCCATCAGGGCCAGGTAATCGATCATCCGCTCCGGGCCGAAACCGTATTTTTTGCCGACGCCGGCGACATCCAGGTATTCGTTGTTCATGGTATTGATCAGCGAAACATGCGCGCTGACCAGCTGTGCCATGTCCTTATCGCCGGTGCTGATGACGCAATCGCGACCCTGTTGCGTGGCCTGCTCGGCCAGGGTGCCGATCACATCATCGGCCTCGACGCCGGCGATACACAGCAGCGGCAAACCCATGGCCCGGACCGTCTCGTGGATCGGCGCAATCTGTGCGCGCAACTCCTCGGGCATGGGCGGCCGATTGGCCTTGTATTGATCGTACATCTCGTTGCGGAAGGTTGGGCCCTTGGCATCGAACACCACGACCACCGGGCTCGACGGATAGGCTTCGATCAGCTTGCGTAACATCGAGACAACACCCTTGATCGCACCGGTCTGCATGCCAGCGGCGTTGGCCAGCGGTGGGAGTGCATGATAGGCGCGAAACAGGTAGGACGAACCATCGACGAGCACCACAGGTGTTGAATTGTTAACCATAGAGACGGTTCCAGCTGCTAATTTTTTTGGGGGTTCCAGTCGGCCAGTGTAACACGGCTTAACGGACTTTCTACGCGCACGCGACGGGCCCGATTATTCTCAAAACCCAGCAGGCACCGATCCAATGTTCACTCGATCGTATTCGCTAGGCCCAATTTATGAACCTCTGTACGCGACCTGACACGGCCGCACCAACGACTCATTCACTCGCCGGGCTATGATGGCGGCAACGGGTATGGAATACTCCTCGGTTATTTGGTCATCTAACAAGGCATGCTGGCGTCTATGTCCGTCTACACCGAATTACTCCAACTCGATATCGAGGATCTGCTCGCGCGTTATGCGCTGGGTGAATATCGCGCGCACCGAGGCATCAGCGCCGGGGTCGAAAATACCAACTATTTTGTCGATACCAGCACTCATCGCTTGGTGTTGACCCTGTTTGAAAAACACAGCCACGAGGAACTGCCTTTTTTTCTCAACCTGGGCGAGCATCTGTTTCGGCATCAGTGCAAGGTGCCGCAACCCTTTCGCTGTGATCAGGGCTTCCTGCTGCAGACCGTCAAGGGCAAGCCGGCGGTATTGATTGAACGGCTCGCCGGCGATCACGTCATCCCGAGCCCAGACTATGCCCAGGACATAGCCCGAGCCCTCGGTCAGGTCCATATCGCCACGGCAAGCTTTGCCGAGAGTCGCGGCCATTCGCATAATCTGGCCTGGGTGCAACGCAGCGCTGATCATTTGCTCGCGCAATTGACCCCGGCCGATCGCCAGGTATTGCAGCAGAGCCTCACTCTGCTGGACCAGTTGCCCGACAATCTGCCCCAAGGCATCATCCACGCCGATCTGTTTCACGACAATGCCATGTTTGACCAAGGCCACATCTCGGGCATCATCGACTGGTATTTTGCCGGGCGGGATGCCTATGCATTGGATATTGCCATCGCCTTAAATGATTGGTGTGTCGACGCGAATGGTCGCCTGGATCGCGCCCTGGTGAGCGAATTTGTCGCGGCTTACCAGAGTCAACGGCCGCTCAGCCCGATCGAATTGGATGCGCTGCTGCTGTTGCAGATACAGGCCGCGACCCGCTTCTGGCTGAGTCGGCTGATGGCTCAGGCACAACATCGCCAATCCGATGCCCACATCACCGTCAAAGACCCTGAGCCGATGAAAGCCCTGCTGGTGCAATTGATCGGCTACACTTAGGACAGCCGCTGCCTCAACAAGCTGTTTTTATATCCCGGCCTGCCCTGCATCGGTGCGGCCGATCTATTAGAAGAAGCCCCTTATGAATTTCAAAAAGACTATCGACGCCTCGATTACGCCCATCGGCAGTTTGGAGGTCTTGTCTCAAGCGGAAGTCGCTGGACTCAAACAGGCCGGCGAAAACGGCCTCTACGAGCTGTTTCGCTGCTGTGTATTGGCCATTCTGAACACCGGTTCGGATAGCGACAATGCCAAAACCCTGCTCCAAGCCTACCCCAACTTTGCCATCGACATCGTGCAGCAGGACCGAGGCATTCGACTGAATCTGCTCCACGCCCCGGCCGATGCCTTCGTCGATGGTGAGATGATTCGCTCGACCCGGGAGATGGTCTTTGCCGCCTTGCGCGATATTGTTTACGCCGAGAGCGAACGCGCCAGTCCGCTATTGGATCTGGAGAGTGGCTCGGACATTACCGATTACGTCTTTCACTTCTTGCGCAACGCGCGGATGATGCGGCCCGGCGAAGAACCGCGCATCGTGGTCTGCTGGGGTGGCCATTCGATCGGTGCACTGGAGTATGAATACACCAAGGAGGTGGGCCACGAGTTGGGCCTGCGCGGTCTCGATGTTTGCACCGGCTGCGGCCCGGGGGTGATGAAGGGGCCGATGAAGGGTGCGACCATCTCGCACGCCAAGCAACGGATCCTGAACGCCCGTTATATCGGCCTAACGGAACCAGGCATTATTGCCGCCGAGGCCCCGAACCCGATCGTTAACGAACTGGCCATCCTGCCCGATATTGAAAAACGCTTAGAAGCCTTCGTGCGCTTGGGTCATGGTATTTTAGTCTTTCCCGGCGGGGCCGGTACCGCCGAAGAACTGCTCTATCTGCTCGGCATTCTGTTGCATCCGGCCAATCGGGACATCCCCTTCCCACTGGTCTTAACCGGGCCCAAGAGCACCGAACCCTACTTTAAGCAGCTGCACAGCTTTATTGCCAAGACCCTCGGCTTCGAAGCCCAGCAAAAATACAAGATCATTATCGCTGACCACGAAAGTGCCGCCTGTGAGATGGCCTTGGGCATGCAGCAGGTGTTTGACTATCGCAAGAAAAACAATGACGCCTACCATTTCAATTGGCAGCTCACCATTGCCGATGACTACCAACGACCCTTTGTGCCGAACCATCAAAATATGGCCGCACTGGATCTCCACAAGGACATCCCGGTGCATCTGTTGGCGGCCAACTTACGCCGTGCCTTCAGCGGCATCGTAGCGGGCAATGTTAAGGAACAGGGCATCGGCATGATTGAGCAACTCGGTCCCTTTGAGATCCATGGCGACCGGGAGATTACCGATCCACTCGATGAACTGCTTGCCGCCTTCGTCGAGCAAGGCCGTATGAAGCTGCCAGGCAGTGATTACGTGCCCTGTTATCGGGTGGTAAAATAGGCCGCCGGGCGACAGCCTTAGCTCAGGCGTGGCTCAGTAACCGCCACTGAACGCATTGGGGTAAATCCATTGATAACCCGATGCCTGCAGGCGCGTGGGGATTAAACATTTCCCGCCCTGGACTGCAGGCATCGGATGCAGCAGCGGCATGCCTTCGCGCTGGCGAAAGAAGTTATACATCTGTAACAACGGGATCGGCTCCGGATCGCTGACCACATAAGACTCGGCCAGCTGTTCTTGTGCTAACAGGTGGATGATTGCGCCGGCGGCATCNTCGACGTGAATCCTATTGGTCCACTTATTGGCGGGCAGGTGGTTCGGGTCGACGGCNAAGGCTGTCCGTTTCAGCCAATCCCGACCCGGGCCATAGATGCCNCTCAGCCGCACCACGGTACTCGGGCAGGGCAGTTGGCGCACGCTGGACTCCATCGCCAAGAGTATNTCGCCGAACCGGTCGGGCGAGTCGATCGGCGTGTCATCATCTACGCGNCGACCGTCGTCAATACCAAAGACTCGGGTCGAACTGACCACGATCACCTTCGAGGGCAGCGCATGCCAGCCGGCCATCGACTCGGCCAAGCGCAGCAATGGCAGCTGATAGGCGGCCCGGTAGCCGGCCTCGGTGCGTTCATGCGCGGACAGCGCGACGACCAGCACATCGGCACCCAGATCCGGCCAGGCTGCCTGGCTCAGATCCAGCGACTGCTGCGCAAACGCCAAGTCCGGATCCACGGGGCCACGGCGCAGTCCAATAACCTCGCCCTGATGGGCCTGCCACAGACCGGCCACCCGGCGATTAAGCGAGCCGACACCGGCACAGACTAATAACGACATTAAAACTCCTCTTGGACCGCTTGATTCAATGACTAAGCCTCGATACTCGACTCGGTCGCTATAATGGTTGCAGACTCTAGCGCATTCATCGGCGCAATAGAACCGGCCAACGGATCGAGGCACCGCCGGCCTTGCATCGGCTTATCAATCGGGCCGAACCAGACTTATTTGCGTTTTCGACCATTGACTGCTTGTATCAGGGAGCCATTTTCGATAGCTTTTACCCTCTTATTCAACATCGACCCCAGCCATGACCNTGACCGAACTAAAGTATATCGTTGCCCTGGCCCAGGAAAAGCATTTTGGTCATGCCGCGAGCCAATGCCGGGTGTCGCAGCCAACCCTGAGCGTGGCGATTCGCAAGCTCGAAGACCGCCTCAAGGTGGCTATCTTCGAGCGCAATAAACAGGGCGTTACCGTGACCCCGATCGGGGAACAGATNGTGGCCCAGGCCAACCGAGTGTTAGAAGAAAGCGCCAAGATTGACGATATCGCCNTGGCGGGCAAAAACCAGTTGGCGACGCCGTTGCGATTGGGCGTAATTTTTACCATCGGGCCCTACCTATTACCCCATATTATCCCGCAACTGCGGCGCAATACCCCGGCCATGCCGCTGATGATCGATGAGAATTTCACCGGGGTGTTGCGTCAACGCTTGCGCGATGGCCGGCTCGATGCCGTAATTATCGCCCTGCCATTTGTCGAAACGGATGTACTCACCAAAGCGCTGTATGACGAGCCCTTCGATATTCTGCTACCGGCATCGCACCCTCTGGCCCAGCAAGAAAGCATCGCCGCCGAAGCGCTGAACGATGAGACGCTGCTCTTGCTCGGTGAGGGCCATTGTTTCCGCGATCAAATTCTCAGTGCCTGCCCGACCATTGCCGCCGCGACCCGCAACCCACAAGGCAAGATTCAAACCATGGCCGACGGCTCGTCGTTGGAAACCCTGCGCCATATGGTCGCGTCCAACTTGGGGCTGACCATCTTGCCGCGCTCCGCGACCGGCTCGCACCTCTATAAGGACGATTTGGTGCAGGTGCGGCCCTTTTCTGGCAAGAGCCCAACGCGCACCGTGGCCCTGGCTTGGCGCACCAGCTTTCCGCGCCCGTCGGCCATCGAGGCACTGGAAACGGCGATTCGTCAATGCAAGACACACTAACCCTAGACCACCCGGTGGAGCGCCTCAAGGGTGCCGGCCCCAAGCTGGCGGAAAAGCTCCAGCTGCTCGGCGTGGTCAGCATCGCCGATCTGCTCTTTCATCTACCCTACAAGTATCAGGACCGCACGCGCCTGATGCCAATCGCCAGTTTGCGTCTGGGCATGGCGGTGGTGATTGAGGGCGAAATCAAGGCCGCTCAGGTGATCTTTGGCAAGCGACGCGCACTGCTGTGTCGTATTCAGGACGGCAGCGGTCTGCTGACCGTGCGCTTGTTTCATTTTTCCCATGCCCAGCAGGCCAGCCTGAAGAGTGGTCATCGCATTCGCTGTTATGGCGAGGTGCGGCTCGGGCCGACCGGACTGGAAATGATACATCCAGAATACCTGGCTCGAGCCGACGGCCAATTTCCACCCCTAGACAACCGCCTAACACCGCTCTATCCGGCCTCGGAAGGGCTCAATCAGACCCGCTTGCGCAGCCTGATCGACCAGGCGCTTGCGGTCTTAGCGCGCCAGGGTGGCTTGGCCGAGTGGATCCCACCAGACTGGCTCACGCCCTGGGATTTACCCTCCCTGACCGAGGCCGTGCAGACCTTGCACCATCCCGATTCGGCGAGCAGCACCCGGGCCCTATTGGCCGGTGAACACCCTGCCCAGCAGCGCCTAGCGTTAGAAGAATTGCTCGCGCACCATCTGCGCCTGATGGCGCTGCGCCAAATGACCCAGGCGCGCGGCGCACACCCCATTCCCGCGTCGACCCGATTGGCACCACAGCTGCTGGCCGCCCTGCCCTTTGCCCTGACCGGCGCGCAACATCGAGTCTGTCAGGAGATCGGCCTAGATTTGGCCAAGCCCATGCCGATGCTGCGCCTGGTCCAGGGTGATGTCGGCTCGGGTAAAACCCTGGTCGCGGTGATGGCCGCCTTACAGGTGATCGAGTCGGGCATGCAGGTTGCCCTCATGGCACCGACTGAACTGCTCGCCGAGCAGCATTATCAAAACATGAGTCTGTGGTGTGGCGATCTGGGCGTGCAGGTTGAGTTGTTGCTCGGTAAAACCGGCAAGAAAGCGCGTGATGGACTGCTCGATCGGCTCGAGGTGGGCACCACCGACCTGCTGATCGGCACCCATGCCCTGTTTCAGAAGGGGGTCGACTACCATAATCTCGGCCTGGTGATCATCGACGAGCAACATCGCTTTGGCGTGCAGCAGCGCTTGGCGCTCAAAGAGAAGGCCGTTAATGGCTCGCCCCACCAGCTGACCATGACGGCAACGCCAATTCCGCGCACCCTGGCGATGACCGCCTTTGCCGATATGGATATCTCGGTGATCGACGAACTGCCGCCCGGGCGCACGCCGGTGACCACCACCCTGATCAGTCAAGATCGGCGCGACGCGGTGATTCGCCGCGTCAATGTCGCCTGTGAGGCGGGCAAACAGATCTATTGGGTTTGCACCCTGATCGAAGAGTCAGAAGAGCTGCAGGCCGAAGCCGCCGAAGCGAGCGCGAACCGACTCACCGAAGCCTTACCGCAGCGCCGCATTGGTCTGATCCATGGCAAGTTAAAGTCACCGGAAAAATCCCGCCTGATGGCCGAGTTTAAAGCCGGGGCGCTCGATATATTGGTGGCCACCACGGTGATTGAGGTCGGCGTCGATGTGCCCAATGCCAGCGTGATGATCATTGAAAATCCGGAACGGCTCGGGCTCGCCCAGTTGCACCAGTTGCGCGGCCGAGTAGGCCGAGGTACCGCCGAGAGTTTTTGCCTGCTAATGTTTGGCCAACCGCTCTCAGAGCAGGGCAAGCAGCGTTTAGAGGTGATGCGCAATACCAGTGACGGTTTTGTCATCGCCGAAGAAGACCTCAAGTTGCGCGGCCCGGGCGAAGTATTGGGCACTCGCCAGACCGGTGCGATCGGCTTTCGCGTCGCCGATATGGCGCGCGATCAGCACCTGTTAGCGCTTATTCCCGAGCTGGCCGAACGCTTAAGCGCCGAATACCCCAGCCATTGTCAGCCGATAGTCGCGCGCTGGCTCAGTGAAACCGACCGCTATGCCCAGGTGTGATCGACCCAATGGCTAAAAAACGGCCTATCAGCCTGCCATTATTCAAAGCTCCGCTATACTGCTGTGGATCTGCCGAATAATTAGCCAAATAGGAAGGTACCCGTGATCAGTCATGCGGATGCGAATATCCCCATTAGCGTGCGTCAACACCTAAGTCAACAGAGCATTGTCCATGCTTTAGGTACGACGCAGGCCTCCCCAGAGCAGGTCGAGGTGTGCCTACTGTCCGACGCCAAGGGCATCGTTCAGGTCTTCACCTCATCCCATGCTGTGGTCGAGCTGGATAAGGTGCGCGCCGTTACCGGGCGAGACTTGACCCCGCTGTCGATCAATCAGGTGCGCGCGCTCAAACTGCGCCTAGAAGTGGATACCTTGCCGGCCTTCGATGACCTGATTCCGGCCGACACCCTGATCGACTCTGGGCTTTACCGGTGTGAACAAATTTTTGTCCACAGCGGCAATGCCCAATTCCGGATTGCCTTGAAAAACGGCGCCGCCATGAAGCGCAAAGACAGCACCGCGATTGCCGACGTCGCCACGGCCTTGCCGCTCGGGCAGGTCGACTATCAGCTCGGCTTGTTTGATGACGATCCCACGCTAATACATTCTGCCCTGACCCAGTTTACCGCGCTGCGCATTCGCCAACGCTTGGCCGAGACACTCGAAGTGCCGCCCTTGCCCGACACGGCACAGGCCATTATCCGCCTGCGCGTCGATCCCTATTCCAATATTGAGAAGCTCAGTCGTATAGTCGAACGCGATCCAAGCTTGGCGGCGCAGGTCGTGAGCTGGGCCAGTTCCTCCTATTATGCCGCCCCGGGTTCGGTAAAGTCGGTCCAGGATGCCATCGTCCGGGTACTCGGCTTTGACCTGGTGATGAACCTGGCCTTGGGCCTGTCGCTGGGTAAAACACTGACTTTACCGACCGACCCAGACCAGGGTGCCAACGCCTACTGGCACCGGGCGATCTATGTCGCCGCCTGTGTCGGCGCCTTAGTCGGGGCCATACCGCGAGAATTTCGCCCGGGTTTTGGCCTCTGTTATTTGGCTGGCCTGTTGCACAACTTTGGTTACCTGCTTATGGCCCACGCATTCAAACCCCATTTTGAGGCGACACATCTGATGATTGCGCTCAATCGTCACCTTGAACATCAGCATATTGAAAAACATATCTTGGGGATCACGCGCGAACAGATGGCCTCCGGTCTGATGGGCAGTTGGAGTATGCCCAGCGAAGTCACCTTAGGTATCCGTTACCAGGGTGACCCGCACTACTTGGGCGCCCACTGTGACCAGGCGCAACTGATCTACCTGGCTCAGCACCTGTTACAAGAGTACGGTTTACTGCCGCCGCGCCATCATTTGTTTGACGCTAGCGTCTATGAACGCCTGCATATCAACACGGATTCAATCGAAGCATTGATGACCCAGCTGCAACAGAGCCAGCCTGAGCTCGATCTTATGGCCAGCGCCCTTGCGACGGGTCGCTAACCCAAGATCGTGACTTTGGCTTGGTTGTCTGTGGTGCGCAGGGTTTAAGCNCTCAATGTCATGCAGTGATTCATTTTAAGGCCCCATGCCCCTGTGGCGACCGATTCCGCCCCGTTGCAGTGCATCGACCCTTTCCCACGAGTTGCATTAAAATCAAAGACCTAACCTACAGCCCCAAAAATAGGGCTTTTTGTACAGTTGGCACAACAATCGCTTAGAGAAGATGCAGTCAGACAATGCAGACCCAAAATATTCCGGGGTCCAGAGGACCAAACGACCAATGAGGGTCCAACTGAACCCGATACGTAATACCGCAGTACCTATTTTTGCAGACTATTTGCAATGGCGCATACCCTCAACGGGTATGCGTTTTTTTTTGCGCCAACAAAAGCAATGGAGACGGACATGTCCTTAGTATTCAGCAAGCAAGCCAAGTCACTCGGTACCATCTTGGGGCTCGTTATCGCCAGCCATTGGCCGGCCATGGCCAGTGCCGACGTCGGGTGGCCGGAACAAGAAGAGCTCAAGTTTGGCTTTATTAAATTGACCGATATGGCACCGTTGGCGGTTGCCTATGAAAAGGGTTTTTTTGAGGATGAAGGCCTATACGTTACCCTCGAAGCGCAGGCAAACTGGAAAGTTCTGCTCGATCGAGTAATCACCGGTGAACTGGATGGCGCGCACATGTTGGCCGGCCAACCATTAGCCGCCACCATTGGCTATGGCACCAAGGCCGACATCATCACGCCCTTCTCGATGGATCTGAATGGCAATGGCATCACTGTTTCCAACAGCGTTTGGGCGCAGATGAAGAAAAACATACCCCACCAGGACGGCAAGCCGGTTCACCCGATTAAGGCCGATACACTTAAGCCGATCATCGCGTCCTATGCTGAGGAGGGTAAGGCCTTCAAGATGGGCATGGTTTTTCCGGTCTCGACCCACAACTATGAACTGAGATATTGGTTGGCCTCCGGCGGCATTCACCCGGGCTACTATGCCCCCCACAAGGGCGATACCAGCGGGCAAATCAAGGCTGAGGTGTTACTCAGCGTCACCCCGCCGCCGCAAATGCCCGCGACCATGGAGGCCGGCACGATCGATGGTTACTGCGTGGGCGAGCCCTGGAACCAACAGGCCGTGTTCAAAGGCATCGGGGTTCCGGTGATCACCGATTACGAGATCTGGAAAAACAACCCAGAGAAGGTTTTCGGCATTACCAAGGCCTTTGCCGAAGAGAATCCCAACACCACCACTCGCCTGGTTAAGGCCCTGATACGGGCCGCCGAATGGCTCGATGCCAATAACAATGCGAATCGTCCAGAAGCCGTGCGCATACTCGCCAAGCCCGACTATGTCGGCGCCGACTATGACGTCATTGCCAACTCCATGACCGGAACATTCGAGTACGAGAAAGGCGACAAACGTGATGTACCGGACTTCAATGTGTTCTTCCGTTACAACGCCACCTATCCCTACTATTCCGACGCGATCTGGTATTTGACCCAAATGCGCCGCTGGGGACAGATTTCCGAACCCAAAAGCGATGACTGGTATAAAGAGATTGCCGCCCAGGTTTACCGCCCAGACCTGTATCGCCTAGCCGCTCAAGCCTTGATTGATGAAGGCGTGATCGCTGCCGATGCGTTCCCTGCCTTTGCGACGGAGACCGGTTTCAAACCCGTTCAAGACGGCTTTATCGATGGCATCAGCTATAACGGTCTACTGCCCAATGACTATCTCAACAAATTCAGTATTGGCCTTAAAGACGAGATTTTATAGGGCTGAGCTCTGAGGGTCGGTGCTCGCACGTTGCCCAACCAAGCTCTACTGTTTATTGCCCGGCCCTCGGCCGGGCAGTGTTACTCTTCCATGAGGTCGATAAGCATGACCAGTCAAGCCCAGCCCAATCCTGTCGGGCGGTCTAAAATACCGCTGCCCAGTCTGAACCTATCCTCAGCATTGGCCCTGATCCTCCCCGCCATGGGGATTAGCCTGTTTCTGTTACTCTGGAGCGCTGCGGCACCGCGTATCGATACGTCCTTGGGTGCCTTTCCGGGCCCCGGGCAAGTACTCGACCAGGCTCAGACCCTGCTAGCAGAACACCAACAGGAACGCGCCAAGGAAGTCGGCTTTTACCAACGCCAAACTGAACGCAATGCCGACCGTTTGGCCACCGATCCGAATTACGACGCAAAAATTCGGCCCTATACCGGCAAACCCACCTTCGTCGATCAAATTGGCACCAGCTTGATTACGGTGATTGCCGGCTTTTTGCTGGCCAGCGCGATCGCCATTCCGTTGGGTATCTTTATGGGCCTGTCGGAACGGCTTAACCAAACCCTGAATCCGATCGTACAGATTTTAAAACCGGTTTCTCCCTTAGCCTGGTTACCCTTGGTGACCATGGTGGTCAGCGCCGTCTATGTCTCGGACGATCCCTATTTTCAAAAATCCTTTATTACCTCATTAATTACCGTCAGCCTATGTTCGCTCTGGCCAACCTTGCTCAATACCACGGTCGGCGTGGCCAATATCGATCAGGACCTGATGAATGTCAGCAAGGTCCTACGCCTCTCTACCCTGACACATATTCGTAAGATCGTCCTACCGGCCTCGATTCCGATGGTGTTTACCGGCTTACGGCTGTCGATGGGCACAGCCTGGATGGTCTTGATAGCGGCCGAGATGCTGGCGCAAAACCCAGGTTTGGGTAAGTTTGTCTGGGATGAATTTCAGAATGGCAGCTCCAACTCCTTGGCGCGCATTATTGTCGCCGTGCTCACCATCGGCTTCGTCGGCTATTGCCTCGATCGGATCATGCTATTCATTCAGCAGCGAGTGAATTGGGATAAGAACACCCAGGTGCGCTAACCGGGTAACCCGTTTTAATCTCCTGTCTTGCGGCCCTGTTTTGTAAACAAGTTTTTGTGACCGAGTAAGACGCAAACAGGGTTTCAGTTTTTTAGATCAAGCGTCGCTCGCAGCTGGGCACGCACAGAGGAATGTCGTTATGTCTAAACCCCATTTGGAATTATCGGCCGTCGGTATTGAGTTTGCCACGCCGACGGGCAGCTTTCGCGCCCTGGACAACGTGAATTTAAAAATCAACCAGGGCGAATTTATTTCCCTGATCGGCCATTCCGGCTGCGGTAAGTCGACCGTGCTCAATATCGTCGCCGGGCTCTATCAGGCCAGTGAGGGCGGCGCCCTACTCGACGGCCGAGAGGTCAATGAGCCAGGCCCGGAACGCGCTGTGGTGTTCCAAAATCACAGCCTACTGCCCTGGCTAACGGCCTATGAAAATGTCGAACTGGCAGTCAATCAGGTCTTTACCCGGACCATGTCCAAGCCGGAGAAGCGAGAGTGGATTGAACACAATCTGGCCTTGGTGCACATGAGCCATGCCATACACAAGCGTCCCAGCGAACTGTCTGGCGGCATGAAGCAACGGGTCGGCATCGCTCGCGCCCTGTCGATGCAACCGCAGGTCCTGCTGATGGATGAGCCCTTTGGCGCCTTGGACGCTCTGACTCGAGCCCATCTACAAGATTCCTTGATGGAGATCCAAGCGCAACTGGGCAATACGGTGATTATGATCACCCACGATGTTGACGAGGCCGTGCTGCTATCCGATCGCATCGTGATGATGACCAACGGGCCGGCCGCGACCGTCGGCGAAGTTCTCACCATCGAGCTGGAGAGGCCCAGGAACCGACTGGCGCTGGCCGATGATCCGATCTATAACCGCTACCGTTCGGAAGTGTTACGCTTCTTGTATGAGAAGCAACGCAAGGTAGCCGATATCGGCGACGCTAAGNTGGACAGGNTNGAACCTNAGGGCAAACGCGCGGTTGCCTAGATACAAAGGGTTTAGGAATAGCAGGGAATAGCAGGAATCATAATAGCGTAAAATGAAAAACGCCTCGNATGAGGCGTTTTTTTATGGGCNNAACTNAGGCTCNCAGTGCCCCTAGGGGCNNTATAGTCAGGTTTAGGGTTCATCCCTGACCAATGCGCCTAACCTTAAGACAAGATATGAGAGGACGACTGCTGCCGTCCTGGGCTTATCATTAGGTCTCGCCCATAAAAAAACCAACCCGAAGGTTGGTCTTATGTTCTAGGTTTCAGACGAGTCTGAACTTAGAAAGAGTACTTAGCACCCAATGTAACGCTGTTAGTCGCGTCACCTTGCATGGCGTAATCACCGTAGTAAGAAACACCAGAAGCAGCAGAGTAAGTCGCGTTCAACTCGATCAAAGCGTCAGAAGCTGTAGCAGCATCGAACTCTCCGAGGGTAACGTCTGCAGAGTAAGCCATCAGGCCAGCAGAGTAACCCAAACCAGCAGTCACTTCATCGCCAGCGTCAGCAAGTGTAGTCATCTTGTAACCGGCAGACAATGTGATCACGTCAATAGCGTAAGAAACACCACCGAACATCTCTTCGTCGTCTGTAGTCTCGGTGCTAGGCTCCAAGTAACCAACAGTCAGAGTCGCGCCGGCAACTGTAGTAGTCGCGTTAACCGCATAATCTGTATCAGTAGCGCCATTAATGTCGCTAGTGTAGTTCAGTGCAGCCATAACGGTTGCGATATCAGCGCTGTAAGTTGCAGCAGCACCGACAAACATCGGCGCGTCTAAGCCCAGTTCAGAACCGAGTGCACTAGCCTTCATTTGGCCTTCAACAACATAGGCCAAAGAACCAGCAGCACCAGCGTATTGAGCAGAAGCAATGATAGAAGTACCAGTTGTGTTGGCTTCATCGCCACCCAACTGAACAGTAACGCCTTCAGCTGCGACATAACGGAAGGCAATTCCGTCTTCCATGTCGTCATCACCGGCCATAGTAACAGAGGCATCGATGTATTCATCAGTAGACATAAGCCCGCCAACCTGACCGAAGGACAGGTTGCCGTCAGTAACGACTAAGTCGCCCAGAGTAGCAGTAACACCAGTATCTTCGTCAGACTCAATACCTAAAGAGCCAGAAAAAGGACCGTTTGTTACAGCAACTTCCATAGAGATGCCATATAGGAAGTCATCATCATCGTTCAAATCTACGTCGAAAGTAGAATCAAGAGGAGTCAGAACTTCGGTAGCGCCAGCCATGTTATAAATAACACGAGCATCCAGAGCACCGGAAAAAGTTGTAGTTGTTTCTGTATCAGCCGCAAGTGCTTGACCAGAGATAGCAGCAGCGAGAGCAGTAACTGCAAAAATAGCTTTCATTAGATTCCCCTATTTTTATTATCAAACCTGGTTAAAAGACCAGAGTAATTGATAGGATTTGTAATTCGGAATGAATTACTTTTCCTTGTTATCGTTAACCCTGCATACAATTATCTCAAAAAGCATGCGGTGTCAAAACGTTACTGTGACAAACTAACTAACTAAGATGTCATCTATATTATGATAGGCGATTCTCATCGGCTGGGTAGAAGACTTCTTGTCATTTATTTTTATCCCAGGGCTGGCCGGTGAGCCGAACAGCCATCGCCAACTATAAAAACAGAGCGGCACGGTCCGGTCAACCCCTTTTTTCGCCCTAAGGCCCAGTATTTAAGCTTTTCCCCCCGATCGAATCCCACCTTGATCAAAATCAACTCATGTAGACTGTCATTTTGAATGACTAACTAGCTTTTCAGGTCGAAATCAACACTTTGAGCAAAATGGCCTTATTGGTAGTAGAGTCTTAACAGTTGGCCATAAGTTGTTCAATTTTGGTGCTTTTATGATCAACAATCAACCTAACTGGCCGGCCCGACCCCCTAAGTATAGTCGAACCTTCCGCCCTAACTCCAACTGGCAGGGGAAAATTTCCGGTGCCTAACGAAAACCTAGGACATCTTCCATGTTATACAGGCCCGATTTGTCCTGATCGGCTAACCATTGAGCCGCTTTGAGCGCCCCGCGCGCGAAGGTTTGGCGACTGCTAGCCTTATGGCTGATTTCCAAGCGCTCGCCCTCGGCGGCAAACAACACAGTATGCTCACCGACTGTGTCACCGCCACGTAAGGACGCGAAGCCGATGGTGCCAGGGGCTCGTGCGCCAACTTGACCGGCGCGATCGGTAACCGCTAAGGCTTGCAACGGCTGGCCCAGCGCCTCGGCGACGGCCTCGCCCATCATCAGAGCGGTACCGCTGGGCGCATCGACCTTATGGCGGTGGTGCGCCTCGATAATCTCGATATCGCTNTCCGCACCCATGACTCGGGTTGCCAGGCGCAGTAGTTGCAGTGACAGGTTAACGCCCACCGAGTANTTGCCGGCNTAGACCACGGCTAGTCGATCAGCATAGCTATTCATCTCGATCAGTTGCTCGGCGTTAAAACCGGTGGTGCCAATCACCACACCTGAGCGATGCTTAAGGGCTGCCGCGAGATTGTCCAGCGTGGCCTGTGGCGCGGTAAAGTCAATTAGAATGGTGTCGGAGGCGAGTAGGCTGGACAAATCACTACTGAGCGCGATATCCAGTCGCCCACGGCCGATTAGTTCACCGACATCCGCGCCAATCAGGCTAGAATCGGCCTTAACCACGGCGCCGACCAATTGCAGCTGCGGATTGTCCAAGACCGCACTCAGAAGCGCTCGGCCCATACGGCCGTCGGCCCCGGTGATAATGATTTTTTGCATCTGTGGCTCTCTCGTTAGTTAACGGCTGTGAGTATAGGGAACATTCGGTTCAAAAAAAAAGGCCTAACAGCGCCATTGGTGCACTATTAAGCCTTTTCACCAGCCTCTTTTCGATCAGAGACCCTGGTTGGGTGGCACTGACAGGCCTAGACCTCGTCGAAGAACTTCTTCACCCCGTCAAACCAGCCCTTGCTGCGCGGTGAGTGTTTCTTGCCCTCGAGACTTTGCTGCAACTCTTGCAACAATTCCTTTTGCCGAGCCGTCAAATGCACGGGCGTTTCGATCACCACACGGCACATCAGGTCGCCAACGGCTTGGCCGCGAACTGGCTTAACGCCCTTGCCGCGCAAACGGAAGAGTTTACCGGTCTGAGTTTCGTGCGGAATCTTCAGCTTAACCCGACCCTCTAGGGTCGGCACTTCCAATTCGCCACCCAAGGCGGCTTCGGTCATGCTGATAGGCACTTCACAATAGAGATTGGCCCCGTCGCGCTCGAAGATTTCATGCTGCTTCACATGCACTTCAACATAGAGATCCCCGGCCGGTCCGCCGTGACGACCGGCTTCGCCTTCACCGGAGAGGCGAATGCGATCACCGGTGTCGACGCCCGGTGGTACCTTGACGTTGAGGGTTTTCGTCTCTTCTTTAACGCCACGACCGTAACACCCGGTACAGGGGTCCTTGATGATCTTGCCAGCACCGGAGCAGGCCGGGCAGGTTTGCTGCACGGCGAAGAAGCCCTGCTGCATGCGCACCTGGCCCGAACCACCACATGTGGTGCAGCCGATCGGCGAGGTGCCCTTCTTGGCACCAGAACCGGCGCAAATACCACAATTGGCCAGCGATGGAATCCGGATAGTCTTTTCGATGCCGCGAACGGCCTCTTCCAGAGTGAGTTCCATATTGTATTTTAGGTCTGAGCCACGCTGTACTGACGATCGCCCGCGACCGCCACTGCCGCCGAATATATCGCCAAAGACATCGCCAAAGATATCGCTGAAACCGCCCGCACCCTGACCGCCCTGACCGGCTTGGCCGTTGACACCAGCATGGCCGAACTGGTCGTAGGCCTGTCGTTTCTGGCTGTCGGACAAGACCTCATAGGCCTCATTGATCTCTTTGAATTTGCCTTCAGACTCTTTGTCGTCCGGGTTCCGATCGGGATGAAATTTCATCGCCATACGACGATAAGCCTTCTTGATTTCCTTTTCGTCGGTACCCTTGGCTACACCCAGAATCTCGTAATAGTCGCGCTGTGACATAATGCTGATTGCCTTACTCAATACAAAAACGCGGGTCGATGACCCGCGATTTAACCATCCTGTATCAGCCTAGAAGCGGCACGCTAAGGTGCGCCCGGTCGGCCGGTTATCGGGATATCACTTACTTATCTTTAACTTCTTCAAACTCTGCATCCACTGCGTCGTCAGCACTTTCGGCAGATGCATCGGCACCGGCTTCGGGTCCTGCACCGGCTTCTTGAGCGGCGTCGGCATAGATTTTCTGTGAAAATGCAGAAGAGGCTTCGCTCAGGGCTTCTACAGCCTTGTCGATCGCTTCCTTGTCTTCATCCTTAATGGCAGCTTCTACCGCGACACAGGCCGCTTCGATGCTTTCTTTCTCTTCGTCCGTGGCCTTGTCACCATTTTCTTTCAGTGACTTGCGCGTGGCATGAACCAGGCCATCGGCGGTGTTACGCGCTTGGGCAAGTTGTTCAAACTTCAGGTCTTCTTCGGCATTGGCTTCGGCGTCTTTAATCATCTGATCGATTTCTTCATCGGACAGACCGGAGTTGGCCTTGATGATGATCGATTGCTCCTTGCCGGTGCCCTTGTCTTTAGCCGAGACGTTCAGGATGCCGTTGGCGTCCAGGTCAAAGCTCACTTCAATCTGTGGTACACCGCGTGGTGACGGCGGAATATCGGCAAGGTCAAAACGCCCCAGGGATTTATTCTGACCGGCCATCTTACGCTCACCCTGCAGCACGTGAATGGTCACGGCGGCCTGGTTATCGTCTGCAGTAGAGAAGGTCTGGCTCTTCTTAGTTGGGATGGTGGTGTTCTTGTCGATCAGCGGCGTTAAGACACCACCCATGGTTTCAATACCCAGGGTTAATGGCGTCACGTCTAACAACAATACATCTTTCACTTCACCCGACAGAACGGCGCCCTGAATGGCTGCGCCAACAGCAACGGCTTCATCTGGGTTAACATCTTTGCGCGGCTCTTTACCGAAGAATTCAGCAACCTTGGCTTGGACCATCGGCATACGCGTTTGGCCACCCACCAGAATAACTTCATCGATATCGGAGATATCGTGGTCGGCATCCTTCAGAGCGATGCGAACCGGCTCTAATGAGCGTTCGATCAAGTCTTCAACCAGTGATTCCAGCTTGGCGCGGGTGACCTTGACATTTAAGTGCTTCGGGCCACTGGCATCGGCGGTGATGTACGGCAGGTTTACGTCGGTCTGCGCGGCAGAGGACAGTTCAACCTTAGCCTTCTCGCCAGCTTCTTTCAAACGTTGCATTGCCAGGGCGTCGCCTTTTAGATCGATACCCGACTCTTTCTTGAAGGTTTCAGCCAGGTAGTTAATCATGCGCATATCGAAGTCTTCGCCACCTAGGAAGGTGTCACCGTTGGTTGCCAGTACTTCAAACTGGTGCTCGCCATCGACTTCAGCAATTTCAATGATCGAGATATCGAAGGTACCGCCACCGAGGTCGTAGACCGCAATGACGCTGTCACCACGACGCTTGTCCATGCCGTATGCCAGTGCCGCAGCAGTAGGTTCGTTAATAATGCGTTTAACATCCAGACCGGCGATACGGCCAGCGTCTTTAGTGGCCTGACGCTGAGCGTCGTTAAAATAGGCCGGTACGGTGATAACCGCTTCACTGACAGATTCGCCCAGATAGTCTTCGGCCGTCTTCTTCATCTTCTTTAATATTTCGGCAGAAATCTGTGGTGGCGCTTTCTTGTCGCCCTTCACTTCAACCCACGCGTCACCGTTGTCGGCCTTGACGATCTTGTAGGGCACCATGGCGATGTCTTTTTGCACGACATCGTCTTCAAAGCGACGGCCAATCAAACGCTTTACCGCATAAACGGTGTTGGCGGGGTTGGTAACGGCTTGGCGCTTGGCAGACTGACCGACGAGGATTTCATCGTCATCTGTGTATGCAACGATCGATGGTGTGGTGCGATCGCCTTCAGAATTCTCGATAACTTTAGGCTTGCCGCCTTCCAGGACCGATACACACGAGTTGGTCGTGCCCAGGTCAATACCGATGATTTTGCCCATTCTAATTTACTCCGTAAAAGTTCGTTCTTGCGTGCTCAACGATATGTGAGCAATCAAATATATTTCAAGTCCTGACGCTGCGTAAATCAGGCTGTTTCATCAATCGTTTTGCTGGCAGCAGTGCCGCCCTTGCTGACCATCACCATGGCTGGGCGAATAAGCCGGCCATTGAGCAGATAGCCCTTTTGCATCACCGCTATCACGGTATTGGGTTCGACGTTCGGGTTTTCGACCATGGTCATTGCTTGGTGCAATTGTGGGTCAAAAGGATTGCCTTCCGGATCGATAGCTTCGATATTGAACTTAATAAAGAGGTCTTTCAGGCCCTTTAGGGTGAGATCGACCCCCTCTTTGAGCGATACCAGGTCGGCGCTCTCGCTTTCGCTCGATAACACCGCTCGTTCCAGATTGTCTGCCACCGCTAGCAGCTCGCGGGACAGTTTTTCCTGCCCGTACTTATGCGCGTTTTCGACATCTTTCTCGACCCGGCGACGCAGATTAGCCATTTCGGCTTCCGAGCGTAGGTACTGGTCGCGCATTTTGCTGGCTTCTTCTCGAGCAGCAGCTAATTGCACGACCAGATCACTCGACGCTTCGCTTTCGCTGGCCATCACGTCTTCCACCGTCACATCCTCAGGACTAACGGGCTCATTTACTGGCATTTCTTCAACTGACTTATCTTCACTGGTCATTGCTTACCCTATCCACTCAACACTGAACTTAACTGACGGCGGATTTAATTGGGGTTTACCCTTTCTTTTCAAGGGGGCTTTGCACGCTAGAACCAATAAAACTGTGTTAAAAACAGCAGTTCAAGGCTTTTTTAGTGTTCGCTGGTACAAACAACTTGATCGATAACCAGCTTAGCTGTATACATATACAGTATACGACCACAAGGAATTCCACCATGTTGCAGAATCTATTGATCCGAAATATTGCCATTGCCGATAATATCGACATCGATTGGCAGCCCGGCATGACCTCGATCTCGGGCGAGACCGGTGCCGGTAAGTCAATTTTGCTTAACAGCCTGAATCTGGCCTTGGGCGATCGCGCCGAAAGCAACATAGTGCGCCATGGTGAAAAGCGTGCCGAAGTGGTCGCATCCTTTAGCGTCGAGCGGATCCCGATGGCGGCAAAGTGGTTGCTCGAACGCGATCTCGATAATGGCGTGGAGTGCATTTTGCGTCGCATAGTGTCCAGTGACGGTCGATCGCGGGCCTTTATCAATGGTCAACCGGTGCCCTTGGCCGAACTTAAAACACTGGGCGAGTTTCTCATCGATATCCACAGCCAACATGCCCATCAGTCGCTGATGCGCACTGATACCCACCTTCGCATGCTCGATGAATATGCCGGTCTGGGCGCTAAAACAGCGCAAGTCAAGGACGCCTGGGTCAGTTGGCAGGGCCTCGATCGTAAGTTGAAACAGTTGGTGCAAAACACCGCCGAGAAAAACGCACGCTTGCAGCTGCTGCAATACCAATGCGATGAATTAGAAGAGTTAGATTTACAGGACGGTGAGGTCGAGCAACTCGAGGCCGATTTCAAACGGATAGATAAGAGTACTGTGCTATTAGCGGGCGCTCATTCGGCGTTAAGCAAGCTGGGCGATGATGGCGATATTGATCTGACCCAAGAGTTAAAAAGTGCCTTACATTTATTGCAGGGTTTGAACGACAGTTCAACGCACCTGACCAATGCCTTAAGTTTGCTCGACAGTGCTCTGATTCAAATTGAGGAAAGCAGCCACGATCTAAACAGCTATATCGAGAGTTTTGTGGTTGATGACGAAACCCGGTTTCAGATTGAGGAACGGCTCAATCAAATCCATGAATTGGCTCGAAAGCATCGGGTTAATTCGCCCGATTTGGTCGCGCATCAACAAACTTTGCTCGCCGAGCTCGCCGAGCTGAAAAACGATGACGAATTGCTCGTTGGCCTGAGCGACGATGTCGAGCGTCGCAAGCTGACCTATATTAAACTGGCAACCGCCCTGTCCAAACTGCGCAAAAAGAAGGCCTGCACCTTTGCTGAGGAGGTCGTTGAGAAGTTGAACCAACTGGCCATGCCCGGTGCCAAGTTTAGCCTACAATTTAATCCGGAGGGACGCGCCTCCTCCGTCGGCATCGATCAGGTCGAATACCTCATCAGCCTCAACCCGGGTCAGCCATTGCAAGCCTTGGCTAAGGTGGCTTCCGGTGGTGAATTGTCACGCGTATCGCTCGCAATTCAGGTGGTCTGTGCCGAACATTCGACCATCCCTACCTTAGTATTTGATGAGGTGGATGTCGGCATCAGTGGTGCCACGGCAGAAATAGTGGGCCATATGCTGCGGTCGGTTGGTGCCCGGGGTCAGGTAATCTGCGTGACCCACTTACCGCAAGTCGCGTCTTTGGGTCACAACCATTGCATTGTGCAAAAGGTCCAGGGGTTGGAAACCACCAGTACTCATATCCACCAACTGCAAGCAGACCAACGCATCGATGAAATCGCGCGCATGCTCGGCGGCATCGATATCACGGCGCAAACGCGTGCTCATGCCGCAGAAATGCTACAGAGCCATTTACACGCTCACTAATGCTTCAACCCTCAGGTATGACAACAAAAAAAGCCCGCAAGCGGGCTTTTTTTGTTCTTTGTGCGCGCGGCCTAGGGCCTATTGAGCCGCCAACTCCAACAATAGTGCCTTGGTTTTGGCCTTGCCGGCGAAGCCGGCCTTAACCGTGTGCACAATGCCGTCCTTGCCCACTATATAGGCAGTCGGGAATCCCTTGGGTTGAAAGAACTCGACTATTTTTTGCGTGCGATCGGAGACATTCAAGAAATTGACCGGTGTTTTAAGAAGAAATTTATTCGCCAAGGCCACGTCTTCATCGGTGTTAATACCGAGGAAAAACACATTAGTGCCCTGCAGTTCGGTGTTCAGTTCGCTCAGTATAGGGAAGGACTCCTTACAGGTGGTACACCAACTGGCCCAAAAATCCACATAGAGCACCCGGCCTGTCAATTGAGCGGTATCCAGCACCTTGCCATCCAGAGTGGGTATTTTGAACGCGGGGAAGGCATCGCCTTCTTGGACATCGGCAAAACTTAATCCTGCGAGTATCACCGAAAACAACCAAACCGTTAACTGCTTATGCATCTGCCCGATCCTCAAAATGATTAGCCGTATTGACCGTTAGCAGAATTATAGCCGTTGAACCTTAATATTACCTGAAACGCGTCACACAATTGGCCAAGACAGTTTTGCTCAGCGGTGCGCCGACGGCGGCAGGTTGCTATTCACTCGGCCTTTTTGACGTAGAGGACAAGGCTGTGGCCGACGATCGTTAAGCCATGCTCAGCCGCTATCTGATGCTGGCGTTGCTCGATCAAGCTGTCGACAAACTCGATCACCTCACCGGTCTTGATATTGATCATATGGTCGTGGTGATCGTCGGTCGCCAATTCATAGATGGCATGGGTGCCATCGAAGTTATGCTTGGTGATTAGGCCGGCAGCTTCAAACTGGGTTAAGACCCGATAGACGGTCGCCAGGCCAACGTCCTCACCGGTCTCCTGCAGGGCTTTGTATATATCCTCGGCACTGAGATGGCCACTATCATTGGTTGCAAACATCTGCAGGATTTTCACCCTCGGCAGGGTGACCTTAAGGCCCGCATCTTTCAAATCTTGATTCTGTGTCGCCACCTTCTCGTCTCCGAATAAATGTGTACAATGTCCGGCATCAATTACCGCGAACAAAAGGATGAATTCATTGCGCGCCAGACTATCAAACTTTGGGTTACTGTGCCTAGTTGCATTCGCACTCTCCGCCTGTGGCATGTTACAACCCTACCAAGCTGAACTTGGTCAGGGCAATGTGGTTCGGCCCGAGCAGATCGATCAGCTGATTATCGGCCAGACCCCCGAGCAGGTGACCTTTATCTTGGGCAGTCCGCTGTTGACAGGTGAGCAAACCCAGGTGCGCTGGGTCTATCCAATCTATGACTCGGCAACCGGCTTTTCCAATCTGATCATCTACTTCTCGGCCGGACGGGTTGCCAACATTGAACAAAACTAACCCGATCACCTAGCCCTTAGGGGATTGCGCTTTCTCACCCTTAGTTTTAGCCGCGCGATTCAAGCGTGCCTGCTTGGGGTCGATAGTCAGGGGGCGGTATATTTCAATACGGTCACCAGCTGCTACCAGCTGAGCCTCCGGCTGGGCTACCTTACGCCCGAACAGCCCAAGCGGGGCAATGCTGACATTCAAGCCAGGAAAGGTCTTAGCAATACCGCTGAGCAGCACGGCGCTGCGCAAATCGGTATGCTCAGGCACCGAAAGCGCCAGAACCAGCTGCTGTTCGGGTGTTGCATAGGCCACTTCTATTTCGATCATTGCATGCTCCTTAACACTTTTGCTTAGGGTTTCAGGTCTTGGGCACGCGCCACAAAGGCACTTACCATGGTGTCCGCTAACTGTTTGAGCATCAGGCTAAAAGCCGCTGCTTTAAGGCCCTGGCTGGCATGAAAGCTTAGGTCAAAAGTGACCTTGCAACCGGCATCACCCAATGGCTTGATTTGCCATAGTCCCGTTAGACTGTCCAGGGGTCCTTCGACTAGATTCATTGCAATCGAGAGCGGGCGTACCAGGGTATTACGGGTCACCAAAGTCCGTTCGAATCCGGCTTTGCGCACGGTCAACTCGCCCAACATCTCGGTGGAACTGGCCTCAAGCAGGCGAGTCGCGACCACACCCTCGAGAAACTGAGGATATTGTTCAATATCGTTAATCAGGTCATAGAGTTGTTCGGCAGAAACCAAGACTAGGGCGGAGCGATGTATTTCAATCATATGCGGGGAAGTAAGGCTCTATTTTTCACCCAATAGTAAAGGCGAAATATTAGTAAAATGGCACATACGCAGGCCAGCGCCTGGTATAGATCAATCGCAATCAGGCTCACTGTGGCGCGCACGAATACTAACCCAAGCACTAACGGCACGACAAATTTTAATACCAGCCGCCAAAGAAAATAACGCAGGCCGCCGTGCGGATTGACCTGCAGCAATACCCGATTGGGCCAGACCACCCAGCCAATCCAGAGCGCAATAGAAGCCGTAATAAAGGGAATAATCACCCCCTGACTGAGCTGCTGCACATAGTGATATACCGGCTTGCCGTACCAAATTAAGGGCGAATCTGGGTCATGAGAATAAACCAAGACACCACTCAAGGCGACGACCGAGGCGATGGTGCCCATCAGTAACCAGCGCCGACCTGGAACGTGGCGTTCCTGGGTAACCAACAATAGCAGGGGCAAACTGCTAATACTGCCCACCAAAGCGGTAAAAAATAGCCAGACGGCAATCGGAAAGGGTAACAGAACGGTATCTGACAGACTGGCGGTCAAGGCCCGTAACAGTGTACCCACGTCCAAATTGGCGACGGCCTGGGCGCTAATCCACTGCCATGAAATGGCGAGCATGGCCATGCCATAAAGCACGTCAAATGCCTGAACACCGATAATAACGCGGCCGGTCGGTAAACGATCGGACAGATTGGTGCCGACCACATACCAGATCAATAGCCCAGCCATCGATGAGGTTAGGGCGTGCTGCATGGCCACTAATAGATCCTCCACAGACAGCGCCGGCCAGGCCATGTCCAGCAGCATTCGACCAATACTCGGTAATGATAGGACGATAAAGAGCGCTACTAGGGGTACGACGGCTAGGAAAATCGCCGCGATCACGCGCCAGGCCAGTCCACCGAGCATGACCAACAGGACGCCCTGCACCACGACTAGGATCATGATTCGGCTGATGTCTTGATTTTGAGCAAACCAGTAGAGATTCTGATCGAGTGGCTTTAACGACAGCAGATCGCCCTGCAGACCGTCGAAGCCGAACATAAGGGCCCAGGATGTATTAAACAAATTCGTCGCCATAACCAAGATAATGGCGGTCAACAGAATTCCAAATAGAACGCGCGTTGTCGTCTTATTGAGGATTGAAAAGGAAAATTCGAACGGAGTTACTCGATAGAGGCGACCCGCTACCAGCTCAGCCTGCAGCACCGGCAGGATAAACAATAGCTTCAAGACGGTATAGACCGCCAAGAAACTACCCTGACCGTGATCGGCCACCAGAGTCGGCAGTATCAGGCCGTCCGACAGGCCAATTTGCGTACCTACTAGCAGCGCCAGCAGTAAAATTAGATTCACGTAAGAGTTCCCGTCGGATTCATCACAAGGTTCCCAGCTTTAAAGCCAACCTGCTACGCTAGGCTATACTCTAGTAAGTTCATGAAGATAGATAGTTTATGGCCGAACAACAGTACGATCTCTTTTTCCGGGGCGACCTGGTCGACGGCTTTTTCCGCGACTTCGTCCAGGCCGACCTGCAAGTCCTCTTAAAGGCCAATGATGCCTATATGGCAAGGCTCTTTTCGGGTCAAGAACAGCTGATTAAGCAGCAAGTCGATAAGGCCACGGCCATTAAGTACCAGACGGCTTTTAAGCAGGCTGGTGCTAAGTTAATTGTCCGGCCCCATCAGGCGGCCAACCGGACGGCGCCAACAACATCTGTGGATGACGCCAAAGCGGAGCCGCCCGTCGCAAATAATACACTCGGATTCACCGACAGCCAATCGGGTGAAAATGACCCCGATCTAATAGAACAGCACCAACCGCCCCTACAAGCGCCTGTCATCGTTCCAACTTGGGATTTAGCGCCACCCGGGGTCGACCTGGGCGTGGCTCGCGGCTTTACCCCGACCCTTGTCGATACCAGCGCCTTGACCGTGGCCTCGCTCGGCGCGGACCTGTTGTTGCCAGACCGGTTCGAGTCGCCGATCCCCAGCGTCAATACCGATGGCCTAAGCCTAGCCCCCGTCGGCGGCCTGATTGAGACGTTGACTGGGCAAGCACCCGAGGTGAAGGTCGATATCGGTCATCTGCGCGTCGAACCGCTATGAAAAAGTAGGTCAGCCAAAATTAGAGCAGTGCAGCAATACTGACTACAACCGTCATTACAAACAACACCCATTTCATCACCAATGGGCTAATGTTTAAGGCTAGACGCACGCCGATAAGACCGCCCGCCATGGTCGCCGACGCCAAGATAAGACCCGGCACCCAGACCACCTGGCCGCGCCAAATAAAGAGCGCCAAGGCCACGCTGGTAAAGGTACCGGTACAGAGGATCTTGAGCGCATTGGTGCGCACCAGATCGTAGCGCAGCCCACCGGCGATCACAGCGATCAGGACAAAGCCGACCCCGGCCTGGACAAAACCACCGTAGACACCCGACAGCAGCAGCAGCCACCAGGACTTGCTCCAGCGCACCAGAGCCTGGGGTTGTTCATGAGCTGAGGGAAAGACCATGCCGGGACGAAACAGCATCACCAACGACATACTGATCATAGTGGTCAACAAAATGGGCTTGAGCAGGGTGGCCGGTAGGTAAGAGGCAAGTATTGAGCCGATCACCCCGCCCACTAATACCGGCACAAACAGCCCCTTGGCGCCCTGCATCGGCAACTTACCGTGCCGGGAAAAGCTGCGCAGGGTGACCATGGTGTGCATGATAACCCCGACCCTGTTGGTCGCATTGGCCATATCTGCTGGCAGGCCCATGATCATTAGGGCGGGTAGGGTCAGGTTGGATCCGCCACCGGCCAAGGTATTGATAATGCCAGCGATCAGGCCAGTGCCTAACAGCAGGCTCACGGTTATTACGGTAATTTCCATAAACTAGGTCGTCTAAATCGGGACGACACGTTACCAGCCCTCAAGGCGGCACGCCATAGCACCTTTTGCTTAGTCGCACGGGTCTACTCTTTGGCCATCCAATCTATTGCCTTATTCGTACATTCAACCGATTATGTTTTCAATCACTTCAGCTTTGAGGATTCTATGCCACATGCACTGATTACCGGCGGCAGCCGCCGGCTCGGCTTATATATGACCGAACACCTGTTGGCCGATGGCTGGCAGGTCACGGTGTTGACTCGCAGCAGCAGCGCCGAACTGGACCGCTTGCGTGGCGAGCGCCTTAATATCGTCACGTTGGACTATTATCAACTGGATCAGATCAAGACCTTTTGCCAACAAATTGCCGCCCAACCCCTGGATCTATTGATACACAATGCCTCACTCTTTGTCGGCGGTGTCGACACCGGTTCGAGTGAAGCGTTCGGCCAATTGTTTCATATCCACATGCAATTGCCCGCGTTGCTCAACACCGAATTGGCCGCCGCCTTGGCGCGTTCAGACAACGGTAATATCATTCATATGACTGATATCTATGCCGAGAACCCCAATTCAGACTATGCCCTCTATTGCGCTACCAAGGCTGGCTTGGAGAATCTATCGAAATCTTTTGCCAAGCTGCTGGCCCCGCAGGTACGCGTCAATTCGATTCAACCGGGCGCGCTAAAATTCTTACCAGATCATAGTGCTGAGAGTAAAATACAGGTGCTCAAAGATAGTCTGTTACCCCATGAGGCTGGCTTTGAACCGATCTTCCAAACCGTACAATATTTATTGGCCAACAGCTTTATCACCGGCACTGCCATCAAGGTTGACGGTGGCCGTTCGATCAGCCGCAACTAATTCATTATCCGCCGCAAACAGCAACCTAACCAACGGGACAGACATGACAACAGCCATCATTAACATCAAGAATCTGCGCTTACGCACCTATATTGGTTTTAATCCGGAAGAGCTGCAAAAACAGCAGGATGTGATTATCAATGCCGAAATTCACTATCCAGCCGATTTGGCGTGCGCCACTGACAGTGAAAATAATGCCGTCAACTATAAGGTGATCACTAAAAAGATGATCGCTTTGGTGGAAGAGGGTCAATTTAAACTACTGGAGCGTTTAGCGGCTGACCTGCTGGCAATTGCCCATGAACACCCCGATGTCAGTTATGCCAGCGTGTCGGTTGATAAACCGCACGCCTTGCGCTTTGCTGATTCGGTGTCCATTACGATGACCGGCAAGAAATAACAAGAGGCTATATGATCAGGCCCGAACGGGCCTGACGTCAGAGCGGAACATGTTAGCGGACAAAATCCCGACGCAGGTCACGATCGGTCAAAAACTGCCCCCCCAGCGATAGCGTTTCAGTGCTGGAATGGCTATCCATCACGCCACGCGCCTTAACACAGTAGTGGGTGGCATTGATCTTCACGGCCACATCTTCAGTATCCAGTAGCGTTTGCAACGCCACCAATACCTGCTGATTCAACCGTTCTTGTACCTGAGGTCGCTGCGCAAAGAAACGCACTATGCGATTTATTTTCGACAATCCGATAATCCGCTGACCCGGGATGTATGCCACGTCTGCAAAGCCATCAATGGTCACAAAGTGGTGTTCGCAGGTACTGGTCAGCTCAATATCGCGGATCCGAATCATTTCAGTCGCAGACATCTTATTTTCAATAAGAGTTATTTTTGGGAACTTGTTGTAGTCCAGCCCTGAAAATATTTCATTTACATACATTTTGGCAATTCGATGCGGCGTTTCCGCCATGCTGTCGTCGGTTAGGTCCAACGCCAAAGCACCCATCACCTGATGCATCAAGCCTTCTATCTTTTCAATCTGAGCCGCGGGGGTTAATTTCTGCTCCATCACGGGCGTTTCCAAACCCAATTCGAGGAGCCTTTTATGGACCGCGTGCGCTTCTACTGATATTGCCATGGGTTGTCCTTTACTGATGAGGATACCGACCTGGCGCCAGATCCTATTGTCGTAATATGAGTGTCATAATATCACAGAGCCTTTCATTCTTATCCATAGGCCTTATAGGGACATTAGGCACACCCCAGTAGGCGAGAGTTTCCCTAACTGGGCGGATTTCCGGTTGACTTGCCCGATCTTTCGCTGTCAAATCCGCGTTCGTTCATACGGAATGCGGTGTAAAACCGCAGCGGTCGCGCCACTGTAATTGACAGTTCTTGGGTCATCAGCCAGAAGACGTGAACGAAACAAACCCTATTTTATTACTGTACGCGCCATACAGGAGATTCAGATGCCTTTAAATTTGACTATAGTTGCAGTTTTTGCAATTTTTTTCTTCGCCGGGCCAATTAGCGCCGAGACGGCCTACCCCATTAGCCGTATCGATGGCATGAATAAGACGATAAGGCTGGAGCGTGAACCGCAAAATATATCCTCCAAAACTCTCTTTACCGATGAGGTCCTAACCGCCATTCTGCCGAGCAACCGCCTGACCAGCATCACCAGTCTAGCCAGTGATCCAAATTACTCCAATATTGCCGATCGCCTGCCCAAGGGCGTGGCCCAGCTCGATTTTTACGTTGAGCCGATCCTCAACAACTTTCCCGACCTGGTCTTTGCCGCCAACTGGAGCGAGATCAACAAGGTCACTCAGCTGCGCCAAGCCGGCATCCAGGTTTATCTGGTTAATACCCCCTTTACTTTGGCGGCGATCGAAGCTGAAATTACCAAGCTGGGCGAGCTGCTCAATCGCAGCACGCAGGCAGCTGACTTGATTGCTAACATGCAAGGCGACCTAGCCTCACTGGCCGAACAAAAGGCGGCCATCGAACGGCAACAATGGGTTGCTCTGGACTATAACAGTTGGGGTACCGCTAGTGGTGCAGACACTACTTGGCAGGCCATTCTAGATGGCGTGGGCCTGATCAACGGCACAGCCCCTTATGAGCAGGGTGACTTTGGTCAGGTCGCCATGTCGAAAGAATTGATCATCAAGATCGACCCCGACGTCCTCTTCTTGCCCGGCGGCCTCTATGGCGCAGATCCGGCCAGCAATACCTTTTACCAACAAGTTATTAACGACCCGGCCCTGGCAGATGTGCAGGCGGTTAAAAATCGACGGGTCTATGAAATTCCAGGCGCACTGCGCGGCACCTACAGTCACCATATAGTTCGCACAATTCGCTATGTCAGCGACCAACTCAGCCACGATCTACCATAGGCGGCCGGCAATGTTAGGCATGTTTCGACCCACCTTGATCGCTGCATTACTAGCCAGTGGCCCCCTCCTCTTGCTGGCCTATCTGGCACTGGGCGCCGTGGCGTTGCCGATCGGTGAGCTGCTGTCCGTGATCAAGTATGCCTTGTTGGGCGACCTCGATAGTGCGCGCGAGCTGTTTCCGCGCACCAGCGCCATCCTGCTGCACATTCGCCTACCACGAGCTTTGGCTGGGCTATTGGCGGGCAGCAGCCTGGCTATAGCCGGCGCGGCGATGCAGGGCTTATTTCGAAATCCGCTGGCCAGCCCCGATATATTGGGCATCAGTGCCGGCAGCAGCCTGGGCGCCGTCTTGGCCATTACCACCGGCACCGCGCTGCTCCATCCATTGGTTTTACCGGCCTACGCCATCGTCGGCGCCTTAATCAGTGCGGCCCTGATCTACGCCCTAGCGTTGCGCTCGGAGGCGGGCCAGCAATTGCTGTTTATCATCTTGGCTGGACTGGCCTTATCCAGCCTGCTCACCGGCGCCACCTCTGCGGCCCTGTTGCTCGCCGAACAATATGAGATCAGCCAGTTTATTTTTTGGACCATGGGCGGACTGGAAGGCCGGATGTGGCCGCATGTACTCTGGCCGGCACCCTTTTTAATACTCTTTGGCAGCCTGCTGATCCGCCTGGCCAAGGCTTTGGATTTGATTTCCTTGGGGGAAGAAAATGCCCACGGCATGGGGCTCGATGTCGAACAGACGCGCCGCCGCACCCTGATTCTCTGTTCCGTGGTGACCGCCCTAGCCATCGCAATTGCCGGACCCATTGGCTTTATCGGCCTGATGGTGCCGCATCTGGTGCGGCTACTGTTTGGCCCCAATCACCGCTTACTATTGCCCCTATCTGCCTTTATCGGCGCCTGGCTGGTACTGGCCGCCGATCTGATCGGTCGCACCCTAATAGCGCCCCATGAGATCAAGGTCGGCATTATCACCGCCGTGCTCGGTGGCAGTTACTTTATTTTCCTAATAGTTCGGTTACAGCGACAGGGGAAACTGGCATGAACGCGCCGCTCTTATCGGTCCAAAAGCTCGGCTTTTATCGCCAAGATCGGGCCCTATTGCGCGACCTCAGCTTTGCCCTGGAACCGGGCGAACTGGTCGGTGTAATCGGCCCCAATGGCGCGGGTAAAAGTACCCTATTGAAGCTCTTGGTCGATTATCACCAACCGACCGAAGGGCACATTAGTCTATCGGATACGCCCTTGGCGTCGTTGAGCCATCCCGAACGCGCCCGACGCATCAGTTATATGGCACAACATTCGGCCCCGTCGTTACCCTTTCTAGTGCGCGATGTCATCGCCCTCGGCGCCCACAGTCGGCAGGCGAGTCAGATCCCGTCAGCCCAGGTGCTACGCAACGACGTGGCCGAACTGGCCGAGCAACTTGAATTGACCCATCTGCTCGACCGAAAGCTCACCGAGCTGTCTGGGGGTGAGAATCAGCTGGTCCAGTTTGCTCGTATCCTGATGCAACAGGCCCCGCTGATGTTGTTGGATGAGCCCACCGCCAGCCTGGATATCGGCCATGAAGCGCAACTCATGAACCTGTTGCGGCGCCATTGCGAGCACCAACATTCCGCCTTGGTGGCCATTCATAATTTAAATATTGCCGCGGTATTTTGTGACCGCTTGCTGCTCTTGGACAAGGGGCGATTGATTGCCAGCGGTACGCCGGAGCAGGTGATCACCCAGGCCAATATGGCCCAACTGTATCAACAGCAGGTCACGGTCAGCCAACATCCGGTGACCGGCACGGTCACAGTACTGCCGGTAAAACAGGCACCCATAGCGGTGCCCCTGCATGTTCATCTGATCGGTGGGGCAGGCAGTACGGTCGCCTTGGCGCGTTGGTTGTTGCAACGCGGCGTCACGGTGAGCGGCGGCATCGGTCATGAACAGGACTCCGACACCGACTTCTGGACGGCCACCGGTATGCGCCATATTGCGGTGCCCGCCTTCGCCCCAATCGATCAAGACGCGATCGACCAGGCCCAGGCCATGGTTGAATCGGCCGATCTGACTATCGTTTGCGATTTCCCAATCGGCGCTATGAATGAGGGCAACCTGATCCTGGCCGGTCACGCCAAACTGCTGTGGTTATTGCAGGAAGACGCTGAAACCGCGCATCAACGCTTTTATAGCGAGGCTCAAGCCAAGGACTTCGCGCAACTGCAACAACAGGGCGTCCGGCTGACGGCCTTGGCAGCCATCGAACAATTGACCGGACGCATCGGCGAGCTGAGCGCGTAGCACAGCAAAGACCTGCACAGGGCTATACTGAAAATGACACGGGGACATATCTTTCCGCCTCGATAGCCCTATAATCACTCTTTTTCGACCGGCGCTGCATTGCTTGCAACGCCCATGTTAGAAGGATGCCCTGCGCTTGGCCGACGAATTTTTGAATCCAGTTGACGACACCATTGATGTACAGAGCCAGGAGCAGGAAATGCTCATTGGCAGGATGTTGGTGCATCAAGAATTTGACGACGTCGCGTTAATCCTTGAATCGTTGCCGCTCGATAAACGGCTCGAGCGCTGGGCAAAAATACCGACCGCCAGTCGTCTGAATATTCTTGTGGTAATGCGCGGCGATCCGCGTGAAACATTGCTCGACGCCATGTCACTCGACGAGCTGGATGCCTTATTCCAAGAGATGGACGCCGAGGATCTGGTTGAGTTGGCCGACTCCTTGCCGAATCGCTTGGTCGATCGGGCTTTACAGGCAATGGATTCCAAGCAGCGCCAATATTATGAAGGGGCGCAAAAATACGCCGATGAGCTGGCCGGGCACTGGGTCGATCACAATCAACTTATCTTGCCGCAAAACGCCAAGGTGCGGGATGGGTTGCGCCTGTTGCGGCGAGAACTTCCCGACCATGTCGACGCCGTATTCCTGATCAATCGGGCTGGGCATTTTTCCCGCGCGGTCCATATCGGCGATATTATCGGCGCCCCCGACCATGTGCCCTTAACCGACCTGAGTGAGCCAGACCCGCACGAATTTTTAGTGATTGCGGCATCCGACAGCGCCGTCGACGCGGCCTTTCGGGTCCAGAAGAGTGGCTACTCAGCCCTACCCGTGGTCGATGCCCAGGGTCTGCTGCTGGGCCGCATGGATGTACGCACGGCCAGTGAAATCGTCAATGAGTATTACGAAGGTCAGATCATGGCCGGCGCCGGTATGGATGAAGATGAGGATCTGTTCTCGCCGGTGGTCACCAGCGCAAAGAACCGCGCTTTTTGGCTCGGCATCAATCTGTTAACGGCCTTCGCCGCCTCTTGGTTTATCGGCCTCTTTACCATCACATTGCAGGAAATTGTCGCCTTAGCGGTTTTGATGCCGATTGTCGCCAGTATGGGCGGGATCGCCGGTAGCCAAACCCTCACCCTGATCATTCGCGGTTTGGCGCTCGGCCAAGTGACCAAAGACAACCGCCGCGCGCTGCTTAAAAAAGAGCTCAGCGTGGGCGGTTTGAATGGCATTATCTGGGCCATCACCGTGGGTATCATCGTTTCGATCTGGTTTGCCAATCCGATGATTGGCGTGGTGATTGCCCTGGCCATCCTGGTGAACATTTGCGCCGGTGCGCTGTCCGGCGTGGTCATCCCGATCGTGCTCAGTAAACTCAAATTGGATCCGGCCCTATCGGGCTCGGTGGTGCTGACCACGGTCACCGATATAGTCGGCTTTGTCGTCTTCTTAGGTTTGGGATCGTTAATTCTATGACATACCCTGATATACCGCACGGCCAAGCAATAGACCGTGAAACGGCCAGATCGGCGGCGGCCCTCCTATTAGCGGGGCGCGCCACCCAACAACCCATGGCCCGCTTACCCGATGCCATTCGACCGCACAGTCTGGCGGCGGCACTGGCCATTCAGCGCGAGGTAATTGCTCAGCAGTCCGATGCCGTCGCCGGTTGGAAATGCGCGCTGCCCAGTAAGGATAAACTGGTGCTGGCGCCGATTTTCGCGCGCACCGTTTTTCGCGGCTCGACCTGCACAGTAGAGCCCGAACAAGGACGCGCCCTGGTTGAGCCGGAAATTGCCTTTGTGCTGGGCGCTGATTTACCGGCACGCGCGGCCGCCTATACTCCAGCCGAGATCGATGCCGCCGTAGGCAGCTGCCATATGGCATTGGAATTGGTGCAACAGCGTTACGCCGGCGATGCCCAGGTTGGCTTTCTCGATCAATTGGCCGATGGCCTGCTCAACCAGGGTTTGTTTTTGGGTCCGGTTATTGACCGTGTCGCGGCTTACCAATGCATGACCATGACCATCCGCTTTGAACTGCCGGAGCAGACCCAATCCTTGGCTGGCGTGCACCCGAATGAATTGCCGCAACGGCCGCTCTATTGGTTGGTCAATTATCTCAGCCAGAGCGGTGTCGATTTGAGCGCCGGCCAGGCCATTATCACCGGCACCTATGCCGGGCTGATTGAGATGCCGCTGGCGACACCGATTCAGCTGCACTATCAGGGTTTGGGCCAGTGCGGCCTGACGATCGAAGCGCGATCGCGCTAGCCGTAAAAGCAACCGTGACTGTCCTCATCGACCAGTTTGATGAAGTCATCTAATTGTCGGACGATTGGGTGCGAGTCGTAAGGCACCCATTTCAGATCGGCCCGTTGCCAATAGATCTTCCAGCACTGGTCTTTTTTAACAAATACGGCCTTAGCCAAGCCGCTTTCAAGCCGAACGGCAGAATCGCGCGGGTCGGCCCGAGTCTCGAACAATTCAACGCTTTGGCCGCTTATTCGATAGTCTATATCGAACTCATGACGCAGATGTGCCGCGGGCCGCTTGAGCACTAGATATTGGTCCAGGACCCGAGCACAACGTTTGAGTTCAAATTCACTGATCGTCACCGTGCGTCCTCCGGGTTAAGTCAGATTCCAATCCTAATTCCAATCGGCCGTTCATGGCAACGCATTTGCTACTGGTTCAGTGCTAGCTTAATGGTCTGAACGGAAAAAAAATCGTCGTGGCTCTGGTCGTGGCTCAGGCCGAGCTGCTAATCTATGGCCGATTGGACGGTGGCGTATTTCAAGCTGAATTAGCGATAACATCCGACCGGTCCCTACCCGCCAGCCCGGCGGTTCAACCAACCCAAGAGAAGGATCTTAGTATGTATTTTGGCAGTGATAATCAAAGTGGCGCATCCGATGCGGTCTTTGCCGCATTAGCACAGGCGAATCAGGGTATCTCCGCCGCCTACGGCGACGATGAGTGGACCCAACAGGCCGTTCGCGCGATTCAAACTACCTTTGACAGCCCGGCCGAGGTGTTCTTTGTCAGTACCGGCACGGCAGCGAATGCTCTAGCGCTGGCTTGCATGAGCTCGCCTTGGCAGATCATCCTGTGTCATGCCCAGGCGCATATCCTGAATGATGAACTGACCGCGCCGGAGTTTTTTACCGGCGGCGCGCGCATGATTGGGCTCGACGCCGGGCGCGAAAAACTCAGCCTGGAGACCCTGAGCCAATACCTCAGCCAGGGCTCTGCCCACCCGCCACACAATGCCGAGCCGGCGGTCCTGAGCCTGACCCAGGTCACCGAATCGGGTCAGGTTTACAGCATCGAAGAGCTGGCCGCGCTGTGCGCTGTGGCCCATCAACATGGCCTAACCGTCCATATGGACGGCGCGCGCTTTGCCAATGCCGTGGCCGGCTTGAACTGCCATCCGGCGGCCATCAGCTGGCAGGCAGGAGTCGACGTACTGAGCCTCGGCGCGACCAAAAACGGCGCTCTCAGCGCCGAGGCCATCGTGTTTTTCAATCGTCCCCTGGCCGCTAATCTGGTGCCCCTGCGCAAGCGTTCCGGTCACCTAGTGTCTAAAGGCCGTTGGCTTGGGGCGCAATTCAGTGCCTGGCTTAACGACGGGCACTGGCTCGAGCTGGCCGCCCATGCCAACCGCATGGCCACCTTGTTGGAACAGGGTATGGCGGCATGCCCGGCCAGCCAGGTCATTTGGCCGGTCGCCGCGAATGAGGTGTTTGCTATTTTGCCGAGCCCAGTGATCGAACAGCTGCGCGCTCAGGGTGCAGTTTTTTATCAGTGGCCGCGGCATTTTGTGCCCAGTCACTTCAACCTGAGCGAGCACGATGAGGTGGTCCGACTGGTCACCTCCTTTCGCACCAGCGAAGCAGATGTCACGACCTTCCTCGGCCACCTGAACGCCGCCGAGCGAGGCTAACGCCTGCGTCGGCTCAAGGCCGCGATTCCAGATCGCGGCCACTCTATGGTCCATTGCTTGCGCTCCAGATTGATGCGGCTCACGAGTCTTATTATCGGCCCATGGCCGTGACGAAAATCTTGCCTCGACCTTGGTCAAGCACCACGGCATAATCGCCGCTTTCTTGCCTTAGAGTAGTACCCTATGACCGCACCTATCGATCAGACCCTATTAGCCCAATTGGAAACTCAAGCGTCGGATAAGCGTTACGATTATCTGGTGCAGCAACTGATCGCACGCGGCGAACTGTGGATCTTGGTTGGCGACGGCGGCAGTGTGTTGTTAAACAGCGATGGCGACGACTGCGTCCCGGTCTGGCCGCACCAAAGCAGCGCGAGCGCTTGGGTCAAGGACGAGTGGGCCGACTGCACCGTCACCGCCATCAGCCTAAGCGATTGGCAAGCGCGCTGGACCGAGGGTCTGCTGAGCGATGGCCTGAGCCTGGCCGTCTTTCCCAACCTCGACGAAGAGGCCTTGGTGGTCAGCCCCGATGCCTTTGATGAAGATATTTATGACGCCGTATCGGCACAGTAACGTAACTTATTGAACGCGCCACCGGGGCCGCTAATCGGGCGGCCCCAGTGAGTCCGCCCACCCAGACCTGATCACTACCGATAGAGCCATGCCGATGCCGACCTCGCAAACGAACACCAACCCTTTAACTGAACTCAGCGCAGCCACTTTGCCGGCGGCCTTTATTGACCTGCTCGCCCTATTGATGCGCAGTCCATCCGTGGTTGGCGCAGAGCATTCCTTTTGCCGTGTGCTACAGCGCGAATTGGAAGAGCGCGGCGCTACCGTAACCTGGTATGAAGGGCTACTGGTCGCGCAGGGCAAACAACCGGATTCTCTCTATCTGGCCGCCCATATGGATCGCCACGGATTAATCTGCACCGGGCCGAATGAATTTCAATTTGCCGCCTTCGTCGCTGGGGCCCGCTCCGATCTGCTCGGCAATTCGGTCAGTGAACAGTTGATGCGCAAGGTGGTTGACCGCTTTGACGGCGAACAGGTCTATGCCTATGAACCCTGGTCGGGCACCTATCGTGGCAAAGGCACCATCCAAGAGGCCCATATTTGCGAATATCGCAACAACCTGATTTTTTCCGTCGCCGGCTTAGAGCATCTTATCGCGGGCACCCCGGTGGCCTTTCTTGATAAGTTGCGGGTCACCGATGAGGCGTTGGTCGGCCAACTCGATAATGTGCTCACCGTCGCCGCACTGGTCTATTTGTTTGAGTGTGGCTTTCAAGGTACTGCCTTCTTTACCGCTCAGGAAGAGGCCGGTAAAAGTTGGCGCTATCTGCTGGAGTGGTTTCGTCGTTTCGGCGGTTCGACCAACCAACTGATCGTAGTCGACACCAGTCCCTTTCCCGATTTCGCCAGCGCCCAACAACAGCAATTGGTGTTGCGCAACAAGGACGCGAACGCCCAATTCAGTGCCGAACTGACCGCTCAACTGGCGCAAGTTTGCCACCAGCTGGCCATCCCCATTCAATACAAGGACACCTTTGTTGAGGCACAAAATAACCTGCTGGTTGCGCAGGGCCTGCCACCAGGTTCCTTAGGTTCCACCGAAATGGGGCGAATCATTGCCGCGTCTAAGGGCTTGGTGATTGGCACAACGGTACAGATACCCACATCGGGTTATCATACCCTGTCGGAAACGGCACCAAAAGAAGCGGTAGCGGCCTTTCTTAAGGTCATGTCCTATCTGGCCAACGTGCCGGCCAGCGCAGTAAATGCTGATTGATAAGCCTTTAATCGATAAAGACCGGCTTCATTAATCCATTACCCACAGGTTGCCATTGCGACCTGCCACACAGGGGTCCGAACCGGACTCAAAAGGATAATCCTTGACTGCATTGACCCTAGCCGATGGCCGTTTTGATGATAGTGGCCATCTAGTATTGTTTGAGAATATCAGTCGCGATTTGCTGCACAAGGGTTACAGTATCAACCCCTTTGCCCTGCCCCTAGGGCTGGCGGAAAATCTCCTGGAGCATCTGCAGCAGATGCCTGAAGTGGCGTTTTCGGCCGCCGGCGTCGGTCGCCAACAGGATTACAGCTTGAACGGCTTTGTGCGCAGCAACCAGATTGCCTGGATCGAGGGCAACTCCGACGCCGGGGCCCAATGGCTGCAGTGGGTAAAGGGCTTACAGACCTATCTCAATCGAAGGCTGTTCCTCGGCCTATTTTCGTTCGAAAGCCACTTTGCCCATTATGCCAGCGGTGATTTTTACAAACGCCATGTCGATGCGTTTAAGGGCCAGGCCAACCGGGTTATTTCTTTGATTGTCTATTTGAATCGAGACTGGAATCCGGCCGACGGCGGTGAGCTGGTGATCTATCAAGACAGCACAGATTGGGAGGGTATCCGTGTTACACCCGCCTTTGGTACGGTGGTCGCCTTTATCAGTGAGGATTTTCCGCACGAGGTCCTGCCGGCCCGGCGCGACCGCTATTCGATTGCCGGCTGGTATCGCCTGAACGGCTCCCAGCCGGATCGGATCGACCCACCGAACTAGGTCCAAAGCTTGTGTTTGGCCCTTGTGTTTACCGATAGCAGCCCCACATCGCGTATTGTGCGAAAAATTAATTTTGCCATCGATGGAGGGACATATATATGCCATCTCAACAGGATAGTGGCTACCGTAGCGACCCGTGGTCAAACGGCAACCAACCCCCACCAGATCTCGATAAACTGATCAGCGACGGAATCAACCGGGTAAAGAAATCATTACCCGGCGGAGGCGGCGGCAGCGCCGGCAACATTCTCGTCATATTACTGGTATTTCTGCTTGGCGTGGGCGTCTGGACCTCGCTCTTTACTGTGCCCAGCGATTCGGTTGCCGTAGTGCAACGTTTTGGTAAGTACGTCAAGGAAATACCACCGGGTTTGCATTTCAAATTCCCATTGGGCATCGATAAAGCCACCATCGTACCGGTTAAGCGTCAGCTTAAGCAGGAATTTGGTTTCGCTACCCCAGGCTCAACCGACCCATTTCAAAGTGGCCGCGGTACCAATGGTCAGCTGGAAACCCAGATGGTCACCGGCGACCTCAATGCCGCGTTGGTTGAATGGGTGGTGCAATATCGCATCGCCGATCCAGTGAAATTCCTGTTCGAAGTTCGGGAGCCGAGCGAGACGTTACGTTATGTGTCCGAATCGGTCATGCGTGAAGTGGTCGGTGACCGCACCGTCGATGAGGTGATCACCATTGGTCGCCAGGAAATCGAGTCCGAAGCGTTAGTTAAGATGCAGGCTCTGGCCGTCAAATACGTTATGGGCATCAGCATCGATCAGGTGCAATTGAAGAATATCAATCCGCCGCGCCCGGTGCAGGAGTCCTTTAACGAGGTCAACCAGGCCCAGCAGGAGAAAGAAAAGCTGATCAACGAGGCCCTACGAGACTACAACAAGGTCATTCCCTTGGCCGAAGGTGAAAAAGATCAGCGTATTCGAGAAGCCGACGGTTACCGCTTAAAACGCATCAACGAAGCCGAAGGTGACGCCGCCCGCTTTAATGCTCTGTTATCGGAATATCAGAAGGCACCGGAAGTAACCCGACGCCGGATCTATATCGAAACCATGCAGGAGGTTCTGCCCACGATAAAATCGAAGATTATTATCGATGAACAGACCCGCGGTCTCTTACCCTTCCTAAACCTCACTAGCGAGTCGGGAGCGAAGCCATGAGCAGTGTAATGAAAGTCGGTTCTCTGGCAGCTGTGGCGGTCGTCGTCATCTTGCTGCAGGGCAGTTTTTACACCGTCGATGAGGTTGAACAGGTTATTATTACTCAGTTCGGCAAGCCAGTCGGCGACCCGGTCACCAGTGCCGGTTTACACCTCAAGACGCCCTTCATCCAAGACGTGAATGCGATCGACAAGCGGGTCCTGGAATGGGACGGCGAACCGTCCGATATGCCGACCAAAGATAAGCTCTACATCTCAGTCGACCTCTTTGCGCGCTGGCGCATTACCGAACCGTTGCAGTACTTCTTGCGCCTGAAAGANGAGCGCAGCGCGCAATCNCGNTTGGACGACATACTCGGCAGTGAAACGCGCAACGCGGTGGCTAAACACGAATTGATCGAAATAATTCGTACCACCAAAGATCGTGTGCCGTTGCGTGATGAACTGTTGGCCGGCGACGACCGAACCGCCAACATGGGCAACCTGGTTCCCATTAGCAAGGGACGTCAGGGCGTCGAGGATGAAATATTCCGCGCCGCGGCTGAAAAAGTGAAGGTCTTCGGTATTGAATTACTCGACATTCGCTTTAAGCGCATCAACTACAACGCCAGCGTGCGGCCGAAAATCTATGACCGGATGATCAGTGAACGACGTCAGATTGCCGAACGATTCTTGTCCGAAGGTAATGGTGAGGCCGCTCGAATCCGGGGTGACCGCGTTCGTGATCTGAATAAGATCCAGTCTGAGGCTTATCGTGAGGTAGAGGAAATTCGCGGCATGGCCGACGCCAAGGCGACCGAAATCTATGCTCAGGCCTATAACCAGAGCGACGTATCGCGCGACCTGTATGAGTTCACCCGAACCCTGCAGGCGTACCAAACGATCATCGGTCAAGACACCACCCTGGTGTTATCAACTGACAGTGATCTGTTTAAATTTCTCAAGGGCATCGAGCCTTAGTTTCCCGAGACGTTAGCACAGCGCCCCTGACAGGGGCGCAATCCGGCCGATCCTAGGCTGATGCCAATTAGCCTTAAGCGCTTTTTTTTTATTTGGGCCACGCGATGGACTTTAAAGACTACTACAAGATACTGGGGGTGAAACCCGACGCCAGTGATGCCGACATTAAGCTGGCCTATCGCCAACTGGCACGCCAATACCATCCCGACAAGAATCCCGCAGCGGGTGCTAGCGATAAATTTAAGGCCGCCGCCGAAGCCTATGAGGTTTTAAAGAGCAGCGACCGACGCGCCGAATTTGATGAACTGCGCCGCTATGGCGGTCAACAACCCAATGGTTTTCGTGCACCACCGGGCTGGCAGAGTCGAGCTCGACCGAGCAGCGCTCAAGGCGATTATTCCGATTTCTTTAATTCGATGTTTGGCAGTTCCGGCAGGGCTCAACCCAAGCCCGTGAAGGGCCAGGATGTGGAACTTCCACTGGCCCTAAGCTTGGAAGAGACGCTCGCCGAGCTGACCCGCACCGTCGAATACGACCTGCCCGCCAGTCAAGCCGACCGGAGCCCAAGCCAGAAACATCTGCGCGTCAAGATCCACCAGGGCGCTACCGAGGGCGAACGGATCCGGGTCCGAGGCCAGGGTGGGCCCGGCCAACAGGGCGGCTTGGCCGGCGATCTGTATCTGGTGATCCAGTACGCGGCCCATTCGGTGTTCAGCGTGCAGGGCACAGACCTGTTGGTCACCCTGCCGCTCGCCCCATGGGAGGCCGCCTTGGGCGCCAAGGTCACGGTGCCGACCCTAACCGGCAGCATCACCCTGACCATTCCAGCCAATACCCCGGCGGGCAAACGCTTTCGTATCAAAGGCAAGGGCCTGATCGATAAGAGCCAGCAGGGCGATCTATACGCCGCGGTGCAGCTGGTCCTGCCGCCCCAAACCAACGAAAAAACGGCTCTTCTGTGGCAACAACTGGGCGCCGCGCAACCATTCGACCCTAGAGGTCATTGGTCCGGACGGCAATAACCCGCTAAAAGCGAGCCGCCCATAAGGCGCTCGCCCCATCCACACTGAGCTTAATACCCGCCACCAGCAGCAAGCAGTAACACAACCAATAGAACCAGCCATCGGACAACCGATGGTGTAACAGCATGCCCAACCGAACCCCAATGGGGGCCAGTATGATCAGGCTTAGGGACGTCATCAGGTTAGTGGTGTCAAGCAGGCCCATCCAAGCATAGGGAATGAGCTTGGTATAGTTGGCCACGGCAAAAAAGATGATGGTGGTGCCCACAAAAACACCCTTGGGCAGCCGTTGCGGTAACAGATACATATCGAGCGGTGGACCACCGGAATGCACGCTAAAGCTGGTAAAGCCCGATATGGCACCAAACACCCAACCCTTGATTCGATTCGGTGCTTTGGCGGCCGGGTTGTTGCCGCGCATGCGGTGATAGAGCCAGTTCAGACTAAACACCAAGGCGATCAAACCCACCATCAGCCGGATATGGCTATCGGACAGATAACTGTAGGTTGCCGCACCGACGCCGATACCGAGGATCGCCGCCGGCAATATGGTACGCAGATTGGGCTTGTCGTATTGACCGCGAAAGCCCCACAGGGCGAAGCCATCCATCACACAGAGGATCGGCAGCATAATGGCCGCGGCCTGAGTCGGCGCGATCACCAGGGACATTAACGGCACCGAGACAATGCCCAAGCCGCCGCCAAGACCGCCTTTGGAGATCCCCATAATCAGCAGGGCCGGTATGGCAACGAGGTAAAAGAGTGGATCTGTTAACATTGACAATGACTGCGTAGGAAAAAAGGCATGATAGCGAACTCATCCGGCTAAAACGAGCCCAATCTACCGGATGCCGACCGCGATGACAGCCGCTACGAGACCATTGCGCCTCAACGGTTGTCTTCGGCGCTCTGGTCCTGGTTGCGGAAGTTTTTAAAGGCCATCAGAATACTGCGTGCACTGATCTGGCCCTTAAACTTGCCGTCTTCAATGACCGGCATCCGCCGCCGCTTGGTCTTAAGCAGCAGTTGTGCAGCATCGATTATATTGATGTTCTGATCGATCGACTCGACATTGCGGGTCATAAAATCCCCGACATATCCGCCGCCTTGATCGTAATAACCGACGTTGATAATAGCCTGCAAACAATCCATCTCCGAGATTACACCAACCGCCTCATTAGCGTCATTGACCACCGTTGCGCCGGAAATTTTGTTCTGTAGTAGAACCTGAATGGCCTCGAAAATATGGGTATCGGCACGGAATGTAACAGGTTTGATCGACATGTAGTCTTTAGCAACTATGGATCCGAACATAAGCCTATCTCCTACTATTTTTATTATTAATGAACAACAGCTTAGTTGATAGGGCCGTCGTTACCATGACTATAAGCTATCGGGACCTGCTGTACAGTCAAAACTGGCTCAACCGGTGTATGGAGAGCGTCAATACCGCAGCCTAGAAGGATGGGCGGACGCTGCACCTATAGGCCACGCAACTGGCCCAGCCATATGCGCCCTTGGCAAAGCGTTTTCTTGACCCGTAAACGGTTACAGCGCCGGTCGGACAAAAGTGTCCGGGCGACCTGAAAACGCCCGAGCGATATATTCAGGCGCGCCAAATGCAACAGATGGGTTGCGGTGTAAGTTAACACGCTGGCGCGGCGATGAATCGGGATCCGTCCAGTCTTAATGGCCTGATTTAGGCGCCGACTGAAGCCGCATTCAACGCTCGGATAGTTCCGGGTGCAGGCCCTATTTTCCGCATCCAGGCGATAGAACGCCAGGACTTTCGGGCTAAAGGCAATGCTCGAATGCAATGACAAGCGCGCCCATAGATCCTGGTCCTCACCCATCGACTCACCCTCGGGGAACCAGGGTGCATCGGTCACCCGCGTTTTATCAATGCACACCGACGAGGCCATAAAGGGCAGATCGCCGCGCGCACAAATTTCAAAGTAGCAGGGCAAAATAGTTGCTGTTGTAACCGCCGTTGGGAAGCGCACCTTGGGATCGACATAAAGATTGTCGCTGAGCATCTTCTGGTAACCGGTGGCGAAGGCACCGGCCTGAGGAAAGCGTTCAATCAGATCATCAATTTCTGCTAAAAAATGCGCTTCCCAACTGTCATCTGCATCCAGCAAGGCAACAAAATCACTGTTTGCGGCCTCGATGCCGACATTGCGCGCCTTGGCGACGCCGCCGTTGGCCTGCTGGATCAGACGAACGCGTTGGTAGTCCGGGTTGGTCGCCAGCTGAGTCTGAATCAGCTCGGCACTCTGGTCCGTCGATCCGTCATCGACCACGATAATCTCTAAAGGCTGAAGGCTTTGCGCCAGTACCGATTGAATCGTGGCCAGAATATGGGCCTGCTTATTGTGCAATGGAATCACCACGGAAATGTTAGGTCGGCCGGTCGTCATATCAGATACTCCAATTGGTCAAAGATTTTTCCACCGCCTCGGCGGGCGTCAGAGTCGGGGCCATAAAACCCTGACTCAGGCCGGCGCTGATTACCTGCACCAGTTGTTCAACCTCGATCTGCTTAGCATCGAACTGGAGCGACTCGGGCTGACCTATTTGTCGACACCAGCCATCACATTTGCTGTGATAACTGAGTGAAACTACCGGCGTGTCGGCTAGGTAGGCCAGCACCGAACCGTGCAAGCGCATACTCACAACGACTTTAAAAGTGGCCAATTGTTGCAGTACAACTAACGGATTTTGTTGGTAATGCAGATGAGTCACCGGAACACTTGCTGGCAGCAATGCACGCAAGGCCACGTGCACCTGTTTGTCACCTAAGGTGGCATGGCCATTAAAGTCGAGCAGCGTGATGGCTTCGCCGGTCTCACGATGCACGCGAACAATGGCTTGCGCCAGCGCCATGAGTCGCTGGTGTTCGGCTGCGCTGTCACTGCTCAAGCGTTCGTATGGACAGAGACAAACACAAATGCCCGCGCGGGCTACTCGGTCAAATTTGAGCTCTTTATTTAACAGCAGCAGGGGCGCCAAATCGAAGGTCAGCTTAATCTTGGCTTGGGGCGCAATATGCTTGGCCAAGGCAAAGCTATCGACATCGCGAACGCCGACAAATTCACATTCATTAAGAAATTTCGCACAGTTTTTTTCCGCTGCGCTGTCCCGGAACGGGCCCAACCCGACGCCAAGCGCCAAGCCTTGACGACCCGACAATGTCATCAATTGGCGTTTCAAATTTATATCGTGACTGTTGTGCAGCACCGAACCACCACCAAAGATAACCCGCTTCGAGACCAATGCATGAAACGACTGCTTGAGCCGATTCTCGCCGCGAAAACGTTGTTGTACTTTTAAGCCAGCCGGTAAATAGGGCAGGCCGGATAAGTGCAACGGCGCCACATTACTAACGCGATGGTTTTTATCACCCAGAAATTTCTTCGCCCCCCAGGCGGTAGCGAGCAAAAGGGCATCGTCGCCGGTATTCTGCATGCCATAGTAGCCGCACAGATAGCTATCGGAAAATATCATGCTAAGTCTCCTTAGGGTGTCGAGGTTTGCCGACCCAAGCCGTTGAATATGCCTCGGGACTGAGGCTGATACCTAACCAGAGCAATGCTGGCCAATAGAGGTAGACTAAAATTTCTAAATTTTCGAACAGGCTGTAACTGATAATGACAATGCAGATGCCCAACGAGGCCTGAGCAACCTTGGAATATTGCGCCAAAATCAACATTGCAAAACTGGTGAGCGCCAATGGCAGAGCCAGCGCTAAAAAGCCCACGGCACCCTTTACATACAACAGGCCATACCAACTGTGGTGACTGCCTATCGGCATATGTTCGACACTCTTGGGGCCGCGTTCGACAATGCCATGGCCCCAAATGGGCGCCTCATTGGCCCAGCGTTGCACGGCGATGCGCGCCAGGGTTTCGCGCACCCGGGTCGAGCCCGGTCGGCTCTGCTTTACTTGGGTGTAGGAGTCCAGCAGCCAGTCATACAGGGGTTGCGCGAGAAGCAACAGGGCTGGAATCAGCACGCCGGTGGCCAGCCACACTCTGGGATTGCGCAATCGACTCAGGCCGAAGACCATGGGGATGATGGCGATAAAGATCACCCAGCCGGCGCGCGATTGGCACAATAGGCACATCACCGTTGCGCCCAGAACGCCCATGAAGCGCCATGCCCGATCCTGCTCCTGCAAGCAGATCAACAGATAAAAACAGGACATCAGCCCCGCGGCCGGAGCCCAGGGGGCAATAAATTGCCAGCGCGCCAGATGGGTTTCCGGATTAAGGCCAAATAGGCGCACATTGAACGCCTCAAGCGGCCCGCCGATAGCTTTTAACGGTGACATATAAAGCTCACCCGACAAGCCCACGGCATAAAAAACAATGCCCACAATGGCAAAGGGCACCGCACTGAAAGCGGCGATACAACAGCCGCGCGCAACAATGGCTGGATTGACCTTGAGCAGATTACCAAGCAACGGGAACAGCGCGAGCAAGGCCCAACCTTTGGCCCAACCAATGGTTGACTTGATCGTCATACCAGTGCCCAAGCGTCTATCAATATGCGCAATCAACAGCGCCAACAACATGGCTACCATACCGATCACCCACAACCAGACCAGGGGTGAAATGCGCAGCAGAGGATGGCCAGCACCATCTGCACTACTGCGAATGAAAATTTTTAATAAAAAAACCATGAGCAGGAGCCAACCCAAGACCGAGCCCAAGACATACATCCCACCCAAAATATAAACACCGTAGGTGCCAGCCAGGCTGTAAAAAATTATTCGCTCTTCAGGAGAAGATTTATAAAGAAGGTTCGATGCCATAGGGTCAGTAATCCAAAGGTGATGCAGAGGAATCCGAGTGCGGCAATAGCCAGGGCGATTTTCATGTCGGGACTCTTGGCCTTAATCGGCAGGGACGGTGTCGCTAACAATTGCACCGCTGGGTAGGACGAAAACACATCAGCCTTACCGGACTCTAGGCGCGCTGCGGCTGACATAAAGACGGCTTCGGCCAACTGGTGCTCGCGCTCCAATCGTTCCAATTCAGAGGCTTCGCGGGTGAAGATTTTCAGCCGATCGTTGAGTCGAGCATCAGCCAAATCGAGTTCGTTTAGCTCGGCCGTTAGTCCACTCAATTGGGCCGCGCTGTCGAGCAGTTGCGCGAACAGTTGAGACCGTTGGGGACTGTATTGCAGGTCCATAGCAAACAGGGCATCGGAGCTGTTCGTGCCGAGCAACTCTTGGCTGCGTCTTTTCAACGCTTGTCGGGCCGCGTCATAGCGCAATTTTTGCGCCACTACCTTGGGGTGTTGACTGCCCCAACGGGAAGAGTACTGCGCAACCAGGCCCGCGCTCTCGTCAAGCTCCTTGAGAAAACCGCGAAATTCGGCATCGCTTTGCAGACGAAAGGCTTGGCCTGCCAACGAGGGCGACACACCAACGTCCAGGCTTAACCGATTAACAAAATTTTCGATGCTGCGCAGATTGGCTTTCACGCTCAGACGTTTACTGTTTAAATCCGACAGCGTGACCACTAGCTGATCCAGTTGCGCCATCGACATCAGCAGGGCGCGTTGCTGAAATTCAATGATGGCTGCCCGGGTGCTCGCCAATTTCTGGCGATACTGGTCGAGGACGTTGCGAATGCTGTCGTCGCGGCGTTGCGTTTCGTCTAACCGCAGGGCGTCCAAGGATTCTTGAAACGACTCATAGAGTGCCCACGCCAGCTGCTCTGCCTGAGTGGGCGAACCGCCCTGCGCATAGACAAAAAGCAAAGAAGAGCTGTCGCGCAGTTCCACCTGCGGTCGCTCGATCGAATCCAGGCCAACACCCAGCCGCAGCGCCGAATTTTTGAGTACCACAGTACTGGTCAGGATTGCCTTATAGTTGACCAACGGGTTAAACGAGGCATTGCCGAAGGCGGTATTGGTGGATTGGTTGGCCTGCCCGACCTCATCAATACTGAAGCTGCTCGATGAGCCCGACCCCGGCAGCACGACCGCCAGGCTGCTGGAAAAGACTGGCGAGCGCTGCAGGTAGAGGTACACGATGAGGCCGATTAACGCATAGCAAATAAGGGCCACCCAGACATAGCGCGGTATACGCAAGCGAAACAGTCGCCGATTGATAAAACTGCTCGCCTGCCATACGACCGGCAGGTTTTGGCTTACTTTAGAATGATGCATCGCTCGACTCCCAAGCCTAGAACAGCAGTTTCAGGGGTGCAAAAACATCCCCAAGGGTGAGCGCCGCTTCGCGCAGATTGGTCACGTCGGAGTCGTAACAGGCTATGGCGTCATTGGGCATCAGGTAAGGGTTTTGATCGTCTAGATAGGCCTGCTTCATAAGCAACTCGATCGACCGCTCGATCACTTGGAACTCGCCGGTTAATGGGTTTTTACTGGCCAAGACCACCTTACGCGCCGCATTACTGACTTGCGCACCACCCACGCAGTTGGCAGACACGACGGCCTGCAACAGTCGCGTGCCATAGGGCAGATTGGAACTGTAGCTACTCACGCCAGCTGCCGCATTGCCTGCGGCCGGAACCGTCAGATTCGACATAAAGACCCTAAAACCCTTGGGGGTTATTTGAGATGGCCGCACCAGCTGTTGTTGAAAACACCCAGTGGTGGGTACCACAATCCTATCTCCAGCAATCAGTGCCAGCTGGGTCACCGACTTCCCAGTAAGCACTCCACTCATATCAACTTCGAGCTGCCAACCGTTGCGAATAATGATCACCTGGTCCAGCTTGGCGTCCGGGCGAATACCCGATGCCGCTCGCAGAGCCTCGACCACGGTACGATGACTGGCATAGTCACCGTAGGCATTAAGCTGCTCTACCAGAACCGAACTCGGCTTGAGATCATTGATACGAATTTGACCGGCTTCGAATACGGCACCGGACACCGCCACTTCAATGGGTGCCCAGTGCAACACACGTACGCTGACCCTCGCCGCCTGGGGTTGAAAGAAACCCTCGTTCACCAGCGCTGCCCGAATCTGCTCCGCCGCATGACCGACGCCCTGACCCACTACATGGACCGGCTTGAGCAGCGCGAGGCGAACGG